>Ga0114967_10001579_pt1 | contig 19056 bp, 19 predicted proteins | sample M_130628_MF_Meta_FD_92639 | JGI IMG/M metagenome (GOLD analysis project Ga0114967, IMG submission 92639) | Freshwater microbial communities from Lake Montjoie, Canada to study carbon cycling - M_130628_MF_MetaG | ecosystem: Environmental > Aquatic > Freshwater > Lake | place: Lake Montjoie... | reverse complement strand
TTCAGCAATGAGTTTCAGCGCAGCATCGCGCGGCATCCCTCCGACCGCTGGCGTCGGGTGCAATGCGCCTACGAGATCAAGGACAGAAGCAACCGGGTCAGAGAGTTGACCCTCGAGTCGAGTCGAGAGATGTTGCACGTTTGCGACCGCCACGATCGAGGGTTCGGCCTCTTCGTCGAGATACGAGCACCATGGCAACAACGTGTCATGAACCATGTCGATGGTATGGCGATGTTCGTCTCGAGTATTTTTTGACGTCAGGAGCGATTCAGCGAGTCGTGCATCGGTTTCTGGATCGCCACTTCGCGGCGCTGTACCAGCCATCGGGTGAGCACGAACGCTCTGGCCGGAACGTTCGACGAGCAGTTCCGGCGAGGCGCCAACAAACCCATCGATGCAGAACAGGTGGCTTGCGGGGAACGACCGTCGCAACTGAGACAACACCGCACTTGGGCGAACCGGCCGATCGGTGACGATTTCGACACCGCGAGCCAATACGACTTTCTGGGCGCTCCCAGAGCGCAATCGTTTGGTGGCCTCGAAAACCGCGTCACACCAGTCCTCAGGGCTGCGCAGCGGATGAAGGTCAAACGATGAAGGCGAGGTGCTGGATGTGTGGATGCCCGCGTCATGAGCGAAACCGGTGCCAGCGTGCTCGGCGCGCTCGAGGATCTCAGTGAGTTCGGATTCGGAGGGTTCGTCCTCGGGCAACGCAATCGTTGTGATCCACGCCGTTCCGTCGGGACCGCATCCGATGACAATGCGGGGAATGAGAAGTTCTCCATCAAGTTCAGGATCAAAGGGGAACGCGCCGATTCCGACAGCACCGGTCCCCGGCAGCTTGACCGAATCACTGACCTCGATTGTTGCCAGCGCTGCGCTGACCGATGTGCCGGCGGTGCGTTGGTTTCCTCGCGGAACAGGGACACGGGCGGCGATGCCGATACCGACGAGTCCGATTCCGTTTCTCGCAAAGAGTGCATCGGCGTCATCACAGAGCGACACCAAATCAGGTGCAGTAGCGAGCGGGCGGGTGCGGGCAAAGAGCCCCGCTCTCAGGGTCACTTCGAGTCGCTGCACCGCGTTGCGGTGATGAGTTGTGAAATCCCGACGGAAAGAAGTTGCCGCTCAACCTGAACGAACCCTGCGTCAGCCAGACGTTGCAGCATCACGCCAGGTTCGGGAAGGTAGGCGACGGACTTCGGGAGGTACTGATACGCCGACGGATCAGAGAGCAGTCCGCCCACCCTTGGCACTACGGAACCGAAATAGATCGAATGTCCCCACCGCAGGAATCGATTGGGTGGTTCGGCGACTTCCAGAATGGCGATGCGCCCGCCCGGACGAACGGTGCGAGCTAACTCCGTGAAGAAGCCGTCGAGTTCGACAAGATTGCGAAGGGCGAAGCCGCAGGTGATGCCGTCGAGCGATCCGTCGGGAACCGGTAAGGCCAACGCGTCTGCTTCGGCGAGCGGGGCAGAGGTGCGAGCAGCAGCAAGCATTCCGAAGGAGAGATCGAAACCGATCGGACGAAGCCTCTGCTTTTGCAGTTCACGGCAGAAGTCGCCAGTTCCGCAGGCAAGATCGGCGACGAGTGAACCATCGGGAAGTCCGAGTTCACGAACTGTGCGGGTACGCCATCGAACGTCCATCCGAAATGTCATTATTCGGTTGACAAGGTCGTAGCGCGGAGCGATCGCGTCGAACATCGATCGAACGGCGCGAACTTTCTCTTCGCCTTGGGGAAGCGGCTGACCATCGATCTTGTTCACGCCGAAAGCCTAGGGTGCGCCGCGACTCTGAGACGAAGCGGGCTAGGGAATTGGCGCCGTCGTCGTGGTGGTGGTGGGCAGTGTCGTCGTCGTGGTCGAGCTGGTGGTGGTTGTCGTCTTCTGCGGAGCCTGGGTGGTGGGCGTTGTGGTTGATGATGGCTGGGTGGTGGGCGTTGTCGTTGATGTTGGCTCGGAGGCGTGCGGAGCAGACATCGGGAACTTCGACAGGTTCGAAACGCTCGGGTGCGCTGCCCCTGCTGGACCCTTGGCGAAGGCTCGCAAGATGTTTTCGGTGACCTTCTGGAGTTTGCATACCGGCGTTGATGGCGTTCCGGTGGGACATGCTTCGAGCATGAGGGGTGACCACCCGAAGGTGGCGGCAGCGAATACCCCGGCTCCGCTGGAAGCGGAATACCACGTGGTGTCGGCATAGGAGTTCATTCCCCTGCAAGTCACGGGTGAGTGGGCGAGAATCTGAATATTCGCCGGAGTTGGAACACTGAGATTTACTCGGTCGTATTCGTTGCCGACCATATGAGCAATTTTGTCGCCGTTCTTGAAACCGGATCCTTCGAACATCCACATTGACGCGTCGCCGACAACCCAATCGGCATCGACGGGGTTGCACTCGTAATAGGAACCAGTGAGGGAACTCTCGGGGTTGGGCGCTGGACTCTCTCGGAATGATGTTGTGACGCGTTCGGGATCTTTGCCGTTGAGTGGATCACGGGAAGCGTCGCGGTAATTGATCTCGTGTCGGTCGGGCCCAGATGCAGAGGGTTCAAGGCGAATGCGCCGGTAGACATTATTTGCCCCGAAGAAGCCAATATTTACGCCCGCGTCGCGTGCTGCTTCGAGGTTCTTTCGCATTTCAACGGTGTAGTACTCGTCATGTCCAGGGATGACGATGCCCCGATGGTTCTTGGCTAATTCGCCACGCTGATGAAGGTCAATATCGGTCCAATAGGAAACGTCAAGGCCGAGGCGCTCTACAAAGACGATGAATTCGCGCTCACGTCCTAAGAACTCTCCGCTGCCATTGCCGGTGTACGGTCTATCGAAACTAACGGCGTCGGCGCGACCAGTGACGCCTGTGTAGATGCTGGCCCCACCCCAACCGTTATACGCCTGCCAGGTGGTTACCGCGCTTTGCATAAGTAAGTCTGAGGTGCTTTTGTCGTCGCGGATAACGAGGGGAACATAGGAAGCTCCGTTGTCAACGCTCTCGAGTTTGAACAGATACTGGCCCGGAGGCCATGTTTCATCGGTTTGAATCACGAGAGATGTTGACCACGGGGCAAACCACGCTTTAGGCGTGCCGACTTGTTCGACCTTGGGCTGGTTGACGCCTGGAAGTGGCTCGCTTTTCCAGATCAATCGACCACCAGTTCCGCCGTACCAGCCCATGCGGTATGCCGTTACTTGCCATGCCGGGGCTCGGGTTGACGTTTTTAGGGTCACAGAACTGCCGATGTTGATGCTGGTAGCAGTGAAAAACCCTTCGACCTTGCCCCATGCGGTTTTATCTTCGGGTACCACCCAGTTCGTGCTGCCGGGCTTTGCGTTCTCTGCCGCTATCCAGCCCGGAGTTCGGTACTGCGCGTAGGGGTCAAGCGGGTCGGTGGATGGTGAGGTCGTATCGGTTGCGGCGTTCGAATCGGAATCGTTTGTTGACGATGAGTGCCCGAGCAGAAAAGCACCGGCGCCGATGGCGAAGAGAACAACAACCAAAACCGCAATGATCGGCCACGTTTGAGTTCGCTTCTTGTCGACTCTGTGCTTCATTAGGTCGAAAGAGTAGGCCCCGACGCCGCGTGGCGGGTGTCGCTAAGCGGGCGATTCTTCGTTAGGGCTGGTGACGAGAGAACGGGCCCATCGGTAGTCAGCTTTTCCTGCGGGGGACCGTTCTATTCGATCGACCACGATCAGATCTTTTGGAACCTTGTACCGAGCGTTGTGTTCGGCTGACGTGGCGACCAACTCTTCGAAACTGGCACTGAACCCTTCGCGAAACTGCACGATGGCAACAACTTCGCTTCCCCAGCGTTCCGATGGACGGCCCGTGACAATAACGTCGTACACGGCTGGATGATGTGCGAGAGCAGCTTCAACTTCTTCGGCAAAAATCTTCTCTCCCCCGGAGTTGATAGTGACCGAATCGCGTCCGTGGAGTTCGAGGGTTCCGTCTGCCGTCAGCCGAGCCCGATCGCCAGGAACCGAATAGCGAACGCCGTCGATCGTGGGGAAGGAGCGAGCAGTCTTTTCGCCATCCCCGAGGTAACCGAGTGGGACCCGTCCAAATTGTGCGAGCCAACCAAGATTTTCGTGACCAGCTTCGAGACGACAGTCAAGATCGGCCGAAATAATTGCCATGCCTGTGCCCGGCTTAAACATTCCCGTAGTGATAGGCGCGCCGGCACCGACGACTTGGCTCGCCTGTTGTCCGGTCTCAGACGATCCAAGGCCGTCCATAATTGCAAGCGAAGGGAGGCGATCAAGAAGTGCGGTTTTCACTGGGGCTGTGAGTGCCGCACCTCCGCTGATGAGAAGCACTAGCGATGAAAGCTCGTGCGGAGTGCGAGCGAGTTCGTCGAGCAATGGACGTCCGAACGCATCGCCAACGATGAGTGCGATGTTGACCTGTTCTCGGTCGATGGTTTCGCAAAAGTCTTTGGGGTCAAATGTGGTTGGGTCGTGCGGGAGCACGATGGTGTTCCCGTTGCCCAACGCGTTCATTGCCATCCAGTGGGCAGCACCGTGCATGAAAGGTGCGGAGGGAAGCACTCGCATTCCGCCTTCGAGAGCATTTTCAACAATTGATTCGATGGTGTCGTATTCGACGCCCGTCGAGATCTTCCGGCCGCCGAGAGCAGCAGGGTAGATATCCCCTTGACGCCACAGCACTCCCTTGGACATCCCCGTGGTGCCGCCGGTGTAGAGGATGTACAGATCATCGGGTGATGGGGTGGGAAGGGGAGTCAGCGGGGCGGATGCGAGAAACTCCTCGTACCACTCCGCTTCGTCGAGAAGACTGGTGCCACTTCCGTCGTCAACTTGAAGCAGGAGTTGCAGTTCAGGGAGTTCCGCTCGAATCGCAGCCAGTGTTGCTGCGAACGCAGAATGAAAAATGATGACCCTTGCTTGTGAATCCGCGAGGAGATATCTCAGTTCTTCGGCGACGTAGCGGTAGTTGACGTTGAATGGTGCAAGACGAGCAGCGTAAGAACCGACCATTCCTTCGATGTATTCGGGGCCGTTGTGCAGATACAGCGCCACGTGGTCCTGCCCGCTTTGCCAATTCTCAAGAGAAGAGCGCTCGGTGTGATGGCCGAGACTCCGAGAGGCGAGTGCGGATGCCAATCGATCAACTCGCGACATGAAGGCGGCGTAGGTCAGCCGCTTATCGTCGTGCACGAGCGCTTCGCGAGTCGGCACTGCCTTCGCTACCGCTCGAATAACTTCAGCGAGATTGAAGTCCATCGTTGTTCAGGAAAACCAGATTCGTTGGTACTCGCGACTTTGTTGGTGGAGTAACAGTCCAAACAAGGCGAGCGGCATGATGAGCGACAACAAGAAGCTGAAACTTAGAGCCGAACCGACGCCGCTACTGGCGATCGCGAGAATGAACGGGACTAGTCCGATGGTGGCGATAACAACGCCGAGCCAATATCCCCAGCGCTTCTCGTTGGCAATGCCAAAGCCAGCTCCTGCTTGGCCAATAACCAGAACCAATCCGAGCGGGCTCATGATGCCGCCGAGCAGTGCGGTGAACACCGCGTTGATGTAGAGCAGGAATACGGCGATCTGCAGGGTTTGGGGCTGGGTTGGGTTTGTCCAACGACGGGTCTTCATGGAATGGGAGTCTGTCAGGGATGGAACCTGTTGCCGCACCAGCCCCCCGCACTTCTCGCGCCGACCTTGTCGGTGTGGTGCTTGCTGCAGGTACCGGAACCCGACTTGATCCACTGACGCGGTTGCTCCCCAAGGCCCTGTGCCCTGTTGGCAACCGAGCCTTGGTCGACCTCGCGCTCGATCGCATAGCCCCCTTGGTCGGGTCACTCGCAGTAAATGCTCATCATCACGGCGAACAACTTCGCTCCCACCTTCGCGAGCAATGGTCTGAAACAGTCACCGTTTCGCTTGAACGTGGTGAACCGCTGGGCACCGCAGGTGGTATCGGTCAGCTGCGGTCATGGATCGACGGTCGTTCTGTCGTTGTGGTGAATGCCGATAGTTGGACACCGACTCCGGTCGATGCACTTCTCGAAGGTTGGGACGGCCAGACGGTTCGAGTTTTGGTGAGCGGCGGATCGACCTTTGGACCATCGTCGAAGATTGTGGCCAGCACTCTTCCTTGGCGAATTGTCGAACGACTTGAAGGCAAACCGACCGGTTTGTATGAGGTGGTGTGGCGCGAGGAGTTTGAGCGGGGAGAACTCGAAGTCGTGAGTCACGACGGAGTGTTTATCGATTGCGGAACGCCCCTCGATTACTTGCGTGCGAATCTTGAGGCCGCTGCGATGACCGGTGTATCAATCGTCGCGGAGGATGCACAAATTGGTGCGAGCGCAGCGGTTTCCTCAAGCGTTATAGGACCAGGTGCACGCGTGTTCGGTGATGTCGAAGAATCGGTGGTGTGGCCCGGTCAGGTTGTGGAATCTGGAGAGCGCTTGATTCGCTCGATTCGGGCGGGCACTTCGGTGACCGTTGGCCCATTGTGATCTGCTCGTAATTGACCGCACGCAGCATCGATGTCGTTGCCTCGGTTCGCCCGCACGGTTACGTTCACCCCGAGTTCGAGTAATTCATTGGCGAACTGCTGAACTTTTGCAGGCGAGGAACCGGTTGTCGGCCATCCGGGTGTGTCGTTGAGAGGGATGAGGTTCACATGGGCGCGTAATCGTTTCGTTGCCAAAGCCAGTTCACGTGCATCCGATGATCGGTCGTTGACGTCGGCGATCATGGCCCATTCAAAGGACAAACGTCGATTCTTTACGCGCAGGTATTCCTCGCACGCGTCGTAGAGGTCGGCGAGTGGATAGCGACGGTTGATGGGGACGAGTTCGTCTCGCAGTTCATCGTTTGCGGCATGAAGTGACACTGCAAGGTTGACAGGGAGTGGTTCGTCGGCAAGTTTGCGAATGCCTGGAATGATTCCGACAGTAGAGATCGTGAGATGGCGAGCCGAGATGCCGATATCGCCGTGTATGCGATGCACGGCCCCGATCATGCGGTCGTAATTCGCCATCGGTTCGCCCATGCCCATGAACACGATGTTGGAAACGCGGCGGGGCGTCTTACCTTCGCTCGCTCGTCGAGCAGCGCGGACAACTTGTTCGACAATTTCACCAACGGTGAGGTTCCGCTCGAATCCGCCCTGACCGGTTGCACAAAATCCGCAGGCCATTGCGCAACCCGCCTGTGTGCTCACGCACACCGTTGAGCGATCGGGGTAATGCATGAGGACGGTTTCGACCGAGGCTCCGTCAGCAAGTTTCCAGAGCCACTTCACGGTCTCGCCGTCAGCAGTCGCTGATTCGGTCACCATCTCGAGCGCCGACGGAAGCGTTTCGGCAAGTCGAGCCCGAAGTCCCGCAGGCAGCGACGTGATGTCTTTTGGTTCAGAGAAGTCGACGTAGAGGCCCTTCCAGAGTTGGTCGAGTCGGTACCGCGGTTCTCCGTCGAGGATCTGAGTGAGGGCGTCTCGATCGGCATCGAAGAGTGAAAGGCGTTCCGAGGTCATGACTCATCACCTTCGGGAAGGGCCCACCAGCAGTGAGCGCCATGCTTCGAGAACCCAAGGTTTCGGTATAACGAAACTGCAGCCGTGTTGTCGTGCTCGACGTGCAACATGCCAACCGTGATCGACCGCGCCGCGAGATGGGCGAGCCCCGCAACTGTCAACGCCCGTCCGAGGCCGGACCCATGGAAGTCAGGGTCGACCGCGATCACGTAAATCTCGCCGAGTTCGGGGGCGGCCTCGGTCGCAGGGTGGATCTTCGTCCAACAGAATCCGGCGAGTTCACCGTTGACCTCGTGCAGCAGAAACCCTTGGGGATCGAACCACGGTTCGGCGATCCGGTCAGCAAGTTCAGCGAGTGTTAGTCCTGATTGGTCGGGATGCCATGCGAATGCGCGGTTGTTGACGCGTAAAAATGCATCCTCATCCTGACCGGGCCGAAACGCCCGGGTGGCGAAAGGAGTCTCTGATGCAGGAAGGGGCAGAGCGATTCGCAACTGTTCAATGCTCCGCGTAAGCACAAGACCGGCGGCGTTCGCCTCGGTGGCATCGGCCTCGGTTGCGGGTTCAGACTCAAGGCGCACGAGGCGACCAGTTCTGTCTCGAAGTTCATTGCGCACGGGCGGACCCTACCGGTGTCGGCGGCAGTAGGGTCCGGTCTCCATGGCAAAGCCCCGATCTCCGAAGGGACGAGCGAAAGAAACCCTCGCCCGCCTCGACCTTGAGTATCCCGATGCGCAGTGCGAACTCGACCATCGCAATCCGTACGAACTTCTGGCGGCGACGATCCTGTCGGCACAGTGCACCGATGTGCGCGTGAACCAGGTGACCCCGGCCCTGTTTGCGCGATTCCCGAGTCCAGAGGATCTCGCGGTTGCCGATCCACTTGATGTCGAAGAGTTGGTCCGAAGCACGGGTTTCTACAAAAACAAAGCTCGTTCTTTAATCGGTATGGCCCAAGCATTGGTTGAACGGTTTCATTGCGCGGTTCCTTCGGCCATGGAAGATCTGGTGACGGTTCCCGGCGTGGGCCGTAAGACCGCAAACGTCGTGCGCAGTGTGGCTATGGATCTCCCCGGACTTCCCGTAGACACGCACGTGGGTCGACTGTCTCTCCGGCTGGGTCTGACCACCGAAACCGATCCCGTCAAAGTCGAATACGTGCTCGATGACATGATTCCGCCCGCCGATTGGGGAAGATTCAGTCTCTTACTTATTCTTCACGGCCGCCGAGTGTGCGCGTCGCGGAAAGCGCGATGCGTCGATTGTGTGCTCGCCGATTTCTGTCCGTCGGCATCAATCTGATCGCGAAACTTTGTAGACAATTCTTACGGTCAAATGACACAGACCAAAAAGATCTTTGTCGCAAAAGTTGCGCGAGACGATCAAATTTTCGCGATAAGTTGACCGAGTCAGGCTCCCGCCGCCTGACACGGCGACAATCATCTGGGATCCGCCGCCCAGTGTCGCCTTGACGACGCCCCCCTGTGGGGCGTCGTCATCCTTTTTGCTCCGATTCACGCGAGCTGCGGCCGGTCGCGGCTGTCGCGATCGAAACTCCGCTGAGTCTGGAAGACTGCGACGGTGCATAGCGAACAAGCCCAGTTGTCGAGCGCGACCACATCGCTTGAGGAACTCCTCGAACGGGTGACATCCACGGCCGAGACGGTCTTAGCCGCCGGCGATGAATCACTGGCCTCAGATTTGTTCGAGGTTGAGCGGTCGTTACGCACTGCGCACCGTCGCCTCGTGGCGGCAGCTCGTCGGGCTCACTGAAACCGGTAAACCTCTCCGGTTTATGGCGGGCCGACCGCTAGCGTCCTAGGTCATGTTGAACCGACTTGATCTCCGTGGACGGAATGGCGAAGAACTTGTTGCTGAACTCCCGCGGCCCGATCCGGGCGGCGAGGGTCCTACAGAAGCAGTTCGCGCGATCATCGCTGAGGTTCGCGCTGGCGGCGATTCGGCGATTCGATCTCTGACAGAGAAATTCGACGGCGTGAATATCGCCGATTCGCGGGTGAGCCGTGAAGCGCTTCTCGAAGCACTCGCATCAATTCCTTCGGAACTCGCCGACGCATTGACCGAAGCCGCGGAAGCGGTTCGAACATTTCATGTTGCTCAACTTCGCGAGGAACACACCGTTGTTCGCAGAGGTATCAGCGTGACCGGGCGTTCCGTTCCCGTCGACCGTGCCGGTTGCTATGTGCCGGGCGGACGCGGTGTCTACCCGTCATCGGTTCTTATGACGGTGATTCCTGCCCGCGTTGCCGGGGTTCCCGAGATCGTCTTATGCGTTCCACCCGATCGCGAGACCGGGAAAATCGCGCCTGCGACGCTTGCTGCGGCCGCAATCGCTGGGGCTGATGAAGTCCGGGCGATCGGTGGTGCCCAAGCGATCGCTGCAATGGCCTACGGGACCGAAACGCTTCGTCCGGTCGATGTCATCGCTGGCCCTGGCAATGCCTTTGTGGCCATTGCGAAACGTGAGGTGGCGGGGCTCGTCGGCGTTCCTATGGCGTTCGCTGGTCCTTCCGAAATCGTTGTGGTCGCCGACGCTACGGCTCCGGCTGATTTCGTGGCGATCGACCTTATGGTGCAGGCCGAACATGGTCCCGACGGAATCGCATGGTTGGTTACTTGGGACGAAGCCGTTGCCGATGCCGTAGATGCCGCGCTCGTTCGACTTGTGGCCGAGGCGGCACGGCGATCTGAGATCGAATCGACATTTGCTTCAGGCGGGTTCTGCGCGCTGGTTGATTCTCCCGAAGCGGCGATCGCCGTCGTAAATCACATCGCCGCAGAGCATGTTGAGATCATCACCGCAGATGCTGAAGTCCTGTCCGCCGGGGTTCGTCACGCTGGTGCGGTGTTCCTCGGTCCGCTCGCGCCGGCTTCCATTGGTGATTACGTTGCTGGTCCGAGTCATGTGCTGCCCACTTTTGGCACGGCAAGATTCGGCAGTGCCCTCACTGTCGATGACTTCACCAAACAGGTTCACGTTGTTGAAGTGACGCGTGCTGGCTTCGACGCGGCAGCGCCGGTAGTTGCGGCAATCGCCGATGCCGAAGGCTTCACGGCGCATGCCGAATCGGTGCGACTCCGTAGCCGCGCGCTCGAGGCTGAATCATGATCACTCCTCGTGACGATGTTGCGCTGATGCAGGGTTATCACTCGCCTCAGGTCGACGTCGCTGTTCGTCTCAACACCAATGAAGCTCCGGATGCACCGCCCGAAGCCTGGACCTCCGCACTCTCCAGTGCGCTCCAGGACATCGACTGGAATCGTTACCCTGATCGCGCTGCTACGGAACTGCGCGCTGCTATCGGCGCGCTCCACGGCGTCGGTCCGGAACAGATTTTTGTCGCCAACGGTTCGAACGAGGTCTTACAGACAGTCATGCTCACCTTTGGTGGGTCTGGACGCACTGCGGCTGTGTGGGAGCCCACCTACGCGCTGCACAGTCACATCGCTCGGATCACCGGCACGGCAGTTGTCGAGGGTGTGCGAGCAGAAGATTTCTCCACCGATCTCGCTGAAGTTCGCCGAGTTATCAATGCTGCGAAACCGGAAGTCAGCTTTTTGTGTTCACCCAATAATCCAACTGGCGTTGTCGACGATGAAACGACCGTGCGCTCGGTTCTTGAAATGGTGACCGCCGTCGATGGTCTTCTCGTCGTCGACGAGGCCTACGGGCAGTTTGCTCCGTGGTCCGCCGATGTTCTTATCGGTGACGATGTACCTCTTGTTGTCACTCGAACATTTTCGAAAACATGGTCGATGGCAGCATCGCGCTTGGGTTATCTGGTCGGTCCAGAGTGGATCGTTACGGAACTCGACAAAGTGGTGTTGCCCTATCACCTTGATGCTTTCAAGCAAGTTGCCGGCACGTTGGCGCTGGCTCATGTCGATGAAATGAACGAGCGAGTGAGCCGCCTCGTCGAGGAGCGAGGTCGGTTGGTCTCGCGTCTGAGCGGACTCAACGTCGATGTGTGGCCCTCTGGCGCTAACTTTGTCCTGTTCCGACCGCGTGCGGTCGACGGCAGCGATGTGTGGCAGCGCCTGGTCGATCGTTCTGTTCTTGTCCGTAATTGTTCGTCGTGGCCGCGCCTTGAAGGCTGTTTGCGTGTCACGATCGGTACATCCGGCGAGGACGATCTGTTCCTTTCCGCTCTTGAGGAGGCCCTCCAGTGAGTGCAACACGAACCGACGATGGTCGCCGAGCGGCAACAGTTGCTCGCGCTACTTCGGAAACCTCAATTCTCATTGAGATTGATCTCGATGGTCAGGGCCGCCACGAGACATCTACCGGGTTGCCGTTCTTCGATCACATGCTTGCGCAACTCGGTCGCCATAGCGGGTTCGATCTCATCGTGCGCGCTCAAGGCGATCTTCAGATCGATGCGCACCACACTGTTGAAGATGTCGGCATCGCTGTTGGCGAGGCGTTCTCAGTCGCGCTCGGTGACAAGGCCGGTATTCGTAGATTTGCGTCGAACCGAATTCCGCTCGATGAGGCGCTCATCGACGTTGCGCTCGATCTTTCCGGTCGGCCATTCCTTGTGTACGAGGTTGCGTTTCCTGGCGAAAAAATTCTGAGTGATCCTCCATTTGATCCACAGCTGATTGAAGAGTTTTGGCGGGCCTTTGCCACCTCGGCAGCGCTCACACTGCACATTTCATTGGTGCGTGGAGTCAACACTCACCACATCATCGAAGCAACGTTCAAAAGTGTTGCCCGGTCACTTCGTGACGCAGTGCGCATCGAAGGTGGGGGAGTTCCCTCCACCAAGGGCGTGTTGTGACAAACGACGATCGGCCGCTTGTTGCGGTTCTTGATTACGGCATCGGAAATCTGCGCTCGGCGCAAAAGGCTCTAGAGCAAGTTGGCGCCAATGCCCAACTCACTTCTGATCATGGTTTGATCGCCGAGGCCGATGCAGTCGTTCTGCCTGGTGTGGGAGCATTCGGCGCGTGCATGGCCGCGCTTCGTGATCGCGGTCTTGACGAGGTAGCGGTTGCCGCCACCGCCGATGGTCGCCCGTTCCTTGGCGTATGCGTCGGCATGCAGATGCTGTTTGAAGGCTCTGACGAATCTCCCGGTGCAACTGGTCTTGGAGTACTTCCCGGGCGGCTCCGCCTGCTTCCCGACACCGTCAAGCGGCCACAGATGCAATGGAACCTTGTCGAGGTCCGCCGTCCGAGCCAGTTGTTCGCAGCGATCGAAGACCCCGTTTGGATGTATTTCGTGCATTCATACGCCGCCGATAGCGATGATGCATCTGTCATCGCCACTTGCGACTACGGCGGTCCGGTGGCTGCAGCGGTTGAGCGTGGATCGTTATGGGCCACGCAGTTCCATCCGGAGAAGTCGGGGTCTGTCGGCCTCAAGGTCCTACGCGGCTTTGTTGATGCTGCTCGTACAAAAGTTGGAGCCTGATGGACCTCTATCCCGCAATCGATCTTCTCGATGGTCGTGCCGTTCGTCTTTACCAGGGCGATTACGCGCGCGAGACCGTTTACAACGACGACCCGGTTGCGCAGGCAATGGAATTCGCCGCAGCGGGTGCTCGATGGATTCATGTCGTTGACCTTGATGCGGCCCGAACAGGGGCCCCACGTAATCGTGACGTCATCGCTGCGATCTGCGACGCGGTCGATGTGCCAATACAGACTGGCGGCGGTGTTCGCAGCGAGGCTGCGGCAGATGCGCTGTTCGAACTCGGGGTAACGCGGGTTGTTCTCGGCACGGCAGCTCTCGAAGACCCAGAACTCGTCCGACTGCTGGCTTCTCGTCATCCCGTTGCGGTTGGACTCGATGCACGCGGTCGCGTAGTTGCTGTGCGTGGTTGGGAGGAAGGCTCGGGTCAAGACCTTCTCGATGTTGCTCGCGGATTCGCCGATGCCGGAGTCGAGGCGCTTATCGTCACCGAAATTGGTCGTGACGGCACGCTTGAGGGCCCCGACCTCGACGGACTCGGCGAAGTTCTCGAGGCCACCGAACTGCCGGTGATTGCGTCAGGTGGCGTCGGTTCGTTGGCGGACATCATCGCTCTTAATGCACTCCGATCGGCTGGTCGACGGATTTCTGGCGCGATTGTTGGGCGTGCGCTGTACGAGGGTGCGTTCACCTTGAGCGACGCTCTCGAATCAGTCTCTGCAAAACCCTGACGCTCGTTTCCGGCGCAGTCCTACACTTCGAAGATGGATGCTTCCGATTGGAACGCTGGTTGCGACACGTCTGAGCCGATCCGGACAGTCGATCTATGAAGACCGCTCGGATTATTCCTTGCCTTGATGTCACCGATGGTCGTGTTGTTAAGGGAGTGAATTTTGTGGGTCTGCGCGATGCGGGAGACCCCGTCGAACTTGCTGCTCGATACGACGCCGATGGCGCTGATGAACTGGTGTTTCTCGATATCACAGCGACCTCCGATGGTCGAGAGACGATGGTCGATGTTGTTCGACGTACGGCGGAACAGGTGTTTATTCCGTTCACAATCGGAGGTGGCATCAGAACTGTGGACGATGCTCGCACAATGTTGAGGGCGGGTGCCGACAAAGTGTCGGTGAACAGCGCCGCTGTCGCTCGTCCTGAACTCATCAGCGAGATTGCCGAAGTGTTTGGTAATCAGTGTGTGGTCTGCGCAATCGACGCGCGTCGTCGTTCAAGCGATGGCTCGGCCGATGAAGGCTGGGAGGTTTACATCGCCGGGGGCCGCACGCACACCGGCATTGATGTCATCGAGTGGGCGCAACGGGCAGCATCTCTTGGTGCAGGTGAAATTCTTTTGACGTCGATGGATCGCGATGGAACTCGCGATGGTTTTGATCTCGAACTCACGTCGGCAGTATCGAACGCGGTTGGCGTTCCTGTGATCGCTTCGGGTGGAGTGGGAACCCTCGATCACCTTGTCGATGGCGTTGTAATCGGTGGGGCAGACGCTGTGCTGGCTGCGTCAATTTTTCACTTCGACGATCATGCAATCGGTGATGCAAAAGCGCACATGATCGCTGCCGGAGTCAACGTTCGCCCGTAGGTCGCAGTAAGCGTCTAGGACGTTGGCTGGGCCTCGATGAAGTCCACAACGAGTTTCGCAACCTTGTTGGTGCGGCCGACAAAGAAATGATCGGCGCCGGCGACAGCGACGACAGACGTGTTGGTCCAGGAAGTTGTTGCTTCGATGGCCGAAGATGGATTCCTGAATTGATCATGTTCAGGAACGATCAGCAGTTTCGGCCGTGGATCATTCCCGGCTGCTGCGGTGAGTTCTTCGAGCGGAAGGATTCGCAATGGAGGAGCGCACGCGATCCACGCTGCGATTCGTGGATCGACGATGCTCAAGGATGTGTCAGCACCGAACGACCATCCGGAAACGAAAATGGGAAGCAACGGACACTCCGTGGTGATGGCGTCAATTGCTGCGACGATGTCACTTGCTTCACCGACGCCGAACTCATGGCTGCCTTCCGATTTACCGACACCACGAAAGTTGAAGCGAAGAACAGCGAGTTCCGACTCGGGCAACAAGCGAAAGAGTTCGCTAGTGACGAGTGAGGTCATGGTGCCGCCCTGCTGGGGATGGGGGTGGCAAAGTACGACGGCGGCGTGGGCCTGCGCAGGGATGATGAGCTCGGCTTCGAGCGAAAGCCCATCGGCAGTCGTGAGTGCGAGGGGGCGGGGGGCGAAGTCGTCGGTCACGACTGGAGACGGTACCGTCGTGTCGTGACCTCACCGCAGACCACTGATCGACTTACCGACGGCGTCGGTGTCGATGGAGAAAAACTTCCCATTCAGATGCTGAACGATCGCGTTCTCGTGCATCTCGGCGGGCCTGAAGGAGAGCGACGCTCCACCGGCGGAATCCTCATCCCGGCGACCGCTCAAATCGGCAAGCGCCTGGTGTGGGCCGAAGTCATGGCCGTCGGACCCAATGTCCGTTCAATGGAGCCGGGCGATCAGGTCCTCTTCAGCCCAGAGGATCGCTACGAGGTTGAAGTTCGGGGCGACGACTACATCATCCTGCGCGAACGAGATGTCCATGCAGTTGCCTCTGAACGATTGTCCGAGGGCAGTACCGGGCTGTATCTGTAGGCAAGCGAGGTTGGGAAACTCCGTTCGTGGACGGTGAGACCCACCGCTAGCGTGGCGTCATGCCCGAAAGCATCCCGATCGCTGTCACAGCGGAACAACTTGCTGCTGTGACCTTCAACGCCGACGGCCTCGTGCCTGCCATCGTTCAAGAAGAAGGCACCGGCAAGGTGTTGATGATGGCGTGGATGAACGCCGATTCGCTGCGTCAAACATTTGAAACTGGTCGCACGTGGTTTTGGAGCCGGTCGCGCCAGGAGTACTGGTGTAAAGGTGAAACCTCAGGCGATCGCCAATACGTTCGCGAGGCGTATTACGACTGCGACGGAGACACGCTGCTCTTCGTTGTTGAGCAAGAGGGTAAGGGCGCTTGCCACACAGGCAACTTTTCATGCTTCTTTACCGCGTTTGGCGAAGGTGACTGATCTTGGATATTTCGCCCTCGCGAGATGACTTTCATGCACTTGCCGCCGACCACAGTGTCGTGCCGGTGTGGCGTGAGTTGCTCGCTGACCTGATCACGCCAGTGGCCGCATTCGCGCGTCTGTGTGGCGATGATCGGCCCGGATTCCTATTTGAGTCTGTGGAACATGGCGAGCGATGGAGCCGCTTCTCGTTCGTCGGACGCAATCCGATCGCTACTCTTGTCTTGCGAAACGGAATCGTTACGGTCGATGGAGACCTCCCCGCGGCGATGCCGCGTGATCAGGGGATCCTCGCCGCCATCGAGTGGTTACTGGCTGCTTATCGGTCCCCATCACTTGATGCACTCCCGCCGCTTCATGGTGGTGTCGTTGGGTACCTTGGTTATGACGTGGTTCGCGAAGTTGAAGATCTCGTCGAAACTCCGCACGACACAACCGGATACCCCGATGCAGTCATGGCTGTTATTGGGCAGTTGGCCGCGTTCGACCATTTCCGCCAACGCGTCACGCTCATCGACAATGTGCTCGTTCCCGATGGAGCGACAGCCGCGGATCTCGATCGTCTCTACGACGAAGCGGCGCTGCGTCTTGAACAACTTGCGGCCGATGGAGCCAGTCCGTTGGCCGAACCAATGGTCGATCCGCCTTCACCCTCGCCCGACCTTCCTGAGGTCACCGGTTCGATGACCTACAGCCAGTGGGAGAGTGCGGTCGACGTCGCAAAAGAACGCATTCTCGATGGCGACATTTTTCAGGTGGTGCTGTCGCAGCGATTCTCGTTTGAACTTGGTGCCGACCCGTTCGATTTTTACCGCGTACTTCGTCAGGTGAATCCCAGTCCGTATATGTATTTCGTTCGGATGCCTGAATTGAGTCTTGCTGGTTCTTCTCCTGAACCAATGGTGAAGCTTGTTGATAATCGTGTGATCTCGCGCCCGATCGCCGGAACTCGTCGTCGAGGGGCGACTGAAGAAGAAGATCGCCGACTTGGCGCCGAACTTCGGGAGCATCCCAAAGAAATCGCCGAGCACGTGATGCTTATCGATCTTGCGCGAAATGACGTTGGACGAGTTGTCGAGTTCGGCACCGAGCAGGTCGACGAGATGATGGTGCTCGAGCGCTACAGCCACGTGATGCATCTCACCTCGCAGGTTTCGGGTGAACTTGCGCACGGCAAGACGCCGATCGACGTGCTTCGCGCCACGCTTCCCGCGGGCACAGTTTCTGGTGCGCCGAAAATTCGTGCGATGGAGATCATCGATGAACTGGAACCGGTGAAGCGCGGTCCCTACGCAGGTGTCGTCGGCTACATCGATTTTTCGGGAACGATTGATACTGCGCTCGCAATCCGCACGCTCATGGTTGGAGCGGACGGAATTGCCCATGTGCAGGCAGGCGCAGGCATCGTCGCCGACAGCGTGGCCGAGCATGAAGATCTTGAATGCCGGAACAAGGCCCGTGGGCTTTTAAGCGCAGTTCCTGGAGCACGCCGGATGACGGCCCAACGTCGTGGCGAACCCAACGTCTGATCTCGCTGGTGCATGTCGCTGTGCTTAGTGCGACACTCGTGTCGTGAATGATCCATCAACCGAAAAGATTTCTAACGACTATCAACTGCTTTGCAGTTCTGGCGGCGACGGGATCGTCGAGCGCGATGTCATTGCGGTGGCGGGGCCGGACTCGGCTCGGTATCTTCAGGGACAGTTGAGCCAGGACGTCGTTGCGATGGCGGGCGACAGCGTGTGGTCGTTTCTTTTGGGGCCGAACGGGAAGGTCGATGCGTGGCTTCGCGTGCATCGTCTTGATGCCGAGAGTTATCTGCTCGAGGTCGAAGAGGGCTGGGGCGAAATCGTCGTTACCAGATTGAAGCGGTTCCTCCTGCGCACAAAGGTCACAATCAGTGAACCGCAGCGCGCACAGCTTGTGCAACGTCGCTGGAGTTCTGAAACCATTCGTCTTGGTGCCGAAGTGATCGGCGACGAACTCGTGGTCATGCCGGTAGGGCCCGATGCCGCTGGTGTCGATCTGTTGGTACTTGATGCTGCCGCAACCGAAGTCGGCGACCTCACAGGCGTTCTCGTTTCAAGCGAGTCGCTCGAGCGCTACCGAATCGCCCATGGCATCCCGCAGATGGGTTCGGAACTCACGGCCGACACCATTCCTGGTGAAGCTGGTGAATGGGTGATCGACGCGTCGGTGAGTTTCACCAAGGGTTGCTATACCGGCCAAGAACTTGTTGCTCGAATCGACAGTCGGGGGAACAACGTTCCGCATCCCATCCGGTTACTTGTGCTCGATGTCGATGCTGCAGTTGGTGATGAGGTGCTGGTGGACGGCGCAACTGTTGGTTCGCTTACAAGCGTGACGCCTGCGTTGGGGGCTGGACTTCCCGCATTGGCCTTGGCCCGGGTGGGACGCGCGGTTGTGCCCGGCGGCTCTGTCGCGGTGCAGAGTGGATCAGTAGTGGCACCGGCCTCGGTCGTCGAGCCCGGTTCTGTCTGTTGAGTTATTGCTATGTCTGAGTCGTTCTATGAACGGTTGGGAGTCTCGCCATCGGCGAGCGCGGAACAGATCCGTCGTGCGTATCTGCAACTGGCGCGGATCCATCACCCTGATTTCCACACGGACGCGGTCGCGCGCCAAGCGAATGAGCGGGAGATGCAGTCGATCAACGAGGCGTGGGCCGTGTTGGGTGACCCTGAGCGCAGGCGGGCACACGACGAAATGATGCGACTGACAATTGCCGATTCGGGTTCGGTCAATTCCCCAACCCCTGGCCGCTATGACTTCGTCCCCTACGACGACGGCGATGACGAAATCGATTTTCGTTTGATCGACGACGTCGGGGTTGAAGGTACGCACGTAGAGCGTTCGCTGCAGATGGCCCCGATTCTTTGTTTGCTTGGTGGGGTCATCGGGGTCGTCCTCGGCATCATCGTGAATCTCCCATTCCTCATCGCGGTGGGGATCGTCGGACTTGTTCTGGCCTCTCTTGGATTTTTGGCGGCTCCTTTCGTTGCGCTTTCT
>Ga0114967_10001576_pt1 | contig 19082 bp, 20 predicted proteins | sample M_130628_MF_Meta_FD_92639 | JGI IMG/M metagenome (GOLD analysis project Ga0114967, IMG submission 92639) | Freshwater microbial communities from Lake Montjoie, Canada to study carbon cycling - M_130628_MF_MetaG | ecosystem: Environmental > Aquatic > Freshwater > Lake | place: Lake Montjoie... | reverse complement strand
TTCTTCACTTTTAAATATTTTGCTAACAGCTCAATTGCCGCCTTGTTGGCTTTTCCATCTTCTGGTGGTTGGTTGACTCTTACCTTCAATATTCTTGCGCCCGATTCATCAAAGCCACCTTCAACAATTTCGTTTTGTTTGGCGCCTGGAATCACTTTTATAGAAATCTTCATTTAACAAAAAATATGCACACAGTTGAACTTAAATATCCGGTTGAAGCAACCGGCGAAACTTTCACCAATTTAACCATGAGACGATCAAAAATAAAAGATCGTCTTTTGGTCGCTAAAATGAAAACCGCATCTGACGAAGAAAAAGAAATCAGACTTTTTGCTAATCTTTGTGAGGTTGAACCAAAGGTAATTGAAGAGCTCGATGAAGCTGATTACTCAAATCTGCAAAAGGTGTATTTGGGTTTTTTCAATTCCGAGGGGATGTCACAAGAGCAATCATCATCCTCTCGAAAATAACCAACTGGCAACTTTCTGAAATTTCAGAAATGACTGAAGAAGATTTTTCTCTTTTTTTTGATGCCGCAATTGATGTTCACAAAGAATACTCCGAAATAAAAACATGACCAACTCAACTCACGCTGCCGTATCGATTTTAATCGGTGCTGATTTGGGAAAATCATTCCGAGATTCTTTCAGCGGAGCGAATAAACAGCTCTCTGCACTTGGTGATGCAATCAAAAAAGTAAATGATAAAGCGGGAGAAATTGAGGCTTTCAGAAAATCATCGCGCGCCACAAAAGAAGCGTCTCTAGCATATCAGGAAGCGAAGCAAAAGTTAGGTCTCTTAAGCAGAGAAATTGCGGCAAGCACCGCTCCTTCAAAAGAACTTCAAAATAATTTTCGTAAGGCAGAAACGGCAGCGCAGAAAGCTAAAATTGCTTTCATGGAATCAGCGCAAGCTACTCGTGAAATGGGTAAAGCCTTAAGTGCAGCTGGTGTTGATTTTAAAAATCTCAATCAGCAGCAACAGGTTTTAGGAAAAACTCTCGAAACTTTAAAAAAGAGACAGGCATCCCTTCAAGCAAATGCCGATGCCAAATCACAAAATCTTTCTAACCGCGCTAATTATCGCGCGCAGATGGGAGACGCTGTTGCGCTTGGAGCAGTTCTTTATTCTGTAGTTAAACCAGCGGTAGATTTTGAATATGCCATGGCTCAGGTAGGAGCCGTAACTGAAGAAGCAGCAAATTCTGAAGGATTTAAAAAGCTCACTGCTAAAGCAAGAGAGTTAGGCAATACCACTCAATTTACTTCCGCTCAAGCTGCTCAAGGTATGAAATTTTTAGGCATGGCTGGCTTTAACACCAATCAGATTTTGGCAGCGACTCCAGCAATTTTGAACTTAGCGATTGCTGACAATATGGAGTTAGGACAATCAGCAGAGATTGTTTCCAATATCCTAAACGGCTTTGCGATGAAAGCCGAACAAGCTGGCGAAGCAGCAGATGTTTTGGCGCAAGCTGCAATTGCCACCAACACTGATGTCAAAATGCTTGGTGAAACGATGAAATTCGTAGCCCCCGCAGCAGCGGCAGTTGGTGGAAGTTTGCAAGAAACCACAGCACTTGCCGGTGTTTTAAGTAATGCAGGTATTCAGGCGACAATGGCCGGAACCATGCTCAGATCAGCATATTTACGCCTCGCTGCTCCAGCAAGAGCTGGTGCAAAAGCACTTGGTGAATTCAAAAACAAAATGCAGATCACGGCTGAAGAAATGCCTGATGTTGCCAAGGAATCATTACTTGCACAAAATAGACTTCATGGTCTTGGAGTTAAAATCTTTACCAGTGCCGGCAAAATGCGCCCAATGGTTGAGATTATGCGCGATATTCACAAAGCGACCAAAAATCTTTCTGATGATCAAAAACTTGGAGTTATCAAAGATATTTTCGGCACTTATTCAACATCTGGTGCTTTAGCAATTTTTAAAGGCTTTGAAACTGGCTCAGTTGATGAAGTTTTAAAGAAAGTTAATAACGCCGATGGTACTGCCAAAAGAATGGCTGATCGACTAAGCGACACCGCTCGTGGTTCATTTCTTGAGTTTCAGTCAGCAATTGAATCAATCGGAATTTCGCTTGGAACTACATTGCTTCCAACCATTTCTACAACTGCCAGAGAAATTGCAGGTATGGCTTTGAAGGTCAGTAATTTTTCAGAAAAATTTCCGGTATTAACCAAATATATCGGACTGACTGTTGTCAGCGTTATTGGACTTAAAATTGCTACTATTGCTCTGGGATATTCTTTTACTTTTGTAAGAGGCGCTTTCTTAACGGCTCAAGGTGTGATCTTAGCATTTAGAACTACAATAACTTTGGTTGGTTTGGCAATGCCAGTCATCACCACAGCAATTCGTGCTATGGGTTTGGCTTTAATCAGCAATCCAATTGGACTCATAATTGCAGGAATCGCACTTGCTGCAACTTTGCTGATTAAAAATTGGACGCCGGTTGGTGAATTTTTTAAGAATATTTTTAGCGGAATTGTTGGTTGGGTGAAAAGCGCTTTTGACTGGGTGATGAAACTGGTTGAGCCTTTAAAATCAGTTGTTGGCTCAATCACAAATGTCGCGGGAAAAGCGTGGAATTTTGTCACCGGAAATTCTGATGCAAAAAATCCAAACTCTGGGGCAGTTGGAAATGTTGTTAGCAATCTTGAATCAAACAAAAGCGATATTGGCAAAATTCCATCTTTTGAAATGCCAAATATTGCAGCTCCGACAAGCGGCAATGGATCGCAACAAATTTCAATTTCCGCGCCAATCACTATCAATGCTGGTGGCAATATGGATGAGAAAAAAATCGCTGACCAAGTGCGAATCGCCATTGATGAAACTTTCAGAAAATTATCCGCAAGAAAACTCGCTTTGAATTACGATCAATGATCTTTGACTCTTTTAAAAACCTTGGTGGCAAGCTCAATCTAAACAGCGCGCTTGGAATCAATATGATGATGATTCTTGGTGCTTATCGTTTTGCAATCAGCTCTGCCGCCTTTCAAAGTCTAAAAAGACAAAGCGAATATCGCTGGCAGGAAGTTAACAGAATTGGTGCTGATCCCGCTTTGCAATTCACCGGATTTGGTGTGGAAACCATTGATCTTGATGGCGTGATTTATCCGCACTTTAAAGGCGGACTTCGTCAGGTGACATTGATGCGCGCTGAAGCCGGATTTGGAAAGCCGCTGTTTTTAATTTCAGGCAACGGAAATGCTTTTGGCAAATGGTGCATCGTGAAAATTTCAGAAAATCAAAGCGTTTTTATGAAAGACGGCGCACCACTTAAAATCGAATTTTCAATCAGCCTTAAGCGCTATGGTGAAGATGCAAAGCCAGGCGTTAAAGGCATTATCCAAAACATCGTTAAAGCAATATGATTACTTATGTCACAAAAGATGGTGATGTGCTTGATGCAATTTGCTGGAAGTATTATGGAAGCACAACTGGCGTGGTTGAAAAAGTTTTAGAAGCAAATCGTCACCTAGCAGAACTGGGCAGTATTTTTGAAGCCGGCGTAAAAATTATTTTACCGGATTTAACTCAGGAAGAAGAAACAGAAAGCGTCAAACTTTGGTCGTGAATCCCGCATTTAAAATTACTGCTGATAAAAAAGATGTCACAGCGTTAATCGCGCAAAGATTGGTCTCCATAAACATCACTGATGAAACTGGTTTGGTCTCTGACACTTGCGAAATTCTTTTAGACAACCGCGATGAGAAATTGGAAATCCCCCCGCGCGGTGCTGTGCTCGAAGTTTCTCTTGGTTATGAAGACAAGCCACTGACCAAGATGGGAAGCTATATCGTTGATGATGTCGAAGTTTCATCGCCGCCTTTGCAAATGCGAATTACTGGCAAAGCAAGCAACACACTTGATAAAAATTTAACCAAAAAAATCAAAGCACCGAAGAGCAAATCTTGGCATGGTTATACGCTGGTTGGAATCATCACTGCAATTGCCAACAACCATGGTTTCAAGGCGGCGATAGATGAGTATTTCAAACAAATTTACATCACACATTTAGATCAAACTGACGAAAGCGACATCTCGTTTCTTAACGGTTTGGCACAGAGCTACGGCGCTTTTGCAAAGCTGTCACTTGGAAGATTACTCTTTTTTAGAAGAGGAATAAGCGTTTCAGAAAATGGCAAAGAACTGCCAACAACAAAATTTTCTGCCACACAAATTTCTGATTGGAAATTGCGCGTTTCCGATATGGAAAAATTCGGCAAGGTGATTGCCAAATGGCATAATTTTGCTACTGGAAAAGAAGAAGATGTTTTTGCCGGAACTGGTGATCCGGCTTACACGATGCGATATAAATTTGTCAGCCCTGACAGAGCGCTTGCTGCAGCAAAAGCAAAGCTCGCCGAATTCAAACGCGGTGCAGAAAACTTAAATTTTTCTACTACAGGAAATCCAAAACTCAGCGCTGAAAACAAGATCACTTTCACCGATATAAAATATCTCAAAAACAAAAATTGGATCATCACGAGCGTTAACCATTCGCTTACTGACCAAGGATTCACAACTCAAGTAACCGCAATCATCAAACTATCCGATGTGGAGTAAAATTAAAAAATCTGACGATGGAGAATTCATCATCACGAAATGCGAATTGGAATTGCTGCTTGAGCAGGCTTCCAAGGAAGGTGCCAAAAAAGCCCTAACCGAACTTGGTCTTCATGATGAAAACGCACCAACTGATATTCGTGATTTGCGCGAGCTTTTAAAGGCGTTTCGCATGGCGAAAAAGGACAGCTTCAGAATTTTGGTTAAGTGCATCGTCATCGGCTTCGTAACCATTCTCACCGCCGGATTTATTTCTCTTCTTGGCGATCATATAAAACTCAAATAAAAAATTTATGCCGCAATTTGGAAAGGATTCATTAACGAAATTATCAACTTGTCACCCAGATTTGCAAAAGCTCTTTAACGAGGTAATTAAGCATTACGACTTCACCATCATTGAAGGTCACAGATCAGATGAAGATCAGCTAAAAGCATTCAACGCAGGTAAATCAAAAATCAAATCAGGTGGTATGCATAATAAAACACCATCACTCGCAGTTGATGTTGCGCCATGGCCAGTTGATTGGAATGACAAAAACCGTTTTTACCACTTTGCCGGCAGAGTTCAGGGAATTGCTCAAATGTTAAATATCAAAATTCGCTGGGGTGGAGATTGGGATTCTGACAACAATCTCAAAGATCAAAATTTTTACGACTTACCACATTTTGAATTAGTGACCGATTAACCATGGCTTGCAAATTTTTAGAAGATTTCAACGGCAATAAATCGTCAAAAAGACTTGCTGGGGCTTTTTGTTTAGTCATCGGCTCACTGATGAAATTTATCCTGTTTCTTTATGGCTTGCGTCATGTTACGGCAACGCCTTTTGACCGGCTTGATGGATGCGCAGATAGCTTGATTTATGTCGGCGCAGCTTTGATTGGCTCAGGATTACTAGAACTTTTAAGGCAAAGCAAAAAATGATCCCAAACTTACTGGCAAGGTTAGCAGCAATCGCTGGCGCAATAATCACCATTTTTACATTGGGCAATTTTTACGGCAAAAAATCCCAAAAAACCAAACAGCTCGAAGAAGATTTTGAAGATGCAACTGAATCAAAAAAACGCCAAGAAAATCGCCGTAATGACGATATTTCTGCTGTTAAGCGCAGGATGCAGAAATACATCCGCAAATAGCTTCTGTTTGTGGGCAAAACCGATAACTTTGAGTCAAGAAGAATACGACACGATGTCCGAAGAAACCCTCCGCCAAATCGACAATTTTAATCAGGAATTTGAAGAACATTGCACTAAGTAAAGATTCTCAATCATTCCACTTGATAAGTGTTTAAAACGAAGCGTTCATTGGTGTCGCGACACTTTAGCAATTTTTAAAAAAGTTTATGAACCGATTAATTTACAAAGGATTTATTGAGGACGTCAGAAATGAAAAATGCACCGATCAGGAAATTGAAAAACTGATCGATGTTTTTGAAGAAGCAGTGAACTCAATGGCAGCAACTTCTGCCAAAAAATCATTTTATGATTTGAAAGATTTTAAGGAAACACAGCGCTCTGGCGTTAATATTTTTACTCTGACCCTCGAACGCGAGCCAATTAAAAATTATGAAAAATACACCGGCTATTTTGAATGCGGGAAAAAGAATCTAAAAGTTGTTGCAACTCGTGGCGAGTTTATGGCTGTGATGCTGAAGTCAGATAGTTAGTTTTTAATATGTTTTTCCATTACAAAATTACTTAACTCAACACCTCTAATTGTTACGATCTGATTTTTTGTAATCTGAAATCCTCTTTTTAGAAAAAATGGTTTTGCTGTAATACTTACTTCAGCAAAAATTTTTGAGATATTTTTTTGAAGTGCTTGCTGCTCAATTTCTCTAATTAATGCCGAACCAACACCTTTGCCCTGAAATTGATGATGGATATAAAAACAATCAATGTGACCATTATCTTCAAACTCAGCAAATCCAACAACATGATCATCAATAGTTGAAACAATTGGTGGCAATTTTTCCCATTTCTTTTTCCAGCCCTCCAACTCTAAGCAACTGGCTGGAGCCCAAGCATTAACTTGTTCTTCTGAATAATCGCGAATGTTGATCTTATGAATAGTATGGTAGTAGATATTCGCCAACTCATTAGCATCTTGCGATCTGTATTTTCTTATCTCGACTTTATCTTTCATTTTTGCCGATTTTTTGTGCCATCGTCAAAATACTTATGCTTTTCTTTTCTAAAAATTTTGAACCATCAATATCGTGTTGTGATAAGGTTTTAAATCCGCATCTAGCAAGCATTTCTCTTAAATCTTTCGCACTATAAATTTGCAGAGAAAATTTATTATTAATGCTTGTCGGTTTGTCAGCTTTTTTCTGCAAAATGTGATGATCGTAAGATGTTAAAAAACCATTTTTTCTGTCAATTGTTGAGCATTGAACAGAGTGAAGTTGGGTATCGTTGAATTTTTTATGTTTATACATCGAAAAATTACTTACTACTTCATCTGTCAGGGCTTCAAGATTGAAGATATCAAACACATAAATTCCGCCATCTTTTAGATTTTTATTAACATTTCTCATCGCTTTTTCAAAGCCAGCTTTGGTTAAATGACCAACAGCATTAAACATTGTTATTGCTGCGTCAAACTTGCCAACTTGAATTGTTCGCATATCGCCATCAATAAATCTTAAATTCAGACTTGCTTCTTTAGCCTTCTTTCTGGCTATTTTTAAAAGATCGGGGCTAAAATCTGAGCCAACAACTTCATAACCGCGTTTAGCAAGAAACAACACTTGTGATCCAGTTCCGCAAGTTAAATCAAGAACAGTTTTTGTGCTGTATTCTTTAAGAAAATTCTCAACTACAGAATTTTTTAATTCCGTATCATCACAAATGTTGTGAGCATCAAAAAACTCCGGCAATTTTTTGTATTCTAGTGGAAGACCTAATTTGCTATTCGTCATATCGTCACCTATAAATTTCTAATTCTCTGCCTAAAAACAGAGTCAAATTTTTCTAAAGTATTCTTGATCCACTCCTGCTGCACAGATCTGTCTTTTTCATCAGCGATGTTGCCATTTTTAAATAGTGCAACTTTTGACTGAGTTTTTTCAGGATTTTCCTTCCACTCTAAAGCACATCCCATTTCCCTCTCAATTACTTCCTTATCCTTCAAAAGAAGGTGATAAAAAGCCTTTGCCTCATCTTTATCGGTAATCACAAGTTCAACACCAATTTTGTTTTCACGAGTGTTAAGAAGCGTGTTTAAATGAAAGCCACTGCGACCAATTGTAAAAGTTAGCCAATGTTGCGGTCTTGGTTCTTGCGGACGAACTTTTGATTTTACCTCTTCAAGATAATCAACCAACTCCAACCAATAGCGATATTGCAATTTTTTGGTTTCAGAAGTGGTTTGATTTTCAATTTCTTTTGCTGCGTCAGAAACAGTTTTGCTCCAGTTATTTGGCTTGGAAATTACATTGAATTTTGGTGCTGCGGCAGAATTGCCAATTTTCCACAACTCAACTTCCAAACCAAAAAAACGGAATTTTTTATCAGTAATTTCGTTGAGCCAATCAAGTGCGGCACGATGTTCTTCAGTAAACTTTGCTGCAACCCAAACAATCGTCACTGACTGCAATCCGGCAGCGTAAGTTAAAAGTTGACCGAGATGTTTGTGATCAGTTCTTTCGATTTGGTTTTCGATTAAAACCAAGCTGTCATCTTCGATATTTTTGCACAAAATATCCGCTCTAAACGGACCCACGTCTTTTTCTTGAGCTTCAAGCTCCAGCTCCATTCCAATCACTTCCCCCAGCATCTCCAAATTTTCCTCACGCGCAAGCCACGGCGTAAAATCTTGTCCTTCAGTTTGCCATATTTGGCGTAGATCGACTTTTTCTAATGTTCCCAGCTTATCATTCATAACTTTTTCGCAGAAAAATTAATTGGTTTTGGTGTATGGTCCCAAAAATTTATCACCATTGAAATGTATTAAGTGCGTTGGTGCATCAGCATTCCATACTTCTGTTTCCCAAGAAATTTCTGGCAAATATTTTGACATGATTTTTCTATCTGGAAAGGCAGTAAGAAAAACAAGGCCAGATTTAGACTTTGAAAAAAGCTTTGAAAGCTCCTCGTGTCTTTTTCCATCCACTGGACCATGCGAAGTAACAGATTCTACCAGAATTAACCAATTCCTTTTAGGGCAATATAAAACTACGTCTGGCATCTTACCATGATCGTTAATCGTGACACCAAGCTCAGAAAGTCGTTCTCTCAAAAAATAACTAGCCTTGTCACCAGTATCTCCAACATAGATTACCTCAGCCTGTGGAACGAAACGAGGACCAAATTCTTCAATTATATTTTTGATAAGTTGGCTGTGAGCACCAGGCGTTAACTTGATTTCTTTTCCAGATACTATGAGAGGAATCATAGTCATTTCACGCTCCATTGCATATTTTGTAACCAAGGAGGGCTGTTGCTTCAAATAAAGTTCTATTTTTTTATCCCAAGAAGACTCTTCAAACGATATCAAAACATCATACAACTCGATAGTAATCTGATAGCATGCTTTGGGAGAATTTACAGCTCGTAGGTTATCATCTGGATTATAAAGGACTAATCCAGCATCTACAAATTGATGCAATGTTTGTCTTCTAAAAGTTTCGCGACTGTTTGGAGCATAATGCTTTCCGTAAGAATTTTTGCACCATTCCATTATCGGAGTAACCCCAATTACTGGACGCTCACAGTCTTTCCATTTTTTCTCTGGTGATAAGTTTAGCAAAGCAAGAAGGGTTAACGCAGAACGTTCGTTATGTTGGGCTTTTGGTAAACCAAGCTTCTTAATGATTTCTAATGCTTCGTCGAGCTTTTTTTGCATATTTACACGATTAATTTTTTATGAAAATGATGTTGCCCTTAAGCCAATTTCATCACTCAAAATGCCATCTATCTCATCTTGATTTATAGAAAAGTTTTTTACTTTTTTCCCAATATTAACCAGAGATTGCTTTAAGGGATATTTTAATGATCGTAAATCGGTGGCATTAACTTGTGTATGCCCACTAAAATTGCGGTAATACTTATCTAACAAGGTGCTGTTAAGGTAGATGTACAAACCCTTTACAAGATCTTCATTTTCTATACCGCTCTTTTTGAAGTGAAAAACATTCAGTTTGTTTTCAAAACCTATAAATTTTTCCGGTAAAAAAGAATCATAAAAAGTAGCAACAATCCTCTTTTTTTCTTCCTTACTACTAAAGCGTTTAACCAACAAATAATATCCATTGTTTGGCCATAACCATCTCTGAGAATCTTCTGATATTTTTATCGCATTAGGCTTATTTGTATTTTTTGGCCACTCCACCAAACCCTTCAAATTACAGCAGTAAAGAAGAGGAACTGTGAAATCTTTTTCATAAGACTGACTTAAACAATCTCTCAATCTGAAATCAACAATAGGGCCAGTACTAACCTGCACCTCAAGATCAGCCAGAGTTGATGGAAGATGTGAGATGCTATCAATAACAGATTTTCCGGTATTTTTTGTAGGGATATGAATAAATTTTTGACCATCGCTATCTTTGACAACATCAGAATATTTCACTATGTGTTGAGTAAGATTAGATGCTGTATATTTTTTGGTTTTCTCATCTCTGTAAAAATCAGCACTAGGTGAAGCAGTTATGATTATATCATTTCGTAATTTCTCTTTTTTGCAGTGAATGATTATGTTTTCTTGCAACACATCATCATCTTTGAAGACTTTTCGGGATTCGAATAAATGTATTTTTTTAATGGCCACCCTATCTAACAAAAACTTTCTAAATGGCAGATAGTATGTTCCATTGCAAAATGAGCGTGGGACGATAGCCACCAACTCTCCACCTTCTTCTAACATTTCAATAGCTAGACCTAAAAAACCCGTATAAAGATTTGTGGTTTCTAAATTTATAGAATCTTTCAGAGCTCTACGATGATCACTATCAGTATTAATTTTTTTATAAGGAGGATTCATGATGACGTGAGTATATTTTTTACTCACTAGATCAGAGCAGTCAGATAAAATAAAATCTTGATGCAAATTTTTATGAACAAACGAAATGCTTTTTTCTCTCAAAGTTTCTTTGCAGCTCTCTATTGTTTGATTCAAATATTTAAACAAAGAGTCATCTACTTCATATGTTGTAAGATCTAAAGATTTTATACGCTTCTTCCTATAAAGTAACTCATCTACAGATGCAGAAAATAAAGAACCAACGCCACATCCAGGATCAAGTAATTTAACATCTTTGGAGTAATCATCGAATAACGATGCCATGAAAGCAGCAATAGGGGCTGGTGTTAAAAATTGCCCAATAAAAGCACGCTCTTCTCTGTCACTCAAACTACTAGATTCCGTTCTCAATAAATCAGCTTTTTCTAAATTTAACATCACATCAAACTTTGAATTTTATCTTCACAAATCTTTTTGGTGATCCCAATAAGCTTTTGCACATCCATTTCTAAAATTTCTAAATCCTCTTTAGAAATTTTATACTTAGGATCATAGCGACCACCAATGTATGCGTATTCCAAGAGCTTGAATCGCTCTTTTTCTGCGTCAGTATTTTTTGGAAACAAATGACGAAGAGTCGGAAAATATTGCTCACATTCTTTTCCCAGTACCGCCAAAAAATGTTCATTGGGATTATACAAAGTGAAAACTAAGAGAATGGCTTTATAGGCATGTTCAGCAGATTGGTGAAGTTGGAAAGCTGCATTTCCATAGTCTCCTATCCCAAGTGTGTTTTTATAATTGAATAAAAACGTATTAGAACCTCGAAACCAATGATCGAAATGCTCTTTTGCAATTTCTTTCCTTTCCTTATCGCTAAGACTTCTTTTTTCGGCTAGCTCAAAATTTCCGGCATCATAAAGCAAAATTCCTTCTTTTTTAATGTCGGTATAAAAATACTGACCTACTGAAAGCTTATTGTTTAGTTCTCTGATATCATGAGTTAAAATCCGTGGATCAGCACTTAAATTTAAACTTCTACATTCATCAGAAATTTTTTGCCAAAGACTTGTATTGAGCGCGCTAATTGCATCTCTAGTTATAACTAAAATATCGTAGTCAGAAATATGGCCAGATTTTCTATTTTCCTGTAAATCCTTTGCCTCTTTGTAATTGCCACGCGCATACGAACCAAAAAGGATAACTTTTTCTACATCATCACAATTTTTGCAAATTACATCCACAATACTTTTTAACTCATCTTTCTTGGATTGCGGTAAGTGATTGATTAAACTCTCCATTAGTTGCTTTTGTTTGTTAGTAAGTTTTTTAAATTATACAAATTGGACATAAAAAAACAACTTACAAAAAGAACTTTTGCGATAAGTCTTAACTGATTGTCGCAAGAATTGCTCTAAAATTTCAATGATCTAAAGATCAATATGTCTTTTTAGCTTTTCATTCTCATCCCATCTCTTTGCATCATTTTCATAATTATCAGCAATACTGTTTAGAATTTGAGAAACATACGGGTGGTCATATTCTAAAGCTTGAGCCCAGTTTTTATATTTTATTAAAAGCTCTCTTTCTTGATCACCTCCAGTTCCACGACAAACGACACCTCTAGAATTGTAAACACCGATTGATAAGCCTCTGGCGATTTGCTCTGATTTAAAATACTCCAAAACATTCCTAACTGGTTTACACGGCCATACCCCATCTTCTCCAATCGGAGCTTTGGATAAAAATTGCCCTATGTACTGATCTCCTATATCTTCCCGATTATTTTCTGCACATAACTTACGAACTTCTTCCACCCAATTTTTAAGATTATTCTCATCAATTATTCCGTTTTCCGTTCCAGGCAACAATTTAACGTTGCTAAGCAAAGAGTATGCGGTTGAGGCTATAACTTCATTATTTTCTGCGTTTTCACCAACCCATTTTTTGGAATCATCTCGATGATCTCTGCGTCTAAATGCCAAAGCTAATGCTTGCATGAACAGTTGCGGAAATTTTGTAACATTTTTTTCCAGATTGGGAATACCATACGAGGTATGCTCTAGGGTTTTTATATACAAAAATTCTAATCCTGCGAGACGATCCTCTGGTATATCGCCTCTTTCTGACAAAGTCTTAAAGATATCTTCAATTGTGTAAGACTGGATCTGATATTTTTGCCATGACTCAGAAGCGTTGGTGGCCATTTCTTTTAGCAAAATAGCTAACTGTTCGGAATTAACATTTTTCAGTACTTGAGGAAATCCAATTATTGATATGGCAAATTTTGGACGATTTACCCATATCAATCTATCTATCAGCTCTTTTAATTCCTCTTCCTTGAGTCCATAACTTCTCACATCGGTTTCCGACCAATATCTTTTTTGCAGCTCTTCACTGAGATTTAAAACTATTTGCCAAGTTTCATTGCGTAATGGAGCATTTTTTACAATTTTTATAATCTTATCTTCTTCTCCGGATTTAATGTAATGAGTTATCAACTCCGCCATTGTTACCACTTCATCACCTTCTTTACTTTGACCAAAGAATCCCGCAATAAATTGATCATTTTTTACCTCTATCTCTTCTAAGAATAACTTATCAAATAAAGGTAAGATCTCACTCTGACTAAGAATTTTTCTGAGATAAAAACCAATATATACGCAGGCATTACTTTGAGAAAGAAGCTGGATTATCCCTAAGCTATTTCTTTCTTTCCAGATTTCTGAAAGGGCTGCGATTCTGAGTTGTTCTATTTGTTTATCTCTTTTTTCATAAGAGTAATTTTCGTCATCAATTTCCGATATTGATTCCGTCACCCAAGTTTCTGCAAATAGCCAATGATGCTTCCACAATAAATCTTTTGGCTCAAGCGAAGCATATGCGATATTAGCATTTTTTCTATTGTCTTCACTTAGATGCCCATTTCTATGCCTAGAAAGTGCGTAACGTCTTAAATATTCTCTTAATTTGGATTTTTGCTGATCAGTGGGATTGGCAGAATTCCAATCGGATATAAGATTCCAAAGCCGCGCACTGTCTTCATTGCTGATTACCTGTAGCCTTTCTAACAACCCTCCTAAAGATTTTTCATCATGTTTTTCCCATCCTAGAGCTTTATCTACAGCTTCACGCACAAAATCATATCTTTCGTGGTTACTAACTCCATGACCTGATCCAGAAGCATCATTTCTCCATCTTGGTCGAGAAGATGGACTACAGACACTTTGTCCAACATGAAATTGTTCCATGCAAATTTCCCAACCAACTGAAGGAAATTTTTTGATTAACTCGGATAATATTTTTTTGCGCTGCTCAAGATTTGCAGAGGTTTGAGGAATCCAAGATTTAAAAATATTCTCCAGGCTTTTTATCGGTTTGTTTGAATAATTATCATCTATCTTATGTTGCGCAAGCTGGGCAAGTATCTTAACTGCTCTCCATAAATTTTGCGGATTCCATGCCAACAATTCAAGCGCCCATAATAAACTAGCTCTGGGACAACCGCCAAATATTCCGCCTTTTTCTGGTTTGAGCAATGATAAGATTTCAGGGGAATCGCTACTTAAATCTTCTTCTATTATCTTAAGAAATTCTTCCGGAGCTGCTTCGGCATATTTTGGAAGATCATTTTTTTGAGAGAACCAGGTATTTTGTTTAAAGGGCTTTAGTAAATTTCTGATTACTTCATTAACTCTGACTTGAACATCAATACCAAGACGGTCTTGAAACCAGGGATTACCATTCACGGAAAGTAATACCAAAGTCTCACATATCCCTTCGCGCAAATATCCGGAATGATTACGAATTTTATTATAAACTCCTGCCATCCATCTCTTTTCTTCTGGTAGTTCTAATGCCGGATCTTCTTCGCTTAAAACATTTATCGCCACTGTAAAAAATTTATCTAAATCGGATTCAGTAATAGAATCTTTTATCAAGAATAAATTTTCTATTTTTGACTTTACCCCGATTTTTTTACCTATCGTCCAAAGCAATGTGGTATCCTTCTTGCAAAGATCTGTAATTGCTCTTTCTACCACTTCATTTTTATCCGCGCCGAATAGCTCTCTTATAATTTCTTTATCTGCCTCTCTGTCCTTATCCCAAGAGCCTGCTAATGTTATTGGGATTAGATTCCGAATAACATTTTCATCTTTAAAGCATTCAGGATATTGTTCTGCCGGCACATTTGATAAACGGCGTCTTAAAATTGTGGGTGAAGATCCGGAATTTTTTATGTGACGATTAACCGCATCATCATCCATTCCCATCTCTTTTAATGAACTTTTAAACGCATTGTAGCTTGGCATATCCAATGTTATGCTTGCTTCCCCTCTATCTTTTAGTTCGTTTTTGTGACGGATGATTATTGTGTGAACAGAATTTTGATAACCCGAAAGTATTTCTTTTTCCGCATCCGAAGATGAAATGATAACTATTTCTTTTGAGTTTATTGCCATCAATTTTCTTAAAGCTTCCGGTGATTTAACAACGATTGTTTTATCGCTGAAAATACCATCCACATGATCAAACATGCAGGCTAAAAATGCTAAAGCCTCTTCATGAGAATCTGAAGTGATGAGAAAAGGTTTGGCTGGAGGATTATTTTTTAGCCAAGATAAGAAATCTCGCTTATGAGTTTCTACAGCTTCTTTGAATAGAGTTTTATTTAGTTCTGGTTTTGTGTTTAATGCCCATTTTTTCCAACATCCCTCAAGAGACCAGAAACCCTTATCATCAAGTTTTATTTTTTCCAAAAACCAAGTTTGGGTTGCCGTTGATTGATCTATCCATTGCTCTAAATCACTCGCATCATACGCTCTTACATCTTTCCATTCTTTTAGATTTTTTTTAGACTCTTCCCACTTCTTTTTATCTTTCCAATTTCTTGGTGTAACAAATACAAATGTGAGGTTTTTCCTTTCTTTTGATGGAATACCTTCAGTTCGAGATTTATAATCTTTATTTGCTTTAACTTGAGGTTCCTTACCGACTCCCAACTCCCATCCTGATTTTCCAAGCGGAATTTTTTGTGTAGCTGATTCAGATTCTAGTTCGCCATCCCATCCTGGTAATTCAGAATTTTCATATGCCGGAAAGTCCACTTTTACTAAATTGATTCCGGTGCTATTGATTAATTTTCTTACCAGAACAGCCAACTCAGCCCTGGATTCATGCTTTTCGGACCATAGCTCTATATCCGATGCTCTTATTTCTAAATTACCGGTAACGTATCTGTTAAGCTGAAGTTCTTTCTCATACTGAGAAATCTTATCGTTATCAAATTCTAACTGCATCTGCAACAACTCGGATTTTTTGATATCGAATGCTTTCTCAAGTCGTGCTGCCATCTCTTTTGAAAGGTCTGCTTTTCCATTAAGAAAATTTGTTAGGGCTGGTCTTCCGATTCCAATAATTTCCGCAGCTTTAACAGCGGTTAGTTTTTTCTTCTTTAGAATCTCTTTTACATACGATCCAGGATGCGGTGAAGTTAAATTTGAATTATTCATGAAAAATTTATTGAATTTAAAAATGTAATGTGTATCGTTATACAATACTTTTGTAAAAAGTCAAATATTAAATCAAGCGTAGTGATGGGTTTTGCGAGTTGTTTTTCTGCATTAATTCCAGTAATCTTAGCTGATATTTTATTCTAAAAAAATAAACCTTATGAAGAATTAGATTCATCTATTCTCAAAACTAAAAATTTCCTATTCATGCATCAAATCATCCATTTTTGTAATCATCCTTTCTTTGCTGTAATCGGTGCCTTAACAACACTTTTAGTATTTTTAGGTTTTGCTTACCGAATAGCATGTTGGGCCTTTTGTATAGTGCCAATAGCTCTTCGTTTCGGTATCGGTCTACAAAAAAGAGAGGTTGCCATCTTTGGTGATGACAAGGCTTTCGCAGATCTAAAGAGCTGCTTGATCGACTCAAAAATTTTTAAAGACAAAAACATCCATCAAATTCGCGATCTCGGTAAGGCTAAAGGCAAAACTATTTTTCTAGTCGATTGGTCAAGCTTCGGCAGCGACATCGAAAAAGTTTTTGATGCAAGAAAAAGTGATCAAGTAGCGGTGATAATTTTTGCTAATCCAGGAAGTATTCCGCAGCCTGCAATGACTGATATTGCTAATCGCGCTAATACTGTTGTCGTCAATTTCAAAGGCCGTCTTCTAAATGATCTCCTTACATCACTAATCACCACAAGCTATGACAGGAGTTAATATGTATCTTCTTCAAGTGCTGCAGAGATATAAAGAAAAGGATCTCTCTCCGCACCATGCGGCTTTAGTTCAGCTCCACAACATTTTACAATCTTGGGCATCATCATGCTTTGTTGAAATTATAGCATCTGGGTCCAGAGCAAAAGGGACGGCTATAGCAAGAGCTTCTGATGTTGATTACCTCATTTCTCTTTCAAGCGGCTGTAATGAAAACAATGGTGGTCTTGAGGCTATTTATAATGGTCTACACTCAGAATTAGTAAGGTTTTACCCTCGCTTAGTTCGACCACAAAATGTTTCTTTTAGAGTAAGTTTAAATGGCTTAGAGGTGGATGTTACTCCGGCAAGAAAGCATCCGGGTTATACTGATTATCACTCCTTGTACATTTCCAAAGAACAAACTTGGAAACAGACAAATGTAAAAAAGCATAATGCAGATATTTCTCAGTCTGGCCGAACAAATGAGATAAAAATTTTGAAAATATGGAGAGAGTTGAATAGGCTAGAATTTCCTTCAATTTATCTGGAATATCTGATCGTGAACAACGTTTTGCTGAATAAGCCTAAAGACCTGAATAGCTTAGGAGATAATGTTTGGCATATCCTAACCGAACTAGCAAAAACACAAAATAACCCCTTGTTTGCTGCAATAATCGATCCAGCAAACTCTGCCAACATTCTTTCAAATCTACTGACTATTTCCGAAAAGAATAAAATAATGACCCAGGCGCAAGTAGCGATTAGACAACAGAATTGGAATCAAATAATCGTATGAGCAGTGCGCAATATCAAAAAAGATTCGTGATTTTTTTAGACTTGCTAGGTTTTAAAGATGCGAGTACTGGGATGGCTTGCGGAGAAATTTTATCCATTTTGCAAACTTTTCAAGAAGAGGCGGTCCGCAATAATTTTAACGATATTCTGCTTCAGGAACATCGTCACGATGATGGCACTCTGTATTTTGATCTCGGTTTTAAGGATGGAGATCTCACTCACGGTAAGATTTGTGGGGATGACTTCAGGTACTCGTTTTTTTCAGATAGTGCCATAATATCGATTGATCCATCACAACTCACAACTCGTAAGAATGTACTTACCTTATGCCGCAGTTTGCAGTTTCAATTACTTCTTAAAAAAATTCTGGTGAGAGGTGGCTTAGCTTACGGCGATATATATCACGAAGCTAATATTGCTTTTGGTCCCGCATTAATTGATGCGATAGATACAGAGAAAAATGTAGAATTTCCCATGATTGGCATTCATGAAAATTCGTGTCATGAGCTGATTAAAGATTTTGATTTTATGCTATCTCGTGTTACCGGCAAAAACGATAAACAAATATCAGTAGTAAATTTTGCTAAAAACGCATCTCTCCACTATTTGAGTAATTTTTATACAAAAATTGAAAATTTCTTAATAGATCAACGCATCTCAATAGTTAGAAAAATTAGCAATATTATCGACAAGGCTTCAGAAGAGCATCAACAAGCACTACGAGTTCTTCAAAAGTTAGAATTTTTATCTCGATTTATTTACGACAATAAAAACCACCCCAGCAAGTAACACCAAAGGCAAAAATCAACGCATGTCGTAGTAGCAAAATTACGATTTTTGCAATCTTGCTACTACGAGACAGGTTTCAAAAAATCCACTTGATGTCCATAAAAATGTCCAATTATGTCTAATTTATTGTAGCGGGTAAGATTCGAACTCACGGCAAAACTCATGCGAAATTTCGCAAAGCGTATGAGATGAAAGCATCTGATTTTTATCGAACTTTTCGGTATGGATGAAAGTAGCTTTGGAGCCTTGATTTTACTGGTTCCAGAAAAGTGCGACTAAGTTCGCAAACTACCACCCATCCACCGCCAGTATTCAATTGCGAACCGAGTCTCCCGTAGGTTTTAGCAGTTTTTACTATCCCTCTCAAAGCCCTGTGTTTGCGGCGTCTCGCGCTATTCTCATTTTCATTTCACATTCACCTTCCTCTCTCCAAATCTTCAGATTTTTCTCAAATTTTTAGCTATTCTCTCTCTGTTTCTCCGTTTCACCTTCACCTTTGCGAAAAAGGTGAACATCGATAAATGCTGATTTCAGGAGCTTTTCATAAAACTTTCCCCTTTGCTACTCCGAGCGAATTTTTTGGCTTTTTTGCGAACTTGTCGCATCAAAATTCTTACAAAAATTTCTTGATAAAACTCTTTTTCTGGGAACAATTTTTTTGTGGGAGTTGCACTGAATAAAACACCTTTTTAGGAAATAGGATGCAACACAGATGGGTTCTGTGGTGGTGGCTC
>Ga0114967_10001574_pt1 | contig 19087 bp, 11 predicted proteins | sample M_130628_MF_Meta_FD_92639 | JGI IMG/M metagenome (GOLD analysis project Ga0114967, IMG submission 92639) | Freshwater microbial communities from Lake Montjoie, Canada to study carbon cycling - M_130628_MF_MetaG | ecosystem: Environmental > Aquatic > Freshwater > Lake | place: Lake Montjoie... | reverse complement strand
CTAATGGATAAAATATTACATTTGAGTAATTACTTCCAGTGTAAGTTGAGAAGTTAGCAAATTTTCTATCGACAGTTACTTGTAGACTATTACCAGCTAAAGTACCTGATGTACCTTGAACCTGGTACCAAAGGTAAGGTACTGGTGTTGTTAAGTCGACAACAGCTCGTGAAGTCTGACTTAACTGATTGTTACTCATTTTAACCATCATTAAATCACCTATTTTTGGTTCATAAGTATTTGAACCATACGTTGGTCCTTGTTTAACAGGTATAATATTAGTCCCTGTCATACCTGTCACCGGTATAATGGTATCAGCCTGAAGTACATGACAAACAGTATCGGTGTATGCCGTATATTGAATAACCGTAGTTCCACTATTATATTGAAAAAAACCTAATCTTGGTGCATTAGTTAAAGTTTCTAAAATAACAGGACTTAACGTTGGTATACTAGAATAACTATTTGTTGCATTAATTGTTGGTTTTATGGGTGTTTTAATATCAGGATTTTGTGCTTTAGCTCTTATAATATTCTCTAAGCTAATATCATAGGTTGAACCTAAAGTTGTGTAATCTATATTGGAATCACCCAATCTAAAAGTGTCGAATGTTAGTAAACCTAATGAAAGTAGTCTTCTACCCTCACTCGTCATTCTTGCACTGATTACGGTGCTGCTGTTTTTATCTATATAACTCACTTTGTAATTTTATTTATAAATATCTAATTGTTATTTTTTTATTTGTTAATGAAAAAGTTTTTCCTTAATTTGGTTATCGCCGTTTTACCTGGAATCAAACCAAAATAGTAATAAGGTATGTTCGACCTAGTATTTCTATTGTTTCTATTCTTAGGATCTGTTATACTATCAAAAGCTGAATTGTTTGCGGATATTTCTGAATAATCTCCAGGTACGGTTGAGCCCATGTTATCCCAAGCACTGCCACCATCCCAGTTATGTAGTGGTTCACAAACACCAGAACTACCACAAGGGCTAAATCTGTTAGCTAAATCTAAGGTAACTTCAAATCCACTGTAAGCATTAGTTGTAGACACACTAAAATCTACTATAGGTGAATTAGCTATTGGGTTATTTATACTAATCGGGTCAAAAGTTTCAATACCATCGTTATCTATGTCACTCAAAATAACATCATTATATATTTTAGAAACTTCTTTAACAAAAAAGTAGTTATCAGGTAACAACTCATATTCGTGACAACCTTGTTGTTTGGTAAATAAATCATTTAATTTACATTCTGCTTCTGTAGATAAATACAATAAAACATCTCTAGGATCTTCATAAGAAGATTCCTTCATAGAATTAACCCATATGTTAGAATCCCAACCTCTTTCAAAATAAGTACCGGTATAGAAGTTAGGATTTTGTGTTAAAGGGTCTAATGTTGTACTCTCTAAAATAGCGTTTTCAATATCTGTTAATATCTCTGGACACATTTCAATTCTACCTAAAGACACTATTTTTGTTGACATTAAAGCATTACAATAAATAATATCATCAACATCAACAGAACCTACTTGACCTTTAGTTACCGCATTATTATGGTTAACACCTTGATAACCAGTAACCTGCCCTGGATCCTTACTTAAACCAGGTCCTCTAACTAAACATTTATCACAGGTACTAGATTGCGTATCTAAACAACAACTAACATTCCTATAGTTATCAGCTCTATTTTGGTCAGCTCCTGGACCACAAAACTTTTCCTTTCTAAGTTCCCCAGTACGTTTTTTAACTTTAGCTTTATACTTAAACTGAAATAAATAAGCCGTACCAAGAACCCAGGAATCGGCAAAGATTCTTCGAATTACATTTCTATTTTCGGCAGCATTTAATTTAACACAGCATTGCCAATGTTCAAGTTGATTTAAACATGTATTAGTGTTTGTATTAGTACCAGTAGAACCAGCATTAAAATCTGTTTCTACCGGGTTACAATTGTCTCCAGCATTTTTCATGGTAAATTTTATAATGCCCGTTTGAGGTCCACAATACCCTATATTTTGACTACAATTACCTAAATCAATTGGTATTTCGTCACTACCGTCAGGTCCACAACCTTCAGCTGGTAAATTTATAATACCAACTAAATCACCTAACCATTTAAACGGACAGATGCTTAAACATAATTTTAACAATTGTACATCGATACCTAAAAAATTAAACCTAATCCTAAGACAAAACCCAAAACAGAAACTAACAAGTATGATAAATGTTTTTAATAAAAAACTAAAAAAGTCAATACCGGCTGCAATTATGTAATAAAATATATCAAACTTCCAAATAGCATTTGTAAAAGGAAATAAATTGTTTATATCACTAACATCTGTATTTTTGACACCAACAAAACTAAATCGATTACCACCTCTTTTATATTTTTTAATATAATGAGCAATGGTGTAAACTTGTTTCCATTCAAACAACTGAAAGTCTAAATTAATTCTAGAATTTTTATATTCTGTAATATCGTCAAATTGTGGTGAAATAATCGGTGACGTACTTTCTATGGTACCTTTATTATATTGTGTAATATCGGTTGTAAACCTTTGGTCTTGAGTGCCATTAATATCGGCATCATTACCCGTATCAACCGTACCTTTAGTACCACCAAAATCAACACCTAAACTAGGAAAAAACATTGTCCCTGTTTTAAATTTTTGATTTTCATTACCTTCACTAAATTTAACAGCAAAACGATACATCCCTTTTGTTGCGACACCTATTGTTGGGTCTGGGGATGGTACCAATGTACCAAACTCGTCGGTAATAACATAACAGATGTTCATTGGTATTGAGTAGGCGAAAGTACCGTCATCGTCTATTAACTCACCACCTTCAATATCAAAATTTTCTAAAGCTACAGGTTGTATTTTTGAATTTTCTACCCATTCTATTGGGTTAATTTCTGAAACCCTTATCATTTTAATGGTTCCAGGACCTGTTCGTAATTTATCCTGTTCCCCCATATCATTTCTGGGATTACATCCTTTATTTAAAGCCATTTTACCTGAATCAGTAAAAATAGAACCAAAAAATAAAGAAGTATATTTTAGGTCTAATCCAGTGTCAAAATCAGCTCTTGTGATACCAATTTCACATTGGTCTAAATCACCCCAAAACGGTATAACATCTACCACAATATCAACAGATTTTATTTGTGGTAAAATATCTAAATTTACGGATTTTTTAAATTGTGTACTTGAATCAAATAATTTTTCAGGAGAACCTTCAGCGATTAAATCATAAGGTCTAAGACTAGCCTTACCGATATCACTGACATCTAAATCTATGTGTATTGTTTGTTGTCCTGTCGGGACCCCAAATAACATAAAATCACCTGAAGAATTAGTTTTAGTGGTGTACTTATAGTACTTATCAAAAACTTCTAAAATTAAATCATTATCTAAAACTTCGTCTTTTGAAGGAAAAGTACCGACAGCGGTGTTTAAATCACAGTCATACTTTGATGGTAATAAATTATATCTAATACCACCGTCGTTTCTTTGAAAAGGTGTTTTATAAGGATATAAAGCATTTATAAGAGTGTTTTTTTGGTCCTCATCTGTAACGGGTATAAAAATAGAAACTTTAGCGTTTGGTATCCCAAAACCTCTGTTAGCTATAACTCTACCAACCACAACACCGTAGTTAGCACAAAATTTTTGGTATAAATTTTCTTGTGTTAACTTTAAACTTAAAACCTCAAGAAAATCAAAATCTTGTTCTAATTTAACAACAATATTTTTATTAACACCAGGTGTTGTTCGTAGTCTTATTGATTTGTTCGCCATTAATACGTATTGTTTATATATCCACTTGTAGTACTAAAAAACCCTTCGGAAGAAGAACATGTTTTTATTTTGTTATTTAAATAACCATTATACACCGCTTCATTTATAACTCTAAATCGATAATCGTTATTTAAACCGATTGAGGTTACGTTAGTATTATAATTACCCACACCAGTAACAAAAGGTAATGTCTTTTCATAATAAACAGAAGTGTATCCTGAATCATTTTTTAAAGTTACTTGTAGTTTAAAAGTTGAGGTCACATTCTCAGGTATTGTTGTTGGTACTACCCAGTTGGCAGTAAACTCATTTGTTTCTAATTGTCCGTAATCATTACCACCGTATATTGAATCTTTAGATACTGTAAAAACGGAAACAACATCCCCTGTTATTATTAAATTACTGTACGTCTTATCAAAAATAATCATATTGTCTATTGATGTACTTTTGAAGAACTGTTGATTTTCAACCATTTCAACACCATTAATTGTTAAAAATATGGCATTATTAGGGTTTATTGGTTGTGTTAAATACATCTCTTGATTACCAGTTGTGGAGTTGTAATTTATTGCTGTAACGTAACCTGGGTTGATGTCTATGGTAATACCAGTAACAAATATAGTGTTGACAAACCACTGATTTAAAGGTCCACTTAAAGGGTTTGGTTGTCCTACTAAATAATTGGCGACTAACCAATCGGTAGTTTTAATAGGTGCAATACTTATTTCAACAACTGGTGGTGCTAAAAGACCATTATAATAAATTAAATTATAGTCAGAACCTTCTGTTAATTTAACACCATTAAGGAATAACATTATATTTTGACTAACAGGAGTTGTTTTAAGAACAAAGTAATTTAATTCGTTATTTATTGCCTGTGGTCCTTGTGGGCCAGGAATGCCGTTAGTTAACAAACTATCCTGAATGAAATTGTAGTTAGGTAAAGGTTGTAAAGAAGGGCCAACTAATTCTGGTTTTGGTGGGTTTACAACTGTCATAAAATAAAAATCAGTTTCACCGTTAAATTGATTTAATTGAGTTGTTGATCCCCACTGATTAAAATTTTGGCCAGGATTACATTTTGTTGATTTAAAAGTGTAATAAGGTCTGATTAAATATTCGTTCCAGGTATTAGGTGTATTACCACTAAAAAACCTTTGTGTTATAGTATTACCTGTTATATCACTGAAAAGAACACAGTTATTAATACTTTCGGAACCGTTATTTAATACTTTATTAATACCATCAACATTAAAATATTGTTTTGGAAAGACTTTATAACAAAAATTACCGGTGTAAGCGGTGTAAGCAGTATCCCCTGTTATGTTGAATGTAACATTAAAATCTGGTGTTACATCTAAATTATATGTCGCTAACGTTTGGGTAACAACTACGGTTACTGCTGAAGTTGTTGCTGTTGTTATACCACTGATAGAATAACAGGTGTTACCACTTGTTCCAGCCGAAAAAGTATAACCACTAGGACATTTTTTATAATTTACCGTTGAGGTTGTAAAATCCGTGGTACAACCACTGTTTGTGGTGTTTAAGGTAAATAAACTAGTAGCCCCACTAACATAAAAGTTTGGACTTAAAAAAGTTTCAGAACATACGTTTAGGTTTGTTTGGACATTATAAACGTTATCTAAACCTATGTCACGTAAAAAATTCTCTTCCTTTAGTAAATTTTGATCTACGTTTTTTTTATCATCCTTATTTAAACACAAAAATCCCATTAAATATTTTCTATAACTGTTAGTGTTACACTTGTAAACTTATTCCTATATGACAAAATGTCAATATCGTTATCTGAAGGTTTTAGACTGTTTGTCTTTTCAATGATAAAACCTAAATCTTTTGTTGGTATAATATCTTTAGTTTCTGTTTTTGGTAGTTCCCCTGTAAAACCGGTAGAATTACCTAATGTCGCAACGGAAACAATAACTTCTGGTACATTACTTGAGATGGGTGACCTATTGGCTTCTAAAGATTTATTACCACCCTCTTCAACGTTAATAACAGATACTTCTGATTCTGTTAAATCAAAATCACAAGTATTTATAATAGAACAAGGTTCATTACACCAACGTTCCCCTGAAACCCATATAGCTGTTGCCGGTGTAAATTGTTCCATAAATGGAACCCAAAAACTTTGTACTTGTTTTTTATATTTTTCTAAATTTAATAAACTTAAATATGTGACATTTATTTCTGTTGTTGCGGATGTTGTAACACTGCCACTATAACAATAAACTGTGTTAGCGGATAACGTGTATCCACTAGGACAAGCCAAAGTTGTACCACTAATAGGACAATCGGCACACATGTCAAACGTTAACCAAAGTTCTTTTGAATTTAAAACTAAATTACTGTGTTTTTCGTAAACACTTGATTGTTCCCAGTAGTTTGTATATCTCCAAGGAATTTCAGCGTCTGGGCTTGGAGCGAAAGTTCTATTGATTGTGCCTTCACCAGCTATAAGACCAAAACTACCGTCGGCTCTTTCAATGACATCATATTCTGATATACCAACTTCTGGTAACCCTGGGTTGTAAACCCAAGATTTTTTGTTATCAATAACCTTAGTTAAATCGAATCCAGGGCATTTAATGTCATTAACAAGTAAAGATTCACTAGTTCCTGTACATAAAACACCAATTGTATCAACAAAAACATCGTATTCACAACAACAATTTAATCCCGTATCTATCTGTAGAACAACATCAAAAATATTTGTTGTTGTTGATGGTGGTAATGTTGCTTTTAATTGAACCCAATTATCAAAACCGTCCGATTCTGAGTTATAAGTAACAACTTGTGTTAACGAGTTGTTTAAATTCGAATCTGATAACGAAATTTTTGCCGTTATCGGATTGGATGTATTGTAACAACAAGGGGTTATTTGGGTATTATTTGGCATTTACTTTAACTATAAATATTTAACAATCATTTTTATCTATTTTTTTTAGGTACGTCTGTACCTATTTTTAAATTTAACAAACTATCTTTAGATGAAACCGTTTTAACTGCTCTTTTATTAACGTTATTTGTAATATTAGTGCTTGAATTGGTTCCGTTTTGGGTAATTGGTGTTGGTGTTTCTTGTTTAACTGAAAACGTTTTAGAGTTAGCCTCCGGAATATAAATATTTGGTGACCTGTTTAAAAAAGTGTTTTCTTCCGTTATGGTACCGTCTACTGGGGCACCTGGAAATATTACACTACCACCTGCCGGTGTAACTACTGCATCGTCGGGTGGTGTTGGTTGTATTGGGATTACAACTTCGGGTTCAGATGTTAAAGGTGGTTCAGAAGTTATTAAACCTGTGTTAGGTGAAATAGTGATTTCTGAAAGTGGTTCTTCTTGTGAGATTATAACAGAACGATTATTTTCAACAATATTTTCTGGTAGGTTACAACTATTTTTAGGTACCCCAAAATAAATCCACATAAAAACCTCAACCCCACTTTCACAAGGTTCTACTGTTACCTGATTTTCATTTAAATTAAAGGTAATAGGTAAACAACTAGCTGTTTTTTGTGACGCATAACAATAAGGATTTTCCCAATGCCACGATAAATTATTTTCGGTTTTTAATTTTAAACAACATTCTTGTGATATCGAACTTGTTGTTCCTTTTTGCACCACAATTTGTACTGAATTATTATAACCATCAAAAGAATTTAAAACCTGTACATCTGTTAAATTACAATTTAAAACTTGATCTGGTGGTGTAACTGGGTTGTTACACATACAACTATTACCGTCCCAGTAACCAGGTGCGGGTGATATTTTAGAACAATCGGATTGTGAGACCAAACTAGGGGTATCGGTGTTAACCCCAAAATTTATGTAAACACCACCCTTAACTGTTAAAGCATTACTTAATAATAACCTAGCCTCAGTTAGGTCTGGAATACCATCACCATTACTGTCATTACTATTGTTTATATTATTTATTATAAAGGTTATGTCTGGTTGTGACAACCCCAAAGAACTACCTATAATTGCAAAATTTTGTGAAAAAAAATCTGTGGGTAAGTTTAAAAACCCTTCTACAGTTGATACACAATTTGCGACACTATCTTCTACAGTGTTTTCATTTTGACAGAGACAAATACCGTTTGGTTGGTAACTGTAGTTAAGTTGTTGACAGCAGGTTTCATTTATTAAACCCCCTGTATTGAAATAAGTAAGAAAGGAACCACCATTATTAACTGTTTGAACCAAATTGGTCCATAATGAGGGGTTACCTATTTGTATGCTTTGACCGAACTCTGATGTGTATATATTATCCCAAATATTAAAACTACTAAGACCAACACAAACAACATCACCAACACCTGGACAAATATTTGTTGGTGGCGTTGTGTTAAAATAACAATTTCCGTTTGCGTAGATATAAGTACCTCTTCCTATTATATTTGATAAAATACTAGAATTACAACAATCTTGTGGTATTGGTACTCCATTAACTAAAACCTCACCATTAACCCCTATTTGGGTACTTGAAAGTAGTGTAGTTTTACTAATGCCACAGGATGTTATTGGGATAGTATCAATTCTTCCGGGTAATACACCTACTTGTAATAGACCACCACCAACTAATTGTTGGAAACAACTACCATCATCGATTGTCGCGTCTGGGTTATAATTGGGTGATAATGGGTCGGTACATCCCTGTATCATTGTATTATTATATAAACAACACCCATTAACAACTTCAACACTGGTACCACCTACGTCTATAAATGTTACGCACGGCGTGTTCGCTGTTGGGTCGAAATTTATTGCTTGTGGGTCGGTACATCCTTGTATTAGTGACATTTTATTTTTTTATGAACATGGTATTGGCCCTTGTGGAGTACAAACTAATGCGTTTGGATCCAACAAAAAGTTATTACTTAATAGTGACCTTAATTGTGAAACACCTAAAACTTTAGGGATAGGATTTTGGTTGTAGTTTTCTGTGATGTAATACTGATCCATTTGTCCACCTATTAAGGTTAAATTGTATATATTAAAGTCTATAGAACTATTACTTAAAGTGTCTTTTAATTTATAAGACTCACCACCACTGATTGCGTTAAATGAGTATATTTGGGTTAAAGTACCGCCAGGTCCGTACATATAAATACCGTAAGCATTAGAAACTGAAGGGTTTCCTAGGTCTAATCTTTGAGACATTTCAAGTGCCCCTGTGTTAAGAGTCCAGCTGTAAGTAGTATCTACATATTGACTTCCGTAATTATATTGTGAAACAAAAATACCACTACCTGTTTGATAATTTATTATGATTTTATTTGTTGTGGTTACAATTAAACTAAATATTTTTTCGGTACCATCGAAATAAACGATACCACTAGTATTTTGTTTTGTTAACCTAAATTTATCTGTGAATGTTATTGTGTTGTTTGAACCTATAATTAGATCAACAACCCAATATTCACCATTTGACTTCTTTTCTACCGAAACAAGATTATTATCGTCTATAGCAAATAAACCATATAACCTTCTACCGAAACTAACCTCTATAGGTGTTTGAGTTATCGTCCAAGGATTTAAAGTCACATTGTAAACACCTATCTTAGTACCATTATAATCTAAGACAAAAAGTTTATTATTTGTATGTGTTATTGAATGTGATCCTGTTGTTGTAGGTTTAAAGATATTTGGTAGGGTGAACAGAAGGTCTGAAGAACCATCAAAAGTTGCGTAATCCCCGCCAACACTATTTGTTGGTGTTCGTGGTAATAATGTTCTTGTGTAAACATTTCCGTTGTCGGTAACATAAATTAAATCATCTGTTGTTAAAACAATGTTATTGTTGACAACCCTTTTACATCTACCGTTTTCAAAAATAACTTCTTCGTTGGTTAAAGCAGCGTAGGATTTACAACACAGATTAGTAGTGTCAGCACCACCTATTGTTATAAAACCGTCTTGTGATATTAGATACGAGGTAGTAGGAGGACATGACCAACATTTATTTAACCCGTTATTATAAGAATAGTACTGACCGTTATTACTTGAACAACAAGCTTCTACGTCTGTTAATGACGATGGGAACATTAATTCATAAGGAGCAACGATAGTATTAATAGTTGGTACTGGACATTGTGAACATTTTCCTGTAGATGAGTTATATGTATAACCATAATCTGTACAACAGGTAGATGTTAACCCTTCTGTTTGATTATTATAGTTTACCACACTGCCTTCACTGTTTATTATAATACTTGTTGGGCATTGTGAACAAAAAGTGGTAACACCCGCCTGAGTTAACCCAACATTATCTGGGAATGTTTTATATTGACCTAAATTATTGTAAATACGACCCCCTGTGTACCAATAATAAGGTTCTACACAACATTCTTGTGATAATAACTCTTGGTTTGAATTAAATAAAACATGACTATTTATTGTCACTCCATCTAAACAAGGGTTTATTGGTTGTTTGACACAGAAATAACCACCGTTAACTTCTATAAATTCACCACCCCTTAATTGACAACACTGAGCATTAGTAATATTCCTTATATTACTTGTGTTTGTTGCGTCAAGAAGTAGACAACCGTTTTGATCAAAAAATGGTTGTACTAAAGAATTTATAAATCTACCAGCTAATTGACCCGAATTAGGATCCCAGCCTAAACTAATAGCGTAATCCTCAAGTTCTTGGGTCGTAAAATAACTTACATACGTATCGGTATCACAAACTTCTATTGGGTTAAGTGAACACCAATAACAAATACCAACAGTAGGCGTTGATGGTATTGAATAATGTTGGCAACATTTTAAATCTGAAAGAATTTCCTTTGGTGGTCCTATTTTATAAACAAAACCGTCTGTACCGTATTCTAAATCATAGTTACAAGGTTCACAAATTGTTGTTGAATTACCTGCATTAAATTTAATTTTCAATGAAGAGTTTTTATTTTCAGGTACCATATAAGTTGGTCCCTCGTTATCTCCCAAGACCACATATCCAGACTCTGTTACTGTTGCATTTGTTGAGACACTGTTTATTACAGAACCATAATTGGGGTAACTGGGTAAAGTGTTTTCACCAAAATTACCGTTATCATAATCGGTAAAATAGTTTTTAACCTCAATAACCGTTGTTAAACCTGTTAAATAATCATTAAAGTTTGGAACGAAACATTTAAACTGGTTAAAATATTTCGTACCCATATCATAAGGTCCAATATGTGGATTATTACCTGTTGTTATATCAGTTCCGTTGTTATACCAAAAACCGTCGTTTTGAAAATAATTGTCGTTTGTTTGGGTTAAAGGTAATGGAAACCCAAAATCATCAATCGGCAATGGATTGGTGTCTAAAAAAGAAAAAGTAGGGTCATCATATATTTTTTGTAACTCAGTATAAACTTCTGTAACATCTACCCTATTTGAGGATAAATAAACATATTCGTTAAGAGTTAACATACATTCAGGTATTTTAAATAAATTAAAAAAGAATTCGAAAACTTTTCTAGTTCCTTTTGATTTATATAACCACCATGCATTAATGATTAATCTTCGCCATAATTCAACATCTAATTCTTTTGCGGATAAACTCCTAGAGTATCCACTAAAAGGTGTGTTTGATGTTGTAGTTATTTGTTCTAAAAGATCAAAATTATCTGTTGTTACCGTCAATAAAACATCAAAACCCAATGTTTTTGCCATGATTTTTATTAACTCGTCAGACGTGTTATCTAACTTATCGTAAGTAACTACATTCGCAAATGAAATACCGTCGATATATTTTTTAACTTCATCAAATTCACGTCCATAAATTTTTAAAAGTTTAGTGACTTTCATACCATAAACTGGGTCACCCCCACCATTGGTATCAAACTCATGTATCGATTCTGAAACAAATCTTCTAGAAACTAAATCAGTTTTATTGTTGTCAAAATTGGTGGCAATCTCTAAAAGGTTTTCTACATATAAACCATAATCACGAGTATTAATATCAATATTGTAACCATCGGATGTTGGCCAGGTTATAGTTCTTGTTGAAGTGAATGTAACACCATCACTTTCAACAGGAACATCAAATGTTGCTGTATATATTGGTGTCGTTAATCTATTTAACAGTATTTTTTCAAAATCTTTTAAATCTTGAAAAAACAATTCCACCTCTACAGTGTTTGGTTTTAAAAGATAGGTTAACTGACCAAAAGTTGTTGCTGTCAACAATGGAAACGGATTACCTTTTGTTTGGACTCTAATATAAGGATTACTAGTTGTTGAACCCGTATAACCAACAACGTTAAAGTCACCACTATTATTTGAAATAACATATTTTTTATAACTTAAAGATAAGTTATAAATTTCTCCTGGTGGTATGTTACTAAAATCAAAGTTATCGTCAACTATTAACTCAAAGGGGTTACTAATAACACTTTTAGCTATTAAAAATTCAGCAACATCGTTTCCAGAGTTATAACTAAAACTTAAAACAGTGTTAACAGGTACGTTAGTTGTTAATGTTGGGTTTAAATAAATACCACCTTTCCATTTTTGAATTATTTGTTCTAATGTTACCCTTGCGTATTCATAAAAACTACCAAAATAAACGTATCTATCTATTTTATTTGGGTTAAAATTTAATCTAACAAAAATTTCGTTTGAAACAAAACTTTTTGATTCGGTTTCAGTAACGTTTAAATTTTGTAAATCATAATAATCAGACCATTCACCACCTAAAATAAAATCTTTAGAGACCCTGCTGTTTAAATTAGTTGTTATCTGAAAATTACCGAAAGTAAAAAGAGAACTGCCGTCGGTAAATTGTAAACCAACTAGATTGGGTGAAAAATCACCTTCTCTTCTTTTATAAGCTTCTGTTAAACTTCTTGGGACTACACGAACTTTTGCCATTACAATGTTGTTATATTAGTTATGGTATTGAAATCTTTAGTTAAATCTATATTGTTAATTTTTTCTCTAACCTCATAAAGTGGTTCGTTTGTGAATTGATCTTGAATTTCATAAAGATTATATTGAGCGTAAATATTATTTTGAAAATCGTAGAGAGTGTATCTACCATCTTGAATCGATTTGGTTTGATTGCCAAAAAGACCAATGGCAAGTGTTTCAATATCATACTCAACCATATCTACTTCTAATAGAATTGGATTAAAAAAGGTGTTTGTTATTGATATCGCCTGACCTGGGGACCCAATACTTGGGAATTTATTTGGTGTGACATTTGGTGCTGAATTAGGTGTTAAGGTACAAAAAACCAAATTAGAAACATCGTTAAATCTATATCTAACAGCCGATTGTGTTGTATTAGAAATATTGGCATTAACAGGTTCTGTTCTGTTTGCCGATGTTATTATCCTAAAAAAATTAGGGATTCTATTACCATTGTCATCGTAGTACTCTACACGATAACCGATTAACGATGAAACATCTTGTATATTTAATTGGTTACTATCTAAAATAATACCCCTAACATCTGGAAATGCCGCCAAAACACCACAATCGGTAATTGTCGTTTTTATTTCTCTAGGTTTAATTACGATGTTATAAATACCTTTGGTTGAAAAATTAGCGACAGGTAGTTGTAAATTATAAAGACCGTCGAACAAAGCGACACCACTGTTGTTTGCCACGGGGTCGTTAAACCTAGATATCACTTGTGTTGGTGATAGACTTTGTAATGGTATCGTTGGTGCCGTATTTCTTGATGGAGCGTAGGTGTAATAAATTTCCATATCACTAGGTGATACTGTTGCCGCTCTATTAATTCCGTAATTACCTGTCGACATATTATATTTTGTTTAATTCTTCTATTGTTATAGAACATTTTGTTCTTTTTTTAATATTTTCTTCCCAAGGAATAAATTCTAAATTTTTAATATTACCAATAATTTCAGGTTTTATGTTAGTTCTAAAACCTTCTATAATAGAATATTTATGATCTAAATGATATGCCCCCTCTATTCCACTATTATTTCTTTTCTCATAATTATCTAATAAATGTATTGATTGTTGTTTAGTTATCGAATACACTTTCTTTCTATATTTAAAATATATGGGTAAATTTTCTACATATTTATTATATTCACCATAATTAATATTGTGATATCTTTTAACCCCTATCATTGCATTGGCCTCACTTTTATTTCTTCTATAACCTTCTTTAGATATTAATTTTTCAATATACTGAAAACTAACATTAAAAATATTGGATATTTCTCTAGAGGTTTTGTATTCCTCCAAATACATTTTTTTCACTAATTTTTTTTGTTCGTCAGTAAAATCAATTTTTTTACCGTTACTATAACCACTTCTCATTATACCTTTGTTTTTTATCACATTTTTAACCGGTGTTTTTGTTAGATTTAATTTTTCAACAATTTTAGAAATACTTAAACCTTCTATATATAATTCCAATATTAAATCAATTGTGTTTTTATCATATGTAATCTTATGACCCATATTTTTTAATTATTTTTAACTATATTATAATAACCGTTTCTATATTCTTCTAAAGCACCAATATTATTAATTGTTGCCAATCTAGAATGTCTTTCAAAAACAGCTAAACTCATTCTCTCTATAAATAGATCGTTATTTATTTTTGGTGGGAAAACTACCCCCATTTTTACTTCTTCTTTTATTGAAGGTAGAGTTGTTACTTCTTGACTTCCCGTTGAAAAGGTATAAAAACTTGTTGGGAAAGAATTTCCTTCTGTGCTGGATACCTGGTAAGTGGTGATATAATTTATATCACCGATGGTGTAAAAAATTTGACTAATACTACCGTCTGTGTTATACGTTATATTCGTTACACCCTTAAAGCCGATAACAAAAGGTTGTGTACTACTATAGGTTGATATTAAATCTAATTTATGTGAGGTTGTTCCTGATATCATGGTTAAGGTACTTTATATTTTCTTTTAAAACTTCTGTATAGTGTAGTATTGGTCGGGTCTAATATATCTACCCAAACGACCTCTAATGTTAAATCAGTCCCAGAAGGATGTGAATCCGAAAGAAGAGTGTATGTGGGGCATGGTGTACCGAGTAAAACTGGTGAACAACCATACTGACTACCGTCTGACCATTTTATTGTAATAAAATTATATATAGCACCATTATCAACTATAACCTGTAATTTACCACCACCGTAATTTGTGACATCAACGGACAAGTCGAAAAGGTGTGGTATGTAAATATTTTGGGTATATTCACAAACACTATCGGTAACAATTAAATGGTACCAACCACTCTGTAGGCCAATAAAACTACCACTACTATCAAACTGATATCCACCAGCCCCAACTGTAGAATTTAAAGGTGGAGAATTAGTTGTTGATGTTGTATTAAAAACAGGATTTAAAGTAACATAATAATCACCGTTTACACCTTGACCCCCAGATATGTTATAACTTAAATTACCAGTAACACCAACAAGATCTTGAACGCCGTCATTATTGGTTCCTGTCGGGGTATAAGTAACTACTATCGGTGTCACTGGTTGTGTTATTACAACCGGTAATATAAAGGTTGAACCCCCGTTGTCGGTTATAATAACGTTATAGGTACCTGGTGTGGTTATACCTGAATCAAAGACACCTATATTATTTGTGACACCATTTAATGTATAACTGTATCCGTTAGTTATATAACCACCAATACCTTGTACTTTTATATAACCACTATTTCCTTGACAATCAATATTAATGGTATTTTTAACCGTACCAGAAAGTGGTGGTGGTTGTGAAATGTTAAAAAATTCGGTTACAACAGTGCTGTCAGAATCTGTAATCACAACATAGTAGTCACCAATACAAAGGTTGGTTAATGCACTACTCGTACCTAAAACAGGTGTTGTGGTACCAGCTAAATACCAAGCAAACGTATATGGTGGTCTACCACCCGTTACCGTCACAGTTGCGGAACCGTTACAATTTCCATTAGTGTCGTTAACCTGAGAATTGTTAATACCTATTTCAGAATCCAAAGGACCTGGTTGTGATATATAATAAGTTTTAATCGTTCTATCACAATTAGAATCAGTTATTTTTAAGGTGTAGTTACCAGCCTTTAAGTTGTTATTATTTAAATTCTGACTAACAAAACCATCAGGACCTGTCCAATTTATTGTCACAGGACCAGGACAATCTAAAGTATTTGGGTTTGTAATCACGACATTTAAACTACCATCAGAAGCGTTATAAAAAGTTGCTGGAGATACAGTGTTGGTCACCAAACATTTATTACTTGTTTTACAATCTTTCTGTAAACTACCGTCATAAGATAAATTCCAGGCAGAAGTAAAACCAGTTACAACATCAGCTAAAGAGTCTTTAACATCAGTATATATACCAATATCTTCATAACTTTGTGTTAGAAATATTGGGAAATAAAAAGTGGTGGCAGTGAAAGTTAAATTAGGTGTTACACCTAAATCTTGATACCCTATTTTTCTTTTTATTATTTCCATTAAACCATTACTAGTTGAGAAAGTGTTATTGAATTACTGTTGTTTAAAGGTTTAAAATTATAATACCCACCGTTTAGTTTTGGGTTTAGTATTTCTAAAATAAAAGTTCGGTAATCTCTATTATTTGGGTCACTGTAATCTTGTATACTTAAAGGTAGATTAACACTGCTAGGTAAATTAATAAACTTTAAAACCTTACCTGTTTTTGCGTTAAAAAATCTTGCTTCCATATAAACTTTTCGGTTTGTATTATTTTTTATAAAAAATTCATCGTTTCGTAACCAATACAAACTATTAAAAATAATTTTCGGTTTTGATGTCTCGCCGATATCCAAATCTTCCGTAAAAATTAAACTACTTGTGTCACCACTATTAGTATCATAAAAATATAACCTAAAAAAACTTTTTTTAAAGCCATTTTTTTTAATCCTAACATCGGTTTCAGTAAAACCAGCGTCAGTATATTCCGACCCCAAACTACTACCGTTCCAAAACCTAAAATTTATGGTTAAATCATTACCAACCGTAGAGTCGGGAAAAATATATTTTGTTGTTTCTGCATCAAAAAATGGGTTAACATTTTTTTTAACCTCTTCTTCTACAAATTTATTTATATTATCACCATAATCTACTGGAAAAAAGTCTAAGTTTATTGGTATCACAATAGATTTTGTTGCACCAACTAAAGTACTACCTGTAGTTGTAATGGTTTGAGCCGTAGTAACAGAAAAGTTATTTCGTAATTGGTATTTAATTAACATTTAACATTTAAATTATTAGGGTCGATAGAAAGATCTGTCGGGTCTTCTATTATGTTTTGTGGGTTTTGTCTTCTTACAAATAAATTGTTGTTAAAATAAAAATAATGTGAGTTATTAACAAAAGGGTATTCAACGCCGTTATTACCGTCTTGATAAAACCCAATAGGTAATAAATCACGCCAACCGATAGAACCGTCGGAATATGTTACATAGTTACCAGGAACGTTAATAACGTTATCAGATATTTCTGCATACTCGATAATGGTTGAGTATTTCCTAATTTCTAATTTTTTAAAAGGTTTATAATAATAACCTTCAGTGGTATCTAGTGATGTAAATCTATTTATTATTTCAGCACAAGTTACTTCTTTTATCTCAAAACTATTAAACTCCACAAAATCACCTATATATTTACTCCCCTCTATTGTTTGAATTTCACCATTACTAACCGTTTCAGTTCTAGCACTTAAATTTTCTATAGTACCGACATTAATTGTTGATGGTGATATGTTTTGTATTCCGTTTGTACCTGTTGCGGCAGAAAAATTAAAATCCCAATGACTTGTTACGGTACTCCATGGGTAAGGTTTTGAACCCGCTCTTTTAATGATACTAAAATAAAGTTGTGAAATTTCACCGCCTCTATTGTCTTTTAAATTTTTAACGTTGATATCTTGATTAAACTGAAACATCCAGGTAGTATTGGAAACACCTTCACTATAGATTGTACTGCTAAAAGCACAAGGATAAGTTTCATAATCATTAGTGGTTAAAACTTCAAATTTTCTGACATAATATTCCGAAGGTGTGGCATTTAATACCTTAAATTTTGGTTGGTTTGTGGCGTTTATGGGTGTTATTGTACCTTTAACGTTTGAAGAAAATAGTCTAATAACAAATTTTGTTGGACTTACAACATTGTAAACTCGCCAAAGACCGTTTAGTATTGTTGTACCACCACCAAGGATTTCAACAAAATTGTTTTTTAATAGATTATGAGGTAAATTTGTTGTTATTGTAGTGTATCTTACTTCGTTTAAAATATAACTACCTATTGTAGATCCACTAATATCGGTGGCAACAATTTGATTTATTAGTTTATAATTTTTTTGAGTATTGGCATCATTGTAAGAAACGTTTACGACCCTAAAAAAAGATCCAGTACCGTTTGGTGTAGTGTCGACATTAAAATCTAATGTCACATCCGTATCACTGTTTACACCATCAACACCTAGTTCCAGTACCTGATAAAAACCTTGTAGTTGTAGTGATGTGTTTTTGTTGTATAGATAAACAAAATCACCAACAACCAAATTATGTTTTTGACGACCAATAATGGTTAATTTATTTTTACCATTAATAATGGTTGTCGATAGTTGTTTAAAATCTAAACCTCTATAAGCCTCATTATAACCAACGATCATGTTGTAATCACTACTTGTTGGGCATAACATCTGCATAACCCAGTTAGGTGGTGACGGTGGGTTACCATAGAACAAAGGGTCCCAATGTTTGTTTGTCGCAGTGGGTGATAATTTGTTACCAGTGTAAATATTTAACTTACCGTTAATTCTATATTTTTTACAAGAATCCCTTTCTTCGGTAAAAACATCTTCTAAATCAACAATTTTAATAACACCATACTCAGTTAGAGGTTTTGTTTTTTCCTCCAATTGGATTTGAATATTTGTATTGGTGTTTGAAGCTAATTTAAATCTTTTATTACCAATTAAATTTGAGTAGTTGTTACTTTCCATTATGATTTTGTTCTAACACGAATATCGGTATCAGGGAATTTAACTTCAAACATTGTATCAAACTCTCCGAAAAGAGCGTAGTCAGCCGTTAAATTTATTTGTCTGGTTGTTTCATCAAGATAAGCTTGTGATATTGCGTTTGCTGAGTAGGGACCACCTACTTTATTATAAACTTTAATATCGGTAACATTTAAAACACCTGTAACATTGTTTATTTCTTCAATTAGTGTTGCCAAATAGATGTTATCACCCATTTGCCATTTTTGTATTGATAAATAATTTTT
>Ga0114967_10001573_pt1 | contig 19087 bp, 16 predicted proteins | sample M_130628_MF_Meta_FD_92639 | JGI IMG/M metagenome (GOLD analysis project Ga0114967, IMG submission 92639) | Freshwater microbial communities from Lake Montjoie, Canada to study carbon cycling - M_130628_MF_MetaG | ecosystem: Environmental > Aquatic > Freshwater > Lake | place: Lake Montjoie... | reverse complement strand
TGTAACAAACTATCGGCGCATTTTTGATAAATATTATATCACAGTTTAGCCTAATTTTATTTTTTTAAATATGCTAAGAATTACAACAGATGATTATTTATTTACAAAAAGTTTCTTCCTAATGTTTTCAAAAAAATCTATTGTATTCATTTTATCTTTTGTTTTTGTTTCGTTTATTTCTGCACAAAACAATATTCCTGATACTCTTACACAAGCCAAACAACAAATTGCTAAAGGAAATATTAAAGAAGCAAATGAGATGTTGGTTCTTTACATATCAAAACACCCAAAGGAGCTGAACACTTTGTGGTTAAACGCTCAATGCAATTATTGGTTAAATAATTTTACTGCGGCCAAAGCATGTTATAAGAATGCCATGCAATTATTCCCCGATAATTATTACCTGCAACTTGATTATGCAAAAATGTTGATACAGATTGGTGCTTATAATGAGGGCGAAGTTTTATTAAAAAAATATTTGTCTTACGATCCCGAAGACACAACGTCTTTGTATTATCTAGCCAAACTAAATTACTGGCAAGGTAATTACAACGATGCTTTAAACTGGACAAAAAAAATTATTACAAAAAATCCAAATCATGAAGGTGCTAATAACATCAACACCGAAATAGCCCTATTAAAAGGCACACAACTTGAAATTAAAAGCAGCTATTACAGCGATAATCAGCCCATGCAAATATTGAGCGATGGCATTACTGTTAGCAAACATTTCAATTCAATTTTTTCGCCAATTTTTTCTTTTCAAAATACTCAAATTACCGTTCATGATACAGTAAGAAGTGCCAACGCGTTTCAATTAAGCAACCAGTTTAATTTGTATAAACTTAAAAGCGTTGTTACCACATCGCTTGGTTTTATTATGAGTCCTGTAGGGAGTCATAATTTTATTGGAAGTATTGCAGTTGAAAAAAAATTAACGCCTCGTTTGTCATTTTCAATTGCAGGAGAGGGTTATCAATATTTTATTTCAGCAGAAAGTGTTTCAAAAAATATTGTCGCCAACAAGTTTGCTTTTACCGGAAGTTACAACAATAAAAATTTTATTACTGCTAAGATTGGATATGAAAACAATGTATTTGAAGACCATAACAATGTAGATGCTATTGATGGCTGGGCTTTGGGACCTCAATTCAAATTTTCTATTTTTGAAATGAGGTTTGGCTATGCTTATAATTATAGTTCCTCATCAAAAAATTTATGTACCCACAAGCTAAGCCAGGCAGCAATAATTGCTGCCGCTCCCGACAAGCCCATTACAGTATATTATCCAACATATTTCACCCCACAGCATCAGGTTGCTCATTCTATTTTGGGAAACATTAATGCTGTTTTTTCAACCCGTTTTTCATTGAGTATAAATGGTAGTATTGGATTTATTGCAAGCAGAGATGTTCTTAATTTCTTTATCAATTATGTGAACCTTGATGTAAACAAACCGTTTGTTGATAAAAGGATTTACAATGAAACATTTATGCCGCTTGAATTAAAAGCTCAGGCATTGTATACCGTCAACCCAAAAACATCTGTTCAGGTAAACTATCATTATAACAATGGATTTTTCTTTACCTGCAACCAAATCAGTCTTGGAATAAAAACAAATTTTGTTAAGGCGTTAAAGAAATAAAAAATTCTTTATCAATTCAAGAGGCAAGGTTTTAATACTCTCAGGATGAGAATTTAATCTCAAATAAATTAAATTACGTTGTTTCAATTATTTTTTCTATTCTTCTTGTACCGGCATATAATTCATATTCTAATAATCTGCAATCAATTGTACTGTTATAAAATTCAATTCTTCGTTTTGCTTTCAAGCCAATTTTTTTTGCAAGGTCTAGGTTGCCAGTAAAAACATAACCCAAATATCCACCACATTGTTGTTTCATGAAATCACCAATTCGGCTGTAAGTTTCTTCCAGTTCCTGTAAGTCGCCTAAGCGTTCGCCATACTCGGGATTTACCATCATTACGCCTTGTTTATTTTGGGGTACTTGTGTTGCTGCAAAATCACATACTGCAAAATGGATCAAATCTTCTACGCCTGCTGTAGTGGCGTTTTTTTTCGCATTTTCTATGGCTTTGTTGCTTAAGTCTGTAGCGAATATTTTTAAATTTGGAACTGTTTTTATTTGATCATCCAATCGTTTTCTTTCTTTTTCATACACCATTTTATCATATCCTTCAATATGCATAAAAGCATAATTTGTTCTAAACAAACCAGGAGTTCGATTGGTAGCAATTAAAGCGGCTTCTATAGCAAGCGTTCCCGAACCACACATGGGATTTACAAACGGAGAAGTCCTGTCCCAATTAGTTGCATATATTGTTGCGGCAGCTAGTCCCTCTAACATTGGAGCAAGTCCTGGAATTTTACGATAGCCATGTCTTGCTAAAGAATCTCCTGACGTATCTATAAAAACCTCGGCTTCATCGTTTTTCCAAAACAAATGGATGACCGCTCCAATTAATTCAGCACCGGTGCTTGGCCTGTTGCCTCTCACTTCTCGCATTCTATCTACAATAGCATCTTTAACTCGTAAGTTGGCAAACAAATTATTATTGATAGTTTCGTTTTGTACGTTACTTGTTATAGAAAAATAACCAGGATTTGGAATTATTTTTTCCCATGGAAAAGATTTTAAATGCTGGTGAATGCTGTCTGCATCTTTCGCAATAAAGCTTTGTAAACTATATAAAACTTGGCTTGCACAACGCAAGTTCAAGTTTAATTTAATGCAATCATTGACAGTTCCATTTAATCTTACGCCTGTAACAAAACTATCTTCAACAACAAAACCAAGTGCCTCTACTTCTTTTGACAAATAAGGCACAATGCGTTTATGACAAGTAATAATGATTGGTGCTTTTTCTTTAAATACATTCATAAGTTGGTAAAGGTAAAGCTTGCCTAAAGAGTTTATTAGAAAGTTTGTATTGAAATATTTTTTTTAATTGATAAAGTGCGAATGTGTAAGATAATTTTGATCGTTAGCGTACATAAACAAACAACTTCCATTTGCAATTGCACCAATGATTGCAGCATGTAGTTTCTCTGGAACAGCTGGGCACCCAAGGCTTCTTCCGATATAACCCTGCGCTTTTGCTACATCTTCATCTACGTAATTTGCTGCATGCATTACAATTCCTCTGCTTAATGCGTTGTCATTAAAGCCTTTTTCTAATCCATTTAATTGTAATGAAGATCCGTGTTTTCCGTTATAAATATTTTCTGTGCTATAAAACCCTAGGCTACTTTTAAAGCTCTCCGGTTGATTTGAAAAGGCTGTTGCAGTTTGTATTCCACTATTTCTGCCATGAGCTACATATGTATTGAACAACAATTTGAAATGTACAAGATCAAGCACAAACAAACGTTTTACTTTGGAGGGCATACTAAAATCTATAATAGAAAGCGTGTTTAGCTTTTTTAAATGGCCTAATTGCAAGAGTTGTTGATAGCCCTGAATTGCATAATCAAACACCTGCCTGTTAAGCCCCTTAATTTCTAAATGTAAGCTATCGTACAAATTAAACTTACCAGTATCAATAATCATTGCTTTGGTTGTAGATAACACAGATTTTGCTACACTCTTGATTTTATTGGCGAAAGATGAAGTTAAAATCACGATGAATGATAACAACGATAGAATTAAATTTTTCTTTTGCATATACAATATTTGGGGTTTCTATAAAATTAGAACACTGTTTTTATATTGTGTGCAGCAGAATTCAAATTTAACTTAGTTGAGTTAAGCTAAAACAAGAAGTTTAACAAGCCGAAAGAAAAATTACCTACCCATAAATACCATCAAGATCTGAACATCGCTTGGGTTTACGCCCGAAATTCTGGATGCCTGACCCAATGTTTGTGGTTTAATTTTTTTAAATTTTTGTAATGCTTCGTTAGAAATAGCGGTTACTTTATCATAGTCAAAAGCGTTGGGAATAATCATATTTTCCAATTGGCTCATGCGTTGTACCAATTCTTCTTCTTTTTCTATGTAACGCTCATACTTCATTTGAATTTCGGCTTGTTCTAAAATATCAAAAGGCACATCTGGAAGTGCATTAGCCAAACGTGGCACATATTGTAAAAGGGTAGATAAGGTAACATTGGGTCTCAATAATAATTTAGCAGCTTTCTGTTTTTCTGTTACCAAAGCCGAATCAATTTCTTGAAAATAAGGGTTGATTTCTTGTGGCTCAATACTGAAAGATGCAAAAATTGCTTTAAGCGTTGAAACGGAATCATTTTTTATTTTAACCATTTCCATTCGTTCTTGTGAAGCCAACCCCAAACGATAACTTAGCTCGGTCAACCTTAAATCTGCGTTATCTTGTCTCAATAAAGTTCTGTATTCTGCCCTGCTCGTAAACATGCGATAGGGTTCATCAGTTCCTTTGCTTATCAAATCGTCAATCAACACGCCGATATATGCTTCATTTCTTTTCAATACAAAAGGAGAGAGGTTTGCAGCTTTCTGATGTGCATTGATTCCTGCCATTAATCCCTGACAAGCAGCTTCTTCATATCCCGTTGTCCCATTGATTTGGCCGGCAAAGAATAAATTTGATATTAATTTTGTTTCTAATGTATAGGTGAGCTGTGTTGGTGGAAAAAAGTCATATTCTATGGCATAACCAGGTCTAAAAATTTTACACTTTTCAAAGCCAGGAACCATTCTAAGTGCTTGATTTTGAACATCTTCGGGTAACGAGGTGGAAAAGCCATTTACATAAATTTCTACTGTATTCCAACCTTCCGGTTCTACAAACAATTGATGCCTCTCTCTTTCGGCAAAACGATTGATTTTGTCTTCTATACTTGGGCAATACCTTGGACCAACTCCTTCAATTCTTCCCTGATACATTGGACTTCTATCAAACCCCGTTTTCAACATTTCATGAACTTCGGAATTGGTGTAAGTTATATGGCAACTTCTTTGTTGTGAGGCTTTTATTTTTTCTACTGGTAAATATGAAAAGCCAACAATTTCATCATCCCCTTTTTGTTCCTCCATTTTGGAGTAATCTAGGCTTCTGCTGTCAACCCTTGGCGGTGTTCCTGTTTTTAAACGATCGCTTTCAAAACCAAGTTCTACAAGTTGTTCGGTAATTCCAGTTGCTGCTTTCTCAGAAATCCGTCCTCCGCCCAATCGTTTTTCACCAATATGGATTACCCCGTTTAAAAAAGTTCCACTTGTTACCACTACAGACTTTGAGTGAATTCGATGACCCATACCGGTCACAACACCACAAGCCTTATCGTTTTTGATGATGATAGATTGAACCATGTCCTGGTAAAAATCTACTCTTTCGGTTTGCTCTAGCATTTCCCGCCACGTAGTAGCAAACAACATCCTGTCACTTTGTGCTCTTGGGCTCCACATAGCAGGACCCTTACTACGATTCAACATCCTAAACTGAATCATACTTTTATCCGTAACAATGCCGCTGTAACCACCCAAAGCATCAATCTCGCGTACAATTTGCCCTTTGGCAATACCACCCATTGCCGGATTACAACTCATTTGTGCAATTGTTTGCATATTCATGGTAATTAATAACACCGTACTACCAAGGTTTGCTGCTGAAGCTGCGGCCTCACAGCCAGCGTGTCCGGCGCCAACAACAATTACATCATATTCTTGAAACATAGTTTTTCCCCCTTTATTAATTTAATTCACCAAATAACATTCCACGTGGAACACTTTTAATAGTGCAGAGTCAATGTTCCACATGAAACATTTTTAAATATTTGTCCTCTTTGGCGCGCATTGCCGCTTTTTGATTGGGCGTCTTGTCTTTATATCCACAAAGGTGTAGCGCTCCATGATAAACCACTCGTTGCAGCTCATTTTCAAAGCTTGTCTTATGAATTGTAGCATTTTCTTTAACCCTTTCAACACTAATATATATTTCACCAACAACACCGCCCCGTTCACTTAAGTCAAAGGTAATTATATCGGTGAGGGTATTGTGTTGCAAATGACGCTGATTAAGCTGTAATAGATATTCATCAGAACAGAAAACATAATCTATTCTAGCAATGTACACGCCTTCCTGTCGAAAGAGATTAAATAAATCTGTTTTAAGCCGCGTCTTGCCTTTGTAATACAAAGTTGCATCTGCGTAATTAAAGAATATCGGTGTCATGTTTAATATTGTGTCAAAATTCGTAAATTATTGATAGCAGATGAGTTTATTTTTGTAATGATGAAAGAAATTAAAAAGCTAAGTAGCCTTGGGGTAGGAGAACGTGGTATTATCCACTCTTTTGAGGATAGTGATTTGCTAATCAAACTATTAGAAATGGGGTGTGTACCCGGCGAAATTATAAAAGTAGAACAAAGGGCTCCTTTAGGCGATCCAATTTCTATTCACGTTTCTGGTTATTCGTTAAGTCTTCGAATTACAGAGGCGGATCAAATTTTAGTTGAAATTATTTAAACAAAGAGACCATGAAAGTTGGACTATATTTTGGTTCTTTTAATCCGATACATGTTGGACACTTAATTGTTGCAAGTCACGTTGCAAACACAAAATTGGTAGATCAGGTTTGGTTTGTAGTAAGTCCTCTAAATCCGCTTAAGCCGGCAAACTCTTTACTCAATGAATACAACAGATTAAACCTTGTTCACCTTGCTATTGAGGGCGACAACAGATTTAGGGCTTGTGATGTTGAATTTAAGCTACCAAAGCCGTCATTTACTATTGATACCCTAAGCTACCTAAATGAACGGTATCCTCAACACGAATTCAGCATTATTATGGGCAGTGACAGCTTGTTGAATTTACACAAATGGAAAAACTATGATCAACTAATAAAACATTGCGTTTTTTTTATATATGACAGGTTGGGCTTTGAAGCCAAGGAGAGCATTAGGGGCAATATTAATTATTTAGATGCTCCAACAGTAGAAATATCTTCAACGCAGATAAGAAAAAACATTAGAGAGAACGTATCAAACAGATACTTGCTAACCGATGCGGTAAGAATAGAAGTTGAAACAAATAATTATTATAAATAATAATCCCCTTTGCTTCTTTTTACCTCTGCAACATATTCTTTAATGTCTTGTTCTTTGTCTTTTTTACAAATTAATAGCGCATCCTTTGTATCTACAACAATACAATCATCTAATCCCTGAATCAACACCAACTTATCAGCAGGGGCAGAAATCATACACTTTGTAGCATCTATTATAATTACATTTTTACCAGCCACAGCGTTTCCTAAATAATCTTTTTCCAGGTTTTCATAAGCACTATTCCACGTTCCGAGATCACTCCAACCAAAAGAGGATGGTATTACATAAACATTATTGGCTTTTTCCATCACAGCAACATCAATTGATACATTGATACACAAAGGATAAATTCTTTCAATTGCCTGATATTCTGTTGCTGTGTTAAAAGATGATTGTTCGGCTTCAAACAACTCATACATCTCAGATTGATAAAGCCGAAGGGCCCTTAAAATTGTTTGTATTTTCCAAATAAATATTCCTGCATTCCAGAGGAAATCACCACTTTGAATAAAAGATTTTGCAATCTCTAAATTGGGCTTTTCAGTAAATGTTTTGACTTTAAAAACGTCGTTAGCAACATTAGATGTATCATATTGGATATATCCATAACCGGTATTAGGATATGTTGGCTCAATGCCCAAGGTTATCATAGCATCGTTGTTTGCAACAAACCCCAAAGCGGTATTTGTTGTTTTAACAAACCCTAGTGTGTCCATTATTATATGATCGCTTGGTGCAACAATTAAACTTGCTTCTGGGTCTTTTTGAAATATTTTGAAAGAAATATATGCAACACAGGGTGCCGTATTCTTTCTACTTGGTTCAGTTAAAATATTTATAGTTGGTATATTCGGTAGTTGTTGTTCTACGATTTTGGCATAATCAACAGAGGTGACCACAAATATATTTTCTACAGGAATAAAGGATGCATATCTCTCAAACGTTTGTTGTATCAGCGTTTTGCCTGTATTTAAAATATCTAAAAACTGCTTGGGATAGGATGTGCGGCTTTGTGGCCAGAACCTGCTTCCTATTCCGCCAGCCATAATAGCTACATATTGATGTTTGTTCATAATAACACTTCGTGTTGCGAAGTACGGAAATAATTACAATATTCCTTCTTTTATTAGGTCGTGCAATTGTATAACCCCGAGGTAATGGTTGTTCATTACTACAGGTAAATGAGAGATATCAAATTTTTGGAAAACAGCTAGGGCTTCAACGGCCATAGCCTCGGGTTGAATAAACTTCGGATTTGGTGTGGCTATATCTTTGGCTAGAATATTTGCGATAGAATCATTTTGCTCTAACATTCTTCTCAAATCTCCATCTGTAATTATTCCCAACAACCCGTCAGATTCGTTAACTACAGCAGTAACACCAAGCCTATGTTTGGTGATTTCCAAAATAACTTCTTTTATTGTAGCTGTTGGTAAAACTTGTGGTTTGGGGTTTAGAATATATAAATCAGAAACCTTTAAGAACAATCGTTTGCCCAAATTGCCGCCCGGGTGAAATTTTGCAAAATCATTTCCTGAAAAGTTTTTCAAATTCATTAAACAAATCGACAACGCGTCGCCGACAACCAATTGTGCTGTAGTGCTGGTTGTTGGTGCTAAATTATTTGGACAAGCTTCTTGTTGAACAGTACTATTTAATACGATGTCTGCCTGATTTGCAAGAAAACTAGTCATGTTACCAACAATAGCAATACAGGTGTTCTTGGTTGATTTAATAAACGGAACCAGCAATTTAATTTCTGGGCTTTCTCCGCTTTTACTAATAACAATAACGGTGTCTTTGGGCTGAATCATTCCCAAGTCTCCGTGTATGGCATCTGCAGCATGCATAAAAAGCGAGGGAGTTCCTGTGCTATTTAGTGTAGCAACAATTTTTTGTGCTATGATTGCACTTTTTCCAATTCCCGTAATTACAACACGCCCGGCAGATTGATGTATCGTGTTTACTGCATTTTCAAAATTTTCATCAATAAAATATTGAAGAGAATTAATTGATTCTGCCTGCAGCCTAATAGATTCTATAGCAGATTTTATAATAGTTGATTGTTCCATATTCAGCAAATGTATTGTATCAATATTTACGCTTGTTTATGTAAAAAAAAAATTTAAGTTTGTATTAAATAAAAAATTTAAATTGAAGATAGGAATTGTAAATTTATTTGTATCTTTTCATAAATAACACAACAAACCGACCTAAAGGATAAGTAATTTTGATTTACAATCATGGAAAAGACTAAAAAGAAAATTGTACTAACGAAAACCAATATAGCCGCTACAAAGATCAACAAACGAGACAGTTCAATCAAAAAAAAGCGCGTTGTTACTAAATACAACATTCACGATGGCCTACAACGTTATTTTGGGTTTAAAGAATTTAAAGGAACACAAGAAAAATCAATCAATAGCCTTTTAAGTGGGCAAGACACTTTTGTTATCATGCCAACCGGTGGCGGAAAAAGTTTGTGTTACCAATTACCCGCGTTAATAATGGAGGGGTGTGCAATTATTGTTTCTCCTTTAATTGCATTGATGAAAAACCAAGTTGATTTAGTTAGGGGTTACAGCGAACAAGATAATGTAGCTCACTTTTTAAACTCCTCATTAAACAAAGGGCAGATAAAGGTTGTAAAAGACGATTTGGTTTCAGGAAACACAAAATTATTATACGTTGCCCCAGAAACATTAACAAAAGAAGAGAATCTTGAGTTTTTCAGCGATTTAAATATATCGTTTTTTGCCGTTGACGAAGCACATTGTATTAGCGAATGGGGTCACGACTTTAGGCCCGAATACAGAAGGCTCAGAGAAATGATGGACATTATTAATCCTGCAATTCCGGTAATTGCATTAACTGCAACCGCAACACCAAAAGTACAAAGCGACATTATTAAAAATTTAATGCTGCGCAATCCAAATATTTATATTTCTTCCTTTAACCGAGACAATCTTTTTTATGAGATACAACCAAAACAAGAAAAAGAAGCCACCATTAAACACATTGTAAAATTCATTACTTCCCACAAAGGAAAAAGCGGTATCATTTATACATTAAACAGAAGAACTACAGAGGAACTAGCCGATGTATTAATGGCAAATAATATTAAGGCTGTGGCATATCATGCAGGGTTAGACCAAAAATTAAGGGCAAGAAGACAGGACCAATTTTTGAATGAAGAAGTACAAGTAATTGTTGCAACCATTGCATTTGGTATGGGCATCGATAAGCCAGATATCCGTTTTGTAATTCACTTCAACATTCCAAAATCGATAGAAAATTATTATCAAGAAACAGGAAGGGCGGGAAGAGATGGACTTGAAGGAATTTGTGTTTTATATTACTCATACAAAGACGTCTCAAAGCTTGAACATCTAATGAGAGATAAACCACTTAGCGAAAGAGAGGTGGGGGCTCAACTTATTAACGAAACCGTTGCTTATGCTGAAAGTAGCGTATGCAGACGAAAGGTGTTGTTACATTATTTTGGAGAAGAATGGAATACTGAAAATTGTGGAAGTTGTGATAATTGCAAAAACGCGAAAGAAAAAATTGAAACAAAAGAGGAAGTAATAAAAGCTTTAAAAGTAATAAAAGCTTTAGACGAACGATTTGTTACAGATTATACGATTAATGTAATTATGGGTAAACTTACCCCTCAAATTACAATGTTCAGACACGAAGGATTACCAGAGTTTGGAATTGGAAAAGATAAGGATGCGCACTTTTGGAATAGCCTTATCAGACAAATGTTATTAGAAGACTTGATAACAAAAGACATAGAAGAATATGGGTTATTAAAGTTTACAGAAAATACAGAAAGCTGGATAAAAAAACCAAGCTCTTTCAAAATTGTATTAAATAATGTATTTAGTAGTGCTGATGATGATGACGAAGAGGACACAGAAAATAAACCCGAACCCGAAACAACAGTAGACGAAGCATTATTTGAAATGCTAAAAGAGTTAAGACAAAAGGAAGCAAAGAAAAAAGCGCTTCCCCCGTTTGTAATATTTTTAGAAAACTCATTACAAGATATGAGTATTCTATATCCAACAACATTGGAAGAGTTGGATAAATGCCAGGGCGTAAGCAAAGGAAAAGCATTAAAATATGGTAAACCATTTATAGAACTCATTTCTAAATATGTTGAAGAACATGAGATTGAAAAGCCGGATGATTTTATTATGAAAAGCGTTGCTAATAAAGCAAGCAACAAAATTTTTATTATTCAAAATGTAGATAAAAAAATAAACCTAGAAACCATCGCTAAAACAAAGGGTTTAACACTAAGTGAATTGTTGGAGGAAATGGAAACAATAGCAGCTAGCGGAACAAAGCTAAACTTAGATTACGCCATTGATGACTGGTTGGATGAAGTAGACCAGGAAGAAATTCTGGAATATTTTAAAAATTGTGAAACGTCTTCTTTGGATATTGCACAAAAGGAATTAGCTGAATACGATTATAATTGGGAACAATTAAAAATCATGAGAATAAAGTTTCTGAGTGTTTATGGAAATTAAAAAAGAAAACAAAAGCGTGTACAATTACACGCTTTTGTTTTTATAAATCGGTACTGTGCTGCAGGGTTCGCCGTACATTATACTTTTTGCAACAGGCCTTAGTTTATTGGTAATTGCAACATAAGCAGATTCCGGAATTTTCTTTTCTCCGCAACCTTTTACTACAATTCTTTTATCTGCAAATTGTGTTGGGTCAATTTCATTAATCTGCTCTAACATAATTTGTTCTACAATTTTTTCTTCTGTACCCATCATTACTTTTTTGGCAAATGGTTGTAAGTAGCTTGCGGCAAGCATATAAGCCCACATAGGAATGATTGCATCTACAGAACAAACTATGCCAACAAATTTATTTTGATAAACAGAAAAATCTATTTGCAACAATGCAGCTCTGTAATCTTTTTCTTTTAAGATTAAGCCCATGAATAAAAATTCTTTTAAATCAAACAACATGGGCTCTTCTAAAGGAAAATAAGTTTCAAGATCTAAGCTGATTATTCCACTTTCTGAAACTTTATTTATAATTTCTGCCATAATATAATTGTTTATTAAAACTAAAACAAAGATGCAATTTTTGTTTTCGGTTTACGTAAAATAAAAACGCCACCCTAAAAGAGTGGCGTTAAAAAATTGAAAGACTATTAATAAAATTTACTTCTGTTATCTTTTATTGTTGCAGCTTTTCTTAATGCTTCAGAGCCTCTATATGCCGCATTTTTTTGTCCTTGTAATAACCCCTGTCTGATGCTTTCGTCATCTTGCATGCTTGGTTTTGCTCCCAGAGATTCAACTTTTAAAGAAATTACTCCGGAGCTTGCTGCGATTGGTTCGGTTGCTTTTCCGGAATTGTCTTTATTAAAAGCAGCACCTAATACTTTTACATCATATCCTATGTTTGGAATTGATGGATTGGCAAAACTTAAACTATCTGCTTTTTGTATTGTTGTACCAGAAGATGCAACAAAATTCTCTAAACTATTTCCTTTAAACTTAGATTCAATAATTTGTTTTGCTTTCTTTTCGTTTCTTACATATGCTTCAACTCTAGGTCTTACTTCAGCAACATTAATTGAACCCTTTTTACCGATGTTGGTAATAATTGCAACAACGTATTTATCGCCCACTTCTGTTGGTTCGCTTACTGCTCCAACTTTATTTTCATATACCCAACGTATAAAATTTCTTACTGGTGCTTGTCCAAAAGAAGGAATCGTAAAATCATTCTCTTTTACTTCTGTAAAAACTAGTGGCGTCAGATTTAATTTCTTTGCATTGTCATCAAAATCTTTTTTACTTTTTGCAGTAGATGCAAATTGTAAGGCCGCCGTTGTTGCTGCATTTGTTGTTTCATTGCTTGCAGAAATTGGCTTCGCTAAATAAGCTACCTTAACTGCTTCACCAATTGCTTTTTGATTCAATACTTCAATGTAATGGAATCCAGCATATTGATCATTTTCGACTTTTACAACTTTTTTATCCCCAGTTTTACCATAGAAAATTGCTTCTGCAAATTCTTTGCTAATTCCAGTAAATTGTTGTAATGTAAAATCGTATTCGCCTTTTGTTTTTTTACTGCCATCATCATCGCTGTATTTTTGAACAATACTATTAAAGTCTGCACCACCTTTCAATAAAGCTTCAACACTATCCATTCTTTTTTTAGCAACGCTGTCTGCTAAAACTGGTTGACGCTTATCTTGTGTTTTAACCAATATGTGTCTCACTTTTACACTATCCGGTAATATTCTTTTGCCCAACATTCTTGCTAAAGTATAGTTTGAAGCATCTAAATAAGGACCAAAAGTTTTTCCATCTGCCAATGCTTTAATGCTATCGGCTTTAGGCATTTTCAAGCCGCTTTTCATTACATAACCATCAAGGAAAGGGATTTCACTTCCTAATTTTGCAATGAAAGATTTTACATCAGCTGTAGTTTCAAATTCTGATTGATAACTCATTACTTGATTCAATGCATTTAAACTATCACTAGCACTTGGTTTTGCATCAAAGTTGATATAAGATATTGCTCTTGTTTCTTCTTCTTTTTCAAACCCACTAGGATGCTTTTTTACATACGCTTCAATTTCATTATCACTAACATTTACAGAGCTGTCAGATATTGTTGCATAAGGAACAAATACATAAGAGATGTTTGAAATAGCGCTGTTGTCTGCTTTTTGTTTTTCTACCAACCAAGATGGAACGTAAGCAGCATTTTGTGTAAGTGCCTGGTATTTCTTGCTTAATATTTGTTGTTGTGTTGGTTCAATATATCCTTGAATTACACCTTGAATTTGTTCAGCATTTTTAGACTTTTTTAATTGTGCAAATGCTTGTCTTGCTTCTTCAGCTTTAAACTGACCATTCTCATCAACAAATTGTTGTTCTCTGCTCAATGGAGATTGTGGACCAAACAATACATCAGATAATTCTTTACCACTAACTTGTAAACCAAGTTTTTGGTATTCACTTTCCATCAATATTTTTTCTACTTCCATATTCCACAATTGAGGAATGATCGTAGATTTATCCTGACCACGACTGTACATCGTTAATTTTTGATCAAAATCTTCTTTACTGATTGATGTACCATTAACAGTACCAACAGTATTAGAATTACCAAAAATACTACCGCCTCTGCGGCCCATTCCATCTTGTAAAATGAATGCAATTAATGCAATTGCAATTACAGCAAAAATGATCCAAGTTCCTTTATCACGAATTCTTTGAATAACAGACATACTATTATATATTTATTAATTAGGTTGGCAAAAATAGGGGAATAAAATTATTGAACAAATTGTGGAAAACATATACCAATCCGCACCACACTTATATTCTATTACTGCCAATTAAAAATAAAAGTAGCAGAATTAAAAATCACATGGCAGAAAAGCCAATTAAATTTTTATACACAAGCATTTATGAATAACATACATTTTTCGGTGGAAAAGTACAATATCCTAAAAAAACAATGTGGATAGTTATAGAATAACTAAGCCGATTAAAGATTTTTTTTTCAAACCATCAGAAAATTAAACAAATTACTTTCTGTTTATTAACAGTGGGAAACCGGTGGATTGACAATGTTGATATCTCACTTGTAAATAATCAACAGATGTTTGAAACTATTACATATCCTTTCTATTATTGAAAAGTATTTGTGTATTAATGTTTAATTAGCCGTTAATAAACCTTGCTTTATTAACTTTGACAATTGTTTATAAATAACTTTTCACGATATACACACCCGTAATAGTATTAGGTGTTTATATAAATAAGTAGTATTAAATACTATTACAATGATTATTAACAATCCACAATTGCAAATTTTAGAAAAAGGTTTTTTAGATATTGATGTGCCGCCGACATTAGATTTGTTTGAAGCAATAAACGAGTTAAAGAAACAAAAAAAAATGATTGTGCTTGCACATTATTATCAGGAGCCCGATATACAGGATGTAGCAGATTATATTGGTGATAGTTTGGGACTTGCACAAAAAGCCGCAGAAACTGATGCCGAAATAATTGTGTTTGCCGGAGTACACTTTATGGCAGAAACAGCCAAAATATTAAATCCCAATACTAAAGTATTATTACCCGATTTAAAAGCAGGATGCAGTTTGGCAGACAGTGCACCGGCAGATTTGTTCAAAGCATTCAAAGCTAAACATCCCGATCATTTGGTGGTAAGCTATATCAATTGCTCTGCCGAAATAAAAGCTTTGAGCGATATCATTTGCACAAGCGGCAATGCCGAAGCAATTATCAACAGCATTCCAACAAGTCAGCCCATCTTATTTGCACCAGATAAAAATTTAGGAGCTTATTTGAACAAAAAAACGGGAAGAGAAATGTTGTTGTGGAATGGGGCCTGTATGGTACACGAAATTTTTAGCCTTCAAAAAATTATTCACTTAAAAGTTCGACATCCCGAAGCGAAGTTTATTGCACATCCCGAATGTGAAGATGCTGTTTTAAACATTGCCGATTTTATAGGAAGCACTACTCAATTATTAAAATACAGCAGCCAAAGCAATGTTAGTACTTTTATTGTAGGCACCGAAACCGGCATATTGCATAAAATGCAGCAATTAAGCCCCAATAAGACCTTTATTCCCGCGCCACCTACTAATTCCTGCGCTTGCAACGATTGTCCGCACATGAAGCTGAATACCCTCGAAAAAATTTATGTGTGCATGCAATACGAGCAACCAGAATTAACAATGGATGAAAATTTAAGACTTGCAGCTTTACAACCAATTACAAGAATGATGGAAATAAGTAAGAAAGCTGGGTTAATTGGGTAGTTATTTAAAATTAAAAATTCTTTTTTACTAACACATTCAACACCAATTATTCTTTTTTTAAGTAACCAAGAGAAACCAAAAATTCATCAGCATCATGAATTGTTTTGGTATAGTACTCTGTATTCTTAAAATTAAAGAAACCATGTCCTGCTCCTTCATATAATTTCAAATCGCACCTGCTATTTATTTTTTCCATTTCTTTTTTATACAATAATGCAGTTTCAACAGGAAAGTGTTTGTCTTTTGTACCAAGAAAAATAATCGTAGGAGGAGCTCCTTTTTTAATATTATGAATCGGAGAAAAATAGGTATACGCTTCTCCAATTTTTTCAAAACCATAACCTCCCGGTCCATTGTCAATTACTGGGTTAAACAATACCAAAGCATTTGGAATACAACTAACCGACAAATCATCAGTATTTTCAAAACAACGATCCGTTAATGCAGCAGCTGCTGCAAGATGCCCACCCGCCGATCCTCCTGAAACAATAATTTTTCTTGCATCTATTCCAAAGGTTGTTGCATTTTTTCTGATAAATCTTATCGCAGATTTTGCATCTTTAAGCGATTCAAAAGGTGTTGTATTGTTGTTGTTTTTTGTTCTATAATCAACCAAAAAACAGGTTAAACCTCTTTTAGAAAAATAGTTAGCGTGGTTTACAAATTGAGATTTATCCCCGCCAACCCAACCACCTCCAAAAAAGAAAATAATAGCCGGATGAGCTATAGATGATTCTTTCTTTTCGGGATAATAAACTTCCACAAATAATTTAGTAGTATCAATTTGTTTATATAAAATTTTTTCTTGCGCCAAGCAAATGGATACTTGAAAAACAAGCAAAAAGAAAAGCGTAAAATATTTTTTTAAAGAAAAAGGCATGGCGATTTTATTTTTCAATATCAATGTCGTATTTGTATAAAAGGCCAAGAATTCCTGATAAAGAAAATTTGGCTTTTTTAATTCGGTTTGTTTCCGGATTTATAGAATAATTGAAAGAAGTACGAAAGTCTGTGGTTTCAATAATTGTATTTTCAAATATTGCTCTAGAAAAGTCACAATTATCAAAAATACTTCCTGTTAAATCACATTCCACAAAATCCGCCTCATGAAATTGAGAATTTTTGAAGGTTGTCTTTTTGAGTTTTGTCTGGTAAAATGAAGCATGTGTCAAATTACAATCATCAATGCTGAATGATAATCCGAATTGACTGCAATTTTCAAAGCGAAGCCCCAACATTTTACATTCTTTAAATTTTATTTCTCTAAATGCTGTTTTAGTCAGCTTAGCTAAACTTAAATTGCAACACACAAAAGTGCATTCCGAAAAAATGATATCTGTAAGGTCAGAATTAGAAAAATCGCAAGCGATAAAAGTGCAGTTTTCATATTCACCCTTCCTCAACGGATTTAGAGTAAAATCACTTTTATCATATATTTTATCTTCAATAAAAATCGTTTCCATAGTTTATATTCAAGGTTTGTTGTGTGTTAAAATACTATTTCTGATAATATAAAGCAGAATCGCTTGCGGCTTATCCACCACAAAATGTGCGTATTTGTGAATGGCCGAATCACTCAATTTTCAAATATAGTAACATAATTATACATTATCAATTGGCTGTTTATCTCAGTGCTTAAGTAACAACTTTGTAATAATGCTTTTCATTTTTCGGTATACTTTAAAAAAAGCAACGATTATTTTATTATTACCTGTCAACAAAACAGATAAGTCATCATGTCGCTCAACTATACCCCTCAACTTATTAAATCTTCAATTCGCAACTATTCGTTTACTTTTGTTTAATAATTTTTAAAGCGTGTCAGAAAGAAATAATTTTATTGATTACATCAGAATTTTTTGTAGAAGCGGGCATGGAGGACCAGGCGCTAAACATTTTATGCGCAATAAACTCACCGCAAAGGGTGGACCTGATGGTGGCGACGGCGGCAGAGGTGCACATATTATTTTGAAGGGAAATGCACAATTATGGACATTGTTGCATTTGCGTTATTATAAAAATGTATTGGCTGATGATGGTGAAGGCGGCAGCAAAAACAATAGCACCGGACGAGACGGTCAAGATATTATCATTGAAGTGCCATTGGGAACAATTGCAAGAGATGAAGAAACAGGAAAAGTGTTGGTTGAAATTTTAGAAGATGGCCAACAGGAAATATTGGTGAAGGGTGGTCGTGGCGGATTGGGTAATCAACACTTTGCAACACCAACCAATCAGGTTCCCGAACATGCACAACCCGGTGAGCCCGGAATAGAAGGCTGGAAACAATTAGAGCTGAAAGTATTGGCAGACGTGGGTTTGGTGGGTTTTCCCAATGCCGGAAAATCAACATTTCTGAGTGTCATTACTGCTGCAAAACCAAAAATTGCCAACTATGCCTTTACTACTCTAACCCCACAATTGGGTATGGTAGAATACAGAGATGGCAAAAGTTTTTGCATTGCCGATTTGCCGGGCATTATTGAAGGTGCTGCCGAAGGCAAAGGATTGGGTCATCGTTTTTTAAGGCACATAGAACGAAATAGTTGTTTGCTGTTTGTAATTCCGGCGGATAGCGCCAATCACAAAAAAGAATTTGACATTTTATTGCAGGAACTAAAGGAATACAACCCTGAAATGTTGCAAAAAGATTTTTTAATTGCTGTTAGCAAAAGCGATATGCTAGATGATGAATTGAAAAATGAAATCAGCAAAGAATTGCCAGCAAATATTCCGCATTATTTTATTTCATCTTTAACCAATAATGGTTTAGTGGAATTGAAAGATGCCTTGTGGCAAGTATTGACCAAGCCTGTAGCATAAAATAGTTCTTCAATTTATATTCTCTTGCTTATGAAAAAATTATTGAAAAGAATTGGTTTTACCGTTTTGGTATTGTTTGTTCTGTTGAACATCATGAGTGCATTTCATGCCTATAAGTTTACCCATTTTTATTCCGATGCCCCCCCACTTAAAAAGCCCGAGCAAATGGGTTTTGGCGAAAAAGCATCAGCAATATTTTTTGGTGTTCAATATCCAAAAAGTAAAGTTGTAGATTCTTTGTTAATCCCACACGAAACGTTGGTTTTAAAAACAGAGGATAGTTTGAAACTAAGTGCATGGTTGATTAAAAAAAATAGTACTACAACTTCCAACTTTGTGCATAAGGGCACTATCATTATGTTTC
>Ga0114967_10001572_pt1 | contig 19092 bp, 11 predicted proteins | sample M_130628_MF_Meta_FD_92639 | JGI IMG/M metagenome (GOLD analysis project Ga0114967, IMG submission 92639) | Freshwater microbial communities from Lake Montjoie, Canada to study carbon cycling - M_130628_MF_MetaG | ecosystem: Environmental > Aquatic > Freshwater > Lake | place: Lake Montjoie... | reverse complement strand
GTGTGCCCGATGCTGCCTTTCGAACCTGGATCTACGTCGATTCCAAAGGGATGCCCCTGACGGCTGAAACCTTGGAAACCGCCCCCGATGCCATGATGACGCATCTGATGCCCTTTTTCCTGAAGGTGATCATCGATCAGAGAAAGATTGATTCACTGCTGGTGGAAATGGCATCGTCTGCGGTGCCGCTCGATGTGCGAGAAATACGGATCAACCCTGGTGTCTCGGCGGCGGGGGGTGGATTTGCCGGGGGTGGTCAGGCCGCCCCAACCACCTCGGGTGGTCGGCCAAACGATGTCGTGGTGGAACTGCGGGGCACGGTGGCGCTGGCCACGCCTCCCAGCCGGAAGCGGCTCGAACTGGATCCGGTGGAGACGCCGGCTGGGGGCGAAGCGAAGGCCCCCGATGCGCCGCCGCGGGCTGAAGAGGCAGTTCCGCCACCGGCAGCGCCGGTGGCCGAACCTGAACCGGTGCCGCCGGCAGAGCCTGTGGCGCCAGCCGAGCCTGCGCCGCCGCCAGCCGATCCGGCTGCCGCCCCCGCCCCAGAACCAGAACCCGCTCCGCCCGCGGGAGCGGGTGCGCAGAAACAAGCCCAGCCTCACATCGATCAGGTGGTTGCATGAAAATCCCCAAGATCAGCTTTCGGAAGGAAGACGCCGTCGGGTTTTTTTTGAACCATGGCGAAAAGATCGTGGTCGCGTTGGTGGGAATGCTGGCGTGTGGCCTGGTGTGGGGCGGCATCGATTCGATCCGGCAGCGGCCGGTGGGGCGCGATCAGCTGCCGGCAGTCATTATCGAACGCGCCGCCACCACATCGAGGCATATCGAGGAAGCCAAGAACCCTCCGGCGGAAACAACTCCCAAGCCGAGCCTGACCACATTGATCGAGCCGTGGCGGGGCAATCGGTTGGCAGTCCGCGATGACTTGCCGCAACTCAATCGGCCGCTCTTTGAAGAAAAATCGAAACGCTCCCAGCCGGAGGTTTTTCCCGTCGAAGATCTCCATGCTGTGGCGGGGTATGCCCTGCTGGCCGTGTTGGAGGATCGCTTTGCTGCCGGGACGAATCCCCTCGCGGGGCGTGATGCCGAGGCCGATGTGCAGCCCCCGCCTACCGGCCGTCGGGCGGGCCGCGTTCCGCCACGGGCCGGTGCTCGCGGCGCACCTCCGCCCGGCAATCAGCCGACGTCAAACGTCGGAAATGGCGGCGACGAGTATGCGATGAACACACAGCCCATGCCGTTCGGCGCTGGTATGGCGGCGGGTGGAAATCCGCAGTTGAGCCCCGACGCCACAATCCCGGGCAAGATCATGCCTTACTGCATTGTCACCGGGCTGATCCCGATGGTGAAGCAGAGCACGGAGTTTTCGCAGCGCTATGCCAACGCCGGATATCGGGATCAGGTTCGTGATCAGCCAATGTGGAGTAATTTCCGCGTGGAGCGGGCGGTGGTCGATCCGAGCAAGCCGGCCAACGATGAGGCGCTTACCTGGGAGAATATCGATCTGCGCGGGGTGGTCAAACGGGCCAAGAAGGATTGGGCAAGTGTGCAGCAGGAATCGCTCCCTCAGGACTTCCTTCTGGGCCAAAATCAGCAGCCCCAGCCCGATCCCAATCCGGCCAATATGGTGTTTCCGTACTGCTCGCCGATTCCGGCATTGGCCGGCCGGATCTGGGGGCCTGAGGCGATCCATCCCTGGTTTTTGAAAACACTCCGCGACCGCTTCGAAGCGGCTGCCGAGGCTGCCGCAATCGCCGAGGCCGCCGCGGCGGAAGCTCGGGCACCGGGGCTCAACTTTGGCGGGGCTGGGCAGGGCGCCGGTCCCGGTTTTCAGACGCCAGCGACTCCCTATGGAGCGGCTCAGGTGCCAGGCACCAACTATGGGTTGCCTCAGGGACCAGGCACCACCTACGGAGCGGGTGGGGACGAGGACTCAGGATCGGGTGGTTTTCAGCCGATGCCGCTGCCGGGGATGGGGGCCACGCAGTTGCCTCCAGGGGTTGAATGGCAGCCGGGCATGCCCCCTCCGCCGGGATGGACGATCGGACCGGATGGCCGTCCGGTCAAGCCGCTTGAGTATCGGATGTTTCGCTTTGTCGACACCTCCGTCGAGGCTGGCAAGGTCTATAAGTATCGAGCCCGAATTTCACTCTGGAACCCCAACTTCAATTTGCCGGCGCAGTATCTGGCTGATGAGACGCTCGGCAAGGAGCAGAAGATTCCTTCCGCCTACAGCCAGCCCACGGCAGCAGTGCGCGTGCCCGATCCCAACACGCTCCTGGTCCGCACCATCCGCAAGACGGAAGCCAAGCGGGTGAAATCGGGCTATGAAGTGATGGTTTTGGGAGAAAATCCCACCAGCGGCAACTACGCTCTGCGCAGCGTGGTCACCGATCTGGGCGGATTTGCCAATGTCGACAAGCGGTTGAACAAAACCGGCGAGATGCGGACCCGCGGCGATGATGTCGTGACCAACTGCGTACTGCTCGATGTGCGGGGGAGGCAGGAGGAGCGGCCCGAGCCGGTGAAGGCGAATGCCCCGGTGGTGCCGCAGGAACCGCTCGACATGCTCTTCATCAGGCCCGATGGCTCGTTTGAAATGGCAGAATCGGCCGGTTCTCAATTCACGGTCGATCGCTACATGCCGACGCTCCCTCCCAGCCCGGAAGATCTGAAAAATAATCCGGGTCGGTTCGGCCCCGGAGCGGGGCAAACCCCCTTTCAGCCCGGGCCCCAACCAGGCCCAGGTGGCGCGGGCGGCCCAGGTGGCGCCAGCGTCCCTGCCGCGGGCAAGGGGGAGCAGCCATGATGCATCGGCTCAGGTTCGCTGGCGACGCCGCCACCACGTGGGGTTCGAAAAAGTCTTTCCTGACTGTCTGTGGAAAAAGCCATCCCTGGCCTTTTTCCACGAAGTTGACCGCAGGAAACGCCGAGGGTTTCCTGGGTCAACACCCGCCGCATCCAGCGGCGGATCACTTTGTCCACAGCCTGCTAACGCTCTGGAGTTGCTGCATGCCTGCCGATCCCTGCTGCAGGAATGGTGTGTTAGTGTGCCTGCTGCGCGTGCCGACGCGATGGATGTGGCTGCTCCTCCTGTCGGTGTGTGCTCCGTTTGAAATGGCCATCGCCCAGGACGCGCCGGCCGATCCCGAGGCTGTGGCTGGGGCCGCTGCCGGGGCTGGGGAGGCTGCGGCGAAGCAGTCATTCGGAGCCGATCCGCTCAAAACCCCGGCTTGGACAAAGATGGAGCAGGAGTACAAGGATCCGCTCCGCGGGGGTGGGGCATTCGATCCTGCCGCCCGCGAATTTGTGGTCAAGAAAGCTCTTCCGCAGTTGGGGATCGAAGCCAACCGGCCGATCATCGACCGTGTGCGCAGACGCCTGCGGGAGGCACTGCTCAACGGCATCGTCGAGGACAAGGCCTTCGATGACGCATCAAAGGCGGTGGCCGAGGGGGCGGTGGCCATGGCTCGCGATCCCAAGAACAGTCCGATTGTCAGGGTCAACGCCATGCTGCTGGTGGGTGAATTGCGGCAGAAGGATGCCCGGGAAGGTGGAGTGTGGGAACCAGCCGCGGCGCTGCTGGCAGCCTCTGCAGCAGACGGCAAACTCCCGCTGGGGGTGCGCGTGGCGGCGCTGGCCGGGCTGTCGCGGCATGCCGAAGTGGCGAAAAAGGCGGGTGGCACCAAGCCGGCCGATCTGGCCAAGGCGGCTCGGGCGGCGCTGGGTTCCATCGTGGAGGAACCGGCGTCTGCCGACCGGAGCGTGGCAGCCGAATGGATGACGGCACGGGCCTTGGCCCTCCTGCCGGCAGTGATGCAACCGCTCCCCCGGGAAACAGCCACCGCCGTGGTGGCAATTCTCAACGATTCATCCCGATCGATCGATGTGCGGGTGCGGGCCGCGGCGGCGCTGGGGGCTCTGGTCGGGCCGAAGTCGGAGGTGAATCCCGCGGCCGCAATCGAATCTGTGCGAAAACTCGCCATTGCGGCATTAGCCGCGGATGAAGCGGCGGCCAACGAGCGCCGTTTCGACGAGGAATACCGGCTGCTGACCGGTGGTGGTGGACAGGTGGGGGGTGCCACCCGCTATGCCCCTCCCAGGCCCGCTCCCGTTCCCACGCCCCTCTTCAATCCCGACGATCCAGGATTCACTGGCGTTCCGCCGGTGCCGGAAATGATCTCAGAGCAGGCCTGTCGCCGGGCTGCCTGGCGGTTGGTGACGCTGGCCGATTCGCTCGTTACCGCCGATGAAAAAGCGGGGCTGGCCACGCTGTTGCCGCAGAATGAAATCGCCGCAGCCAAGAAGTTGGCCGCCACGATCAGGGCCGAGGGAGTGAAAATTCACGAAGATCGCACCGAGGCTGCGATTCTCGACGCTCTGGACGTGCTTGATCCGGAGGGCGAAGCGGGAGAAGGGCAGGCGAGTGCTCGGAAAAAGAAGAAGCCGGCGGCCACTCCGGAAGAGCCTGCCGAGACCGATCTGTCTCCCTTTCCCAGCCCCTTCGCCAAGTAGTCTGACACGCAGCGCAGCCCGCCGCGAGTCGCTACCAACCCGCGCACCGCCATGCTGGTTGGAAATCACAACGGCAGCCAATTGCTGCCTACTGCCGGATCAGATCCTTCACCGTCATGCCGGAGGGGATCATGGGGAGCACCTGCGACTGGTAGGGCACCTGCACGTCGAGGAGTGCCGGACCAGGGGCTTCGATGAGCCGCAGCAAAGCGGCTTCCAGATCCCGCTTGGCAGATACAGTTTCCGCCTGCCAGCCAAATCCCTCAGCGATGGCCACAAAATCTGGATAGCGGTTTTTGGGCGAGATGCCGTCCCCCTCGCCGACCGCCTCAGGCCGGTCGATTGGCCCGAGGTAGGTGTGGGCCCGGTTGCCCTTGAAGAAGCGATCTTCCCACTGCACCACCATGCCGAGGTGCTGGTTGTTGAGCAGCAAAACCTTGACGGGAATATCCTCGCAGGTGCAGGTGGCGAGTTCCTGAATGTTCATCAGAATGCTGCCGTCGCCGTCGATGTCGATGACGATCGATTCCGGATGGGCAACCTTCGCTCCCATCGCGGCCGGCAGACCAAATCCCATCGTGCCCAAGCCGCTCGATGACAGCCAGGTGCGGGGCCGCTCGAATTTGAAAAACTGAGCCGCCCACATCTGGTGCTGACCGACGCCCACGGAGATGATCGTGTCGCGATCGGCCGTCAGACGCGAGAGTTCGGCGATCGCCTCCTGGGCCAGAATCCCCGGGTATTTCGTGTCGAATGCGAAGGGATCCTGCTGCTTCCAGTCCGCGATCTGGCTATGCAACTCGCCGAGGCTGGCGGTGGGGGGCTCGACGATCTTGTTGAGCTCCCTCAGGGTATCCTTGACGTCGGCCACTATGGGAATGTGAACGAGTTTGTTCTTGTTGATCTCGGAGGGAGCGATATCGATGTGCACGATGAATCCGTGCTGGGCGAACGCTGCCACCTTGCCCGTCACGCGGTCATCAAACCGCACGCCGATGGCCAGCAGGAGATCGGCCTCATCGACGGCCAGATTGGAATAGACGCTGCCGTGCATGCCGAGCATGTCGAGGCAGAGCGGATCGGCAGCAGGAAAAGCCCCCAACCCCATCAATGTCATCGTGACCGGGATTCCGGTGCGCCGCGCCAATTCGCGCAGTTCGTTGGAGGCCTCGCCGGTGATCACGCCACCGCCGGCATAGATCACCGGCTTCTTGGCCCGCTTGATGGCGGCGGCCACCTGGGCGATCTGTTCCGGATGGGGCTGCCGCCGCTCCGGGTGGTAGCCGGGCAGATTCATCGGCACGGTGTAGTCGGGAACAATCTGCGCAACCTGTATGTTCTTCGGCAGATCGACGAGCACCGGGCCGGGGCGGCCGGTGGTGGCAATGTGGAACGCCTCACGCATCACGCGGGCGATGTCGGCGGTGTCGGTGACGAGGTAGTGGTGCTTGGTGATGCCACGGCAGACCTCGACGATCGGCGTCTCCTGGAAGGCATCGGTGCCGATCACGCTGGTTCCCACCTGCCCGGTCAGGGCGATGAGGGGAACGCTATCCATCTTGGCATCGGCGATCGCCGTCACCAGATTCAGGGCGCCGGGTCCGCTGGTGGCCATGCATACCCCCGGCCTCCCGGTGGTGCGGGCATAGCCTTGGGCGGCAAAAGCCCCTCCCTGCTCATGCCGCGGCAGGATCGTGCGGATCCGATCCTTGTAGCGGGTGAGGGCCTGATGCAGCGGCATGCTGGCCCCGCCCGGATAGGCAAAGATCACATCCACGCCATGGGCAATCAGCGATTCCACCACGACGTCGGCCCCGGTGATGAAGGCATCGGTGGTGCGGGGACGGGAGGCTGTAGCCATGGGAGTGATCCTTGCGTCTGGCGGGAGGAGGAGATGGCGATCCTAGGACCACTTAAAAATACACGAAAAACCGATGTCTGTGGATAAAAAGCCCCAGCGGGGTATTTTTCATTCCGCTGCCGGCCGGAAGCCGTTTTTTTTGGGGATATTTCGCGCGTCCCACGGGGGCGGCAGAGGACGCCCCCTGCCGCCATCGGCTATATAAGAGCCGGCCGTGGCACTCCCAACCGAATCACTGGTCTCCGGGCGGCTGCTCGCACTGGCCGCCACGCTGGAAACGCATAGCGGGTTCGCCGACGTGATCGCCAGTCTCCACGCGGGGCATGGCGGCACCATCGGCGGAACCTGGGGGTCGGGGTCTGCCCTCACCGCGGCGACGCTGGCCAGGCACCTGGCGGCCGCTCCTCACTCTCAGGCGAGGGGAGAGGAACGGGGGGTGCTGGTCGTGGTGCTGCCGCACGATTCAGTTGCGGAGTCGTTTGCCGCCGATCTCCCGCTTTTTACAGATCTGCCAATAGCCCTGTTGCCGGCGCTGGAGGGGGATGGCAGCGGCAGGGTGGGTGACGACCCCACGGCCGCTGCCCGGCTGCTGGTGGTCAAGCGGCTGACGATGCCAGGCGGCATCCGGCCGGCCATCATTGTGACGAGCGTGCAGGCGCTGCTTTCACCCCTCGATGATCCCCGCGACATTGTGGCGAGCACGCGGCGGCTGGAAGTGGGGGGGCGGCTCGATCCGGGCGAACTGGCCGACTGGCTGGCAGCCCGCGGCTGGCAGGCCTCTGGCGTCATCGATTCACCCGGCCACTTTGCCCGTCGCGGTGGCATCGTCGATCTGTTTGCCCCCGACTGGGACAGGCCGGTGCGGGTGGAACTGTTCGGCGACGAGATCGAATCGCTGCGCACGTTCGACACCGTCTCCCAGCGCAGCGTCGCCACGTTGGAGGCAATCGATCTGACGGCCCTTGCCACCCGCCCTCCAGACTCTGCGGAAGAGCCCCTCCCGGCAGCCAAGCGGGGAAAGAAGCCGGTGGCCGCGGCTCCACCCTCCCCCGCCCGGCGCGTGCAGCTTTCCGACCTCATCCCGGCATCCTCGTGGTGGGCGCTGGTGGAGCCGGGGGAGCTTGTCGAAGAGGCACGGCGGGCCTTTGAACGCCTGGGAGGGGCGGCCGGTCTGTCCGATCCGGAGGATGTCTTCAAGCGGATCTATCGTTTTCCATCCGTCACGCTGTCCGCGATCGCCCAGGCGAGCCTGGAGTCCACCGCCTCGCTGTCGATCGAAAGCGTGGAGCGGTTCACCGGTGTGCTCGACCGGGTGCGGGATGAATTGGAGACGGTGGGCCGCGATCAGGAAGTGTGGGTGGTGGCCCCCTCCGCGGCCGAGGAAAAACGGTTGGGAGAACTGCTGGCCGAGAGCGCCCCGGCCCGCACTGGCCGCCTGCACTTCGCCCGTGGACATCTCTCCGGCGGATTCCGGCTGGTGCCCGAAAAACTGGTGCTCGTCAGCAGTGCCGAACTGTTCCGTCGGGAAGATGTCGCGGTGCGTGCACCGCGGCATCGCTTGGGCCGTGCCATCGACACGTTCCTCGATCTGCACGAGGGCGATTTCGTCGTGCATGCCTCTCACGGGGTGGGCCGCTACCGGGGTTTGAAGCTGCTGGAGCAGCAGGATCGCACCGAGGAGTTTTTAGAGCTGGAGTTTGCCGAGTCGACGCGGATCTATGTGCCCGTCTCCTGCATCGAACTGGTGCAGAAGTATGTGGGGGGATCGAAGCTGGCCCCGAAGCTGGCCAAGATCGGCGGCAAGCTGTGGGAGAAGCAGAAGCAGGCGGTGCGCGATGCCGTGGCCGACATGGCTGCCGAGATGATCCAGCTGCAGGCCCGCCGCGAGAGCCGGCCCGGCATTGCCTTTCCGCCCGACACGCCCTGGCAGCGGTCGTTCGAGGAATCGTTCCCCTTTGATGAAACCCCCGATCAGCTCACCGCCATCGAGGCGATCCGTGCCGACATGCAGCGGCCCCAGCCGATGGACCGGCTGCTCTGCGGCGATGTCGGATTTGGCAAAACCGAGATGGCGATGCGGGCGGCCTTCAAGGCGGTGGAGGCCGGCCATCAGGTGGCGGTGCTCGTGCCGACCACCGTGCTGGCGGAGCAGCATCGCCGCAGCTTTGCGGCCCGCTTTGCCGAATTCCCGTTCACGATCCGCGCGCTGTCGAGGTTTTGCTCGCCCCAGCAGGAACGCGAGACGCTCGAAGGCATCGCCCGCGGTTCTGTCGACATCGCCATCGGCACCCATCGTCTGGCGCAGGCCGACATCCACTTCCACAATCTGGGGCTGCTGGTCGTCGACGAGGAGCAACGGTTTGGCGTCGATGTCAAGGAGAAGCTCAAGGCCCTGAGGGCCAGCGTGGATGTGCTGACCATGACAGCCACGCCAATTCCCCGCACGCTCCACATGTCGATGCTCGGCATCCGCGACATCTCCAATCTGGCCACGCCCCCCGCCAACCGGCTGGCGGTGGAGACACGCGCCAGCCGGTGGGATCCGGCCCTCATCCGCCATGCGATCGACCGGGAGTTGGCCCGCGGCGGACAGGTGTTCTTCGTTCACAACCGGATCCATGACATCGATACGGTCGCCCATCGGCTGGAGCAGATCATGCCGGGAGTGCGGATCGGGATCGGCCATGGGCGGCTGTCGGAAACGGAGCTGGAGGAGGTGATGCTCGACTTCGTGGCGGGGAAAACCCAGATCCTGCTGGCCACCACGATCATTGAGAGCGGCCTCGACATCCCCAACGCCAACACGATCTTCATCGACGAAGCCGACAACTACGGGCTCGCCGATCTGCACCAGCTGCGCGGCCGGGTGGGGCGATCGCACCACCGCGCCTACTGCTACCTGCTTGTGGATGAGATGGCCCAGCTCACCAGCACGGCCGCCCGCCGCCTGCGGGCGATCCAGGAATTTTCCAGCATGGGTGCCGGCTTTTCCCTCGCCATGCGCGATCTGGAGATCCGCGGCGCGGGCAACCTGCTCGGGACGCAGCAGAGCGGCCATATCGCCACGGTGGGGTATGAGCTCTACTGCCGATTGTTGGAGCAGGCAGTGCGCGGCCTGAAGAAGATGCCGCCGGCGGAGCCGCCGCAGGTCACTCTCGACCTGCCCGGGGAAGCCTGGCTGCCGCGCGATTTTGTCTCCGATTTTCGCGCCAAGATCGATATCTATCGCCGGCTTTCCCGGGCCACCGAGAGCCCCCAGATTGAAGAACTGGCCGGTGAACTGGCCGATCGCTTTGGGCCTTTGCCGAAGGAGGTCGAGCGTCTGCTGGCCTGTGCCCAGCTGCGGGTCGCAGCAGCGGGAATGGGGATTGAATCGATCGGACGCGAGGCTGGCATGCTGGCCCTGCGCCACCACAACCGGGCGGGGCTTGAGGCACTCAAAAAGCTGGGGCGGGGGCCGGCCCGTCTGCTGCGTCTGGCAGATGATAAAACCGCCTATCTTCCGCTGGAACAGGCCATGCTCGATTCTCCAGACCGTCTGCTGGCGGTCTTGGGGACGCTCTTGCGGCACAATCCCACCGCTCCCTATAGTCCTGCCGCTCGTCCCCCGGCGAGCGAATCGCAGCGGCCCCGCCCCACCCCCGGGGCCGGCCCGCTGCGCCGCCGCAAGGATGCCTCTCCATGATCGATGCCGGCAGCATTGCCTTCCGCCGACCACCGCGGCCCCGTGCCGTAGTGATCGCGGTTTGCCTGCTGTTGGGCGGGGCGGCCACTCCGGCGGCCCATGCCCAGCGCATCGCCAACGGTTTTGACGACGCTGCCGCCCGGGCCACACAAGGTCCTCAGATGTCGACTTCCGGAGGACCGGCCGGAGCGGCCCCGATCAATCCGATGCCGCATGTGCCACCGGCCGTGTCGCGGCCCGAGAATTGGCCCGGCGCCAAGCCGACCAATGCTCATGCAATCGATAACCACATCCTCTCGAGCATCCGCGCCAATCCCGGCAGCCCTCTGGAGCCGTTGGCTGACGATGCTCCTGTGGTGCAGGCCGGTGGAATACAAACTGCGAGCGGAAAAGAGGCTGCGGCTGATGGCGTGGTTGCGGCTGGCTTTGAAGAAGCGGGACCTGCAACCCCTGTCAAGCCGGGACAGCCTCCGGAGATTGCCGGAGCCAAGACGCTCGAGGCGGCGATGATCGTCGCCCGCGTCGGCAATGAGGTTGTTCTGGAGGGCGATCTGCTCACCCCCACCGCCTTGGCCTGGCTGGCGAAGGTGTCGCCCGGACTTAAAGCTGAGCAGGTGCGTGAACTCAAACTGCAAATCTGCAAGCAGGTTCTGCCGCAGCATGTGGAGTCGATGATCGTCTATGTGGATGCCTGCCGAACGATTCCGGAGGAGCGTCTTCCCGAAATCGAAAAGAAGGTGAACGAAGCCTTCGACCAGCAGCAGTTGCCTCGACTGGTCAAGGATGCTGGCGTGTCCAACAGCCTGGAATACGAGCACTTGCTGCGGTCTCGCGGCCAGTCGCTCGATCGCATCCGCAAGACGTTCTTCGAGCGTGCTCTGGCCCAGCAGTGGGTGCAGCAAAAGGTGACCTCCGACGCGGAAATCCCCCACGCCGAGATGATCGCCTGCTACCAGAATCATCTGGCCGAATACGAATTTCCGGCGCGGGCCCGCTTTGAACAACTCTCCATCCGCATCACCTCCTCCCGCCCGCGGCAGAAAGCCTGGAATGATCTGGCTGCCATGGGCAACGATGTTTTGGAAGGCAAGGCCTTTGCCGACGTCGCGAAGGCCGGATCGGAGGGCCCCCTCGCCTCGCAGGGAGGTCTCCACGATTGGACAACACAGGGGAGCCTGGTTTCCAAAGTGCTCGACGAGGCTCTCTTCACACTCCCGGTGGGGCAGTTGAGCTCCATCCTCGATGATGGAAAGTCGCTGCACATCGTGCGCGTTGTCGAACGCACCGAGGCGGGCCGCACGCCGTTTCTGGAGGCACAAGTCGACATCAGAGACCGGCTCATCGCCGAACGGCGCAAGAAGGAGATGGACGACTATCTCGAGAAAATCAGGGAGCGCACGCCGGTCTGGTCGATTTTCGACGAGACGGAAGGTCCTGCCGCGATCACTGCCGGCCGGGATCGCGTTGTCCGCTGAGAAATCGGTCGCGGCATTCAGCGGGCAGCAGCAATTGCTGGCCTGGCAAACAGGATGCAGACCGGCGCTGCCACAGCCTGCATGTGGCCGGTGAACGCCAGTTTCCCTGTTTCCTGATCGATGGCGAACACCGCCACCAAGCCCGAGGCCTGCCCCGCTGCCAGAAGATAGCGGCCGCTGGGGTCGATCGCGAAGTGGCGTGGCGTGCTGACGCGGATCGGTTCCACCCCCTGCAGCGACAGCCGGCCCGATCCGGCATCGATCGTGTAGATCGCCACGGAGTTGTGGCCGCGGTTGGAGCCATAGAGAAACCGTCCCGAGGGATGGATGGCGATTTCGGCCGTGGAGATTCCCCGCCGGTCGACGACCTCCGCTGGCAGTGTCGGCACCGAATCAAGCGTGAGCAGCGCCCCGGCCTGGGGATCAAAAGCAAAGGCCGTCACCGTGAGATCGAGTTCGTTGATGCAGTAGGCGAAGTTCTGCTGCGGGTGAAAGGCGAAGTGACGGGGGCCGGCGCCCGGAGTGAGGGGAGCCGAGCGGTGTGGCTGCAGGGTCGCCCGGTCGACGTCGAGGGCGTGGATGAACACCCGATCGCAGCCGAGATCGCAGGCCAGGGCAAACCTGCCGTCGGCCGAGGCGTCAATCGAGTGCGCATGGGGAGTCGCCTGCCGCTGGGGATCGATGCCGGGACTGCGTGGCTGGTCGAGCACGTGTTGGATCATTCCACCGGGCCGCGGGCCGCTTGCTTCCACGGCAGCCTGCAGGCTGCCGTCGGCTGCTATCCCCAGGCAGAGCACACTGCCACCGCCATAGTTGGCCACCAGCAAAACACGCCCCGTGGGATCGACGGAGAGATGGCAGGGGCCGGCGCCGCCGCTGCTCTGCTGGTTGAGCTGTGTGAGCAGGCCCGTGGCGGAATCGATCGCGAAAGCCACCACGGCACCGGCGGCCCTTCCCTCTCCGTCGGTTACTTCAGACACGGCATACAGCACCGGCAGTTGGGGATGCAGCGCCAGGAAGGAAGGATTTTTCAGCGTCGCTGCCAACGCCGCCGGGGCCAGAGTGCCGGTGGTGGGATCAAATCGGGCCACATACAGTCCGCTTCCCAGCGGCGCAGCGCCGGTGTAGGTGCCGAACCACACCCAGCCTGCCGCTGCCGCAGCGCTCGGCTCAGCGGCCTGCAGCAGCACTCTCCCGGCGCCGATCGGGTGGTCGATCATCAACACAGCTGCGACGAGTGCCTGAACAAACAGAATCACCCGGCGGCGGGACGGGGAGTGTGGCATGGGCCGAAAACTCTCAAAGGGGCAGAAGGGGGCAGAAGGACCCGTCAGGATACCAGCCCACCAGCAGAGCGAGGCACCTGCACAGCCACTGATTGTCGCGCGCCCGAGCGAGCGATAGACTGCCCTCTCGGGTGTCCTTTGCCGACCGTCCAAACAGAGTGCGCGTCGTGTTCGTCGCCGCTTGCAGGAGCCACGCAACCATGAGTACCAACCCAGCGAAACAAGCCCCCGGCGAGGCCAAATCAGTTCCTCCTTGGGGTCTGGGCAACGGCATCCCGTTTGAAACCTCCGGTCGGCTCGATGCGGATGGCTCAGCCCGCCTGGAGATCGGGGGCAAGGCGGTCGATCTCCCGATGGTCATCGGCACCGAGCAGGAACGGGCCATCGATATCTCCAAACTGCGCGCCCTCACTGGCGCCGTGACGCTCGACGAGGGCTTCGTCAACACCGGATCGACCGCCAGTTCGATCACGTTTCTCGACGGCGAAAAGGGGATCCTCCGCTACCGGGGCTATCCGATCGAGGTCCTCGCCGAGAAATGTGACTTCGTCGAGGTGAGTTACCTGCTGATCTACGGCAAGCTGCCGACCGAAGCTGAGCTGAACGTCTTTCGCACTGCGCTGTCCCACCACACGATGATCCACGAGGACATGCGCAGCTTCTACGGTGGCTTTCCTCGCGATGCCCATCCGATGGCCACGCTCGGGAGCGTGGTGGGGGCGCTGTCGACCTTCTATCAGGATTCGCTCGATGTGCGGGATCCGCGGCAGGTGGAAATCAGCGTGCACCGCCTGATGGCCAAGCTGCCCACGATTGCCGCCTATGCCCACAAGAAGTCGATCGGGCAGCCCCTCATCTATCCGCGGAACGACCTCAGCTACTGCGAAAACTTCCTGCAGATGATGTTTGCGGTGCCGTGTGAGGAATACCACATCGACCCCGACTTCGCCGATGCTCTCGACATGCTCTTGATCGTGCACGCCGACCACGAGCAAAACTGCTCCACGTCGACGGTGCGGATGGTGGGATCGAGCGATGCCAATCTCTTTGCCAGCATTTCAGCCGGCATCTGCGCCCTGTGGGGACCGCTCCATGGCGGTGCCAATCAGGCCTGCGTGGAGATGTTGGAAAAGATCGTCGCTGACGGCGGCAACGTGAAGAAGTATGTCGATCTGGCCAAGAAAAAAGACTCCGGCTTCAGGCTGATGGGCTTCGGCCACCGCGTCTACAAGAACTACGACCCCCGCGCCCGGCTCATCAAGGCCACCTGCGACAAGTTGCTGGCCAAGATCGCCCGCCACGACCCGATCTTCGATATCGCCCGGCAGTTGGAGGAGGTGGCGCTGGCGGATGAATACTTCATCGAACGCAAACTCTATCCCAACGTCGATTTCTATTCCGGCGTGATCTACCGGGCGATGGGAATTCCGGTGCAGATGTTCACCGTGCTCTTTGCCATGGGCCGGCTGCCTGGCTGGATCGCGCACTGGATCGAGATGCACCACTCCCCCACCAAGAAGATCTGCCGCCCGCGGCAGATCTACACCGGCGAGACGCTGCGCGAATTCGTGCCGATCACGAAGCGGGTGTAGACCGTGGGTTGTTGAGCTCAAGTTTTCGTGCGCTTGGCACGAAAAAATTCGCTCAGAATGCCGCCGCAGGCTTCTTCCATCACATGCCCCGTGTGTTGGACGCGATGGTTGAGCCGGGCATCATCAAACAGCCGGTAGAGCGTTTCGACGGCCCCCGCCTTGGGATCGGCCGCTCCCCACACCACCACCGGCACCCGGGCCTGCACAATCGCCCCGGCGCACATCGGGCAGGGCTCGAGCGTCACATAGAGCGTGCAGCCCTCCAGCCGCCAGGAACCCAGCGCCGCTGCGGCTTGCGTCAGGGCGATCATCTCCGCATGGGCCGTGGGATCGGCCAGCTGTTCCCGCTGATTATGCGCGCTGGCGATCACTCTCCCGGCTGCCACCACCACCGCTCCCACCGGAACTTCGTCCTCCGCCGCGGCAGCCCGCGCCTCCTCGAGCGCCAGCCGCATCCAGCGATCGTGCGTCGGCTGGCCGAACATTTCAAAGGGATCCATGAAAACCTGCAGGAGGCGTGGGAAAGAGGCAGCCGGCCGGAGTTGACAGCTGCGCCGCGGGAGGGAGGCGCCTCTTAGACTTTACGACGGCAGCCCCCGGCGGCCAACCGGGGGGCAACGAGTGGCTGCCCGAGCGGTGCGGCTGGCCTGAACAACAGCAGCGGGAGGCTGTCGGGACGGTTCGATCTCGGGTAGGATTGCGGCAGCAATGGGGCGGACGACCCGCCCCCATCTCAGCCAATCGCCTTCCTGGCCGAAAGGACATTTTCATGGGGCCCGATCCCGTTCTCCTCCTCCTGCGTTGGGCTCATATCCTGGCGGCGATCATCGCCATGGGTGGCCTCTTCTTTGCCCGCTTCGGTCTGCTCCCGGGGCTGGAGATTGTCGATGCTGAGACCCGCGACAGGATTCACGACGCCATCCGCCGGCGGTGGCTCCCCTGGGTGATCGGCGCGATCACGGTGCTGCTGGCCACCGGGCTGGTGAATTTCCTGCTCTTCAACGCACTGGTCAAAGAGAGCGGTTGGGCGGGGGGCATGTGGATGAAGCAAACCGGCTATCACACCCTCTTTGGCGCCAAGTTTCTCCTGGCGCTGGCTGTCTTCTATTTTGCCAGCGCTCTGATCGGCCGCGGCGAGAGCACCCAATGGGTGCGGGACGATCGGGCCAAGTGGCTGGGCATCACGCTCTGGCTGGCACTCGGCACCGTGCTCCTCTCTGGCTACATGCGGCAACTGCACACCGGCCCGAACATTGCCGTGGATGCCAATGGCGGCGTCGGTATGGAAGGCCCGGGGGGTGGCGGGGGCGATTTTGGCGGCATGGGAGGGGGAATGGATGAGGACGAGGGCCCTGCTCGAGGCCGCGGGCCACGCGAGGGCGGAGGTGGTGAGGGGCGGAGCTTCCGCAGGCCTGCCGGCGAAGATGATGCTGTGCCGGCTGTCGATCCCGCCGCAGCCGCGCCTGATGCCGCGCCGCCAGCCACTCCTGCGGAGGCTGGAGCGGAGCCAGCGGCGGCCAAATGAGCACACGGCTTCTGGGGCATCGGTCATACCCACGCGACCTTGCCCCGCGCCCACTCTGGAAGGAACGCAATGGATAAAAAAGAGAAGAAGCGGATGGAAGTGCTCCACCAGAAGGTGGCCAAATTGCAGCAACTGCTGGCCGGTGCCAAGCAGCAACCGGATGACCCCACTGAGGTCCCCCGGCTGGAGCAGGAATTGGCCGCTGCCCATGCCGAACTGGCGGAGCTGAAAAAACACTAAAGCAGGGGAGTCTTGATCCATGCTGCTGTGGTGCGCCGCGACGAAAATGATCTCCACAGCCGTACCACCGCAACATCAGCGGCGGTTTCGCGGGCCCTGGCTGCTGCTGGGGCTTTTGTTGGCAGGTGGGGCCGAGACGCGGGCGGTTCCTCCGCAGGTCGATTTTTGCCGTGATGTCCGCCCGATTCTGACTGAACACTGTTTCGCCTGCCATGGACCAGACGCCGCCGCCCGACAGGCAGGCCTCCGCTTGGATCGTCGGGATGATGCGCTCGCTGCCGGCGCGATCCTGCCGGGCCAACCGCAGCAGAGCCCGCTTGTGCGGCGCATCGATGCGGAGGTGGCAGAGGAGGTGATGCCTCCTCCCTCGACGCACAAGCAACTCATTCCCTCTCAACGTGCGATTCTGCATGGCTGGATCGAACAGGGGGCTCCTTACCAGACCCACTGGTCGCTGGTGCCGCCGCGCCGGCCGGAGGTGCCGCCGGTGGCTCGGGCTGCATGGCCGCGCAATCCGATCGACTCCTTCGTGCTCGCGGCTCTGGAGGCCAAGGGCTTGGCCCCGGCTCCAGAAGCCGAGCGGAATACGCTGCTGCGGCGGGTGAGTCTTGATCTCACCGGGCTTCCCCCCAGCCCGGCCACGGTCGCCGCCTTTGTCGCCGATCCGGCGCCTGATGCCTACGAGCGGTTGGTTGACCGGCTCATGGCGTCGCCCGATTACGCCGAGCGACGGGCGCAGGACTGGCTCGATCTGGCCCGTTACGCCGACACCCGGGGATATGCCGACGACAAGCCCGACCACCACTGGCCCTATCGCGATTGGGTCGTGGCTGCCATCGCCCGCAACCAGCCGTTCGATCAGTTCACGATTGAGCAACTCGCCGGCGACATGCTTCCCGGCGCCACGCCCGCCCAACAGATCGCCACGATGTTTCATCGGTTGGCTCCCCAGGCCAAGGGCGAGACCTACCCCGTTGAGGAATATCGCCTCAAGGGCGTCGTCGATCGCGTCAACACCACCGGAGGAGTGTGGCTGGGGCTGACCGTGGCGTGCGCCGAGTGCCACGACCACAAATTCGATCCCCTCTCGCAGGTCGAATACTTTCGGCTCCTGGCGCTGTTCAACTCCATCGAACATGGTGGGCAGGGTTTCCAGCAGGGGGGGCCAACGATGCCCTGGGAAACGCCCGGCGGAGAGAAGCTCGATCTGCCCGTGATGCGGGAGCTCCCGCAGCCGCGGGAGACATTTGTGCATCTGCGCGGCGACTTCCTCATGCCCGGAGAGCGGGTGACTCCGGGAGTGCCCGAGATCTTCGGCACTCCGCCAGAAAATCAGCCAACGAACCGGCTGGAATTGGCCCGCTGGCTGGTCAGCGGCCGCCACCCGCTGGTCGCCCGCGTGACGGTCAACCGCCTCTGGCAGGCGGCCTTCGGCGCGGGGCTGGTGCGAACCCCGGCTGATTTTGGCCTGCGTGGGGAGTGGCCATCCCATCCCGAGCTCCTCGACTGGCTCGCCTGCGAGTTCGTTGATTCCGGCTGGAACATGCAGGCCCTGCACCGCCTCATCGTCACCTCCGCCACCTACCGGCAGACCGCGCGGCCTCCGGAGGCAACCGCCCGGATTGATCCCGACAACCGGCTGCTGGGCTGGATGCCGCGGGTGCGTCTTCCGGCCGAGCAGATTCGCGATCAGGCACTGGCGATGGCCGACCTTATACAACCCTCCGTCGGCGGCCCGAGCATCTTTCCCCCGCAGCCGGAAGGATACTGGGAAGATCGGGACCTCCCCGGCACATGGCAGACAAGCAGCAGCGAGGAATCGCACCGCAAGAGCCTCTATGTCTACTGGCGACGGATGGCGCTGCATCCCACGCTGGAACTGCTCGACGCTCCGGCACGGCTTGTCTGCACCGTCCAACGCTCGACTGCCAACCTTCCCACGCAGGCGCTCGTAACGCTCAACGACCCGGTGTTTGTCGAGGCCGCGCAGGCGTTTGCCGCCCGCATCCTCCGCGAAGCACCGCACGATGATAGCGCCAGGCTCAATCACTCTTTTGCGCTTGCTTTGAGCCGGCCTCCCACGGCGCGAGAGCGGGAGCAGGTTCTCAGGTTTATCGTGGCGTCCCGGGTCAGTGCGAACGAGAATGATGAGCATCGGGTGTGGAGCGGGGTGGCAACAGTGCTCCTGAATCTCGATGAAACCCTGATGCGGCCCTGAGGGGCGCGGCGAGGCAGTATTCCATGGCAGCCGATACGTTCCCGCTCCAGATGCTCAAGCGCCGTGCCTTTCTGGGTGCGACGGCCGCCGGAGTGGGCAGCATGGCGCTGGCCACGCTGCTGCGACCGGCTGCAGCGGCAGCCGCCGAACGGGGCGCCGGTGGCAGCCCACCCCGCGCCAAGCGGGTCATTTTTCTCTTTATGGCAGGTGGCCCTTCCCATATCGATCTGTTCGATCCCAAGCCGCTGCTCAATCGGCTCGACGGCACCAGCATCCCCCCGGAGCTCCTCAAGAATCACCAACAGTTTGCCCTCATCCGCGGGACGCCGAATCTGAAGGGATCGCCGTACCGTTTTCGGCCGCACGGGGAGTCGGGGATCGTGATCTCCGAACTGCTGCCTCATCTGGCCACCGTGGCCGACGAGCTGGCCGTGATCCGCTCGATGCACACCACCACCAACGTCCACGATCCCGCGGTTCACTTTCTCAATTCGGGCAGCGGGCAGGGAGATCGCCCCACCATGGGCGCCTGGCTATCGTATGGCCTGGGCTCTGAAAACGATGATTTCCCCGGCTATGTCGTGCTGACCAGCGGTGTCAGTGACGGGCAGCCCCTGCTGCAGAGCTTCTGGGGAAACGGTTTTCTGCCGGCACGGCATGCGGGTGTTCCCCTGCGCAACAGTGGGCCGCCGGTG
>Ga0114967_10001571_pt1 | contig 19092 bp, 16 predicted proteins | sample M_130628_MF_Meta_FD_92639 | JGI IMG/M metagenome (GOLD analysis project Ga0114967, IMG submission 92639) | Freshwater microbial communities from Lake Montjoie, Canada to study carbon cycling - M_130628_MF_MetaG | ecosystem: Environmental > Aquatic > Freshwater > Lake | place: Lake Montjoie... | reverse complement strand
TCTTTACTGAGAACCTGATCCATGGAAGCGACGGCCCTGAAGCCGCCCAGCGAGAGATCGCACTTTTCTTCCCGAGCCTCTGATTTCGGCATTAGTTGGTCCCGCGAGGGCCGCGGACTAGCCTGACATCAGGACGGAGAGGGTCAGGCGCATCGTTGCGCTGGCATTGGCCGTCTTTTTCCAACCCATTCATCTGCACCTCTTTACTGTCGACGTTTCACACCAGAGCAGCAGGCCCAGAGCTCCAACGGGAGGCTCACCCCATGGCCGGGAATATTTTCAACTCGATTTCCTCGAGTATCTCCAATTCGATCGCTTCACGAGACTCGCTGTCCAACATCGTCGGGCGCGACATGGCCGTCGATCTTGGCACCGCCAACACCCTCATATACGTCCGCGGCGAAGGCATCGTGCTTAATGAGCCGTCAGTAGTCGCCATCAATGTCAAGGACGGACGTCCCGTTGCCGTGGGCGCCGAAGCAAAGCGCATGATCGGGCGCACGCCGGCTCATATCCAGGCGATTCGGCCATTACGCGATGGTGTTATTGCCGATTTCGACATCTGCGAAAAGATGCTCCGCTATTTCATTCAGAAGGTCCACACCTCGAAGTGGGCAAAGCCCCGGATGGTGATTTGTGTTCCTTCCGGGATTACTCCCGTCGAACAACGAGCCGTGCAGGAAGCCGCTGAGTTCGCTGGTGCGCGCAAACCGGCGTACATCATCGAAGAGCCAATGGCTGCTGCAATCGGCGCTGGACTACCAGTTCAGGAACCCACCGGAAACATGATCGTCGACATCGGTGGCGGCACGACAGAAGTCGCTGTTATTTCACTCGGTGGCGTTGTTACATCGCAATCTGCCCGCGTTGGAGGCGACGCTATCGACGCTGCGATCATCAGTTACATCAAGAAGGAATACAGCCTCGCTCTTGGCGAACGTACGGCCGAAGAAGTCAAAATGGCGTTGGGCTCAGCTTGGCCCCTTGAAATCGAATTGCATGCAGAAATTCGCGGTCGCGACCTTGTTACCGGTCTCCCGAAAACCATTGTGACAACGACCGAGGAAATTCGTGAGGCAATCGAAGAACCAGTCGCAGCAATTGTCGACGCTGTGAAAGTGACCCTCGACAAGACTCCTCCGGAGCTTTCTGCCGACATCATGGAGCAAGGCGTTGTGCTTGCTGGCGGTGGAGCGTTACTTCACGGAATCAGCGAACGCCTCGAACACGAAACCGGTATGCCGATCATCATCGCCCAAAATCCCCTTTTCGCCGTCGCTATCGGCTCGGGCCAATCGCTTGAGGAGTTCGACGCATTGAAGGGCGTGCTCTTCTCGTCGACCATCAACTGAGTCGATCGGCACCATGGCGTCGTCGAGGCGAAGAGGACGAGCACGTATAACGATAAGTCTGCTGCTTCTGTCGGCAGTTCTTCTTCTCACTCTCGATAGTCGTGGGTCGGGGCCAGTCCAATCCGCACGGAGTGCTGTGCTGTCGGTGTTGTCTCCGCTTGGGAGTGCTGCCTCGACTGTCGTGAGTCCCTTTCGAGACGCTTGGAACAGCGCGTTTGATCAAGGGGATCTCAAGAAAGAGAACGAAACGCTCCGTGAGGAGAACGATCGTTTGAAGGGCGATGTAACCGCCAACTCCATTGCGAAAGAGCAGTTGCAGCAACTTCTGCAACTCGTCGGCATCCCCTTCGTCGGCGATACCCCTGTCGTGCACACCCGTGTCGTCTCTGGTGCGGTTGGAAACTTTGGCGATCGTCTCGAAATCGATAAGGGATCGAATGCCGGCATCGAGAGAAATATGCCGGTAGTGACCGGCGAAGGACTCATCGGAAAAGTTATCGAAGTAAGCGAGAACCGTTCCGTAGTGTCGCTTCTTTCGAGCGGCACCTACAGGGTCGGGTTCTCTGTCGTAGGAACCGCTGCCATCGGGATTGCGCAGGGGAGTGGTGGTGACGGCAGTCTTCGTGGGACGAATATTGATTCCCGCCAGGCTGTGACCGTGGGCGCCATCACCGCCACGAGTGGTCTGGCTGGAAGTCCGTTTCCCCCGAATCTGCCGATTGGCACGGTCACGGCAATTCGAACCAATGAGGCGGCACTCGAATCGACCGTTGATATTTCTATGTTCGCCAACCTCAACAATCTCATCTACGCCGATGTCGTCTTGTGGAAGCCCGCCGGCTGAGCCATGGATCATCCTGCAGTGCGCTATCTGATTGTGATCGCCTCTGCGGCGTTTTTGCAGTACACGGTGGTTACACAATTTCGAATCGCAGGCGTGAGCGCCGACCTCCTTTTGGTCATCGCCATAGCCGCAGGCATGATCGGCGGTGCTGAACGTGGAGCGATCGTGGGCTTTGCGAGTGGAATCTGTCTCGATTTGATGGTGACCACGCCATTCGGTTTGTGTGCCATAGCGGGACTTATTGCTGGCGTGGTGTCTGGGTTGCTCGAGGATGCCACCGTGCATTCGGCTCGATGGCTGACGATGGTGATTGCTTTTCTGGCGAGTTCTGCGGGAATGCTCTCGTTCGCTATCGCTGGAACTCTGCTTGGTCGTTCAGATCTGCTCTCTGGCCACCTCGTCACGATTCTTGGGATTGTGGGAGTCTCATCGGCTGCGCTCGTGTTTCCTGCACTTCGGGCGTGTCGATGGGCGGATCCGGAAGATGTCCTCCTCAGGGCTGCAGCCCGTTGAGGCCGTTGATCTGCTGAACTATGACCGCCGTGATTCCCCAGCTTGTGCAGCACACCGCCTTCGCGTGAACCCCTGACCCATGGACACCTCTTCGCCACGTCTCCGCATGAGCATTCTTGGAGTTGTCGTTCTTGGATGCTTTCTCGCCCTCTTCGCCCGGCTTTGGTACCTGCAAGTTATGGAAGCACCAGCTTTGGCTGTCCAAGCGACGGCGAACCGCACTCGAACTATTGCGACTGAAGCCCCCCGCGGTCGTATTTTCGACGCAAAGGGCCGAGTGATTGTTGACAATCGAACCTCGCTCATCGTTTCAATCGATCGAAACGAATTGAAGAAGGTAAAAAAACGCGACGAACTCATCGCAAGGCTTGCTGACGTACTCACCTCGAACGGTGCTCCAATCAAGATTTCAACGATTGAGAAACGTCTTACGGAGAAGCAAGCTGATCAACTTCAGGCCATTCCCATTGCCACTGACGTTACGGAAGAAGTTATTCACCACCTCTCGGAATATTCCGAAGACTTTCCGTCAGTTTCCTTCGAACGGAAAACGGTGCGCGTGTATCCGTACGGGACAGCGGCATCGAATGTGTTGGGCTACACCGGACGGATCACTGCCGAAACCTTGAAGGCACTTGAACCAGGGACTGACCCTGATGGTGTCGCGAAGTCCTATCACCCGGATTCAATCATTGGTCTTGCTGGTGTTGAGGCGACCTATGAAAAGGATTTGCGCGGTACGCCAGGGATAGAACTTGTCCAGGTTGATTCCAAGAACAGACCAGTCGGCACCGAGTCGTATCAGCCTCCAAAGTCGGGAAACGACATTCAATTACACATGGATATTGATGTGCAGATGAGGGCGGAGCAGGCGCTCGTTGACCGGCTAGCCGTACTTCGCGGTACCGCCCAGAAAGATGGCACGAAACGGGCCGCTCCGGCCGGTTCGGTAGTGGTCCTTGATCCGCGTGACGGGGGAGTCGTCGCGCTTGCGACTGCGCCTGGGTACGACCCTCAAGAGTTTGCGAATGGAATCAGCCAAGACCGCTACAACCAACTTCAGAACATCAACGGTGTAAGTGCACTGATCGATCGTTCCATCACTGGTCAATATGCTCCCGGATCGACATTCAAACTGGTCACGGCAACTGCTGCACTCAGCAATGGGTTGATCGATGGAAAATCATCGATTTACGATGATGGCGTGTACCGGGTCGGAAACCCGGTTCAAGAATTCAAGAACTCGGGCGATCAGAAGAACGGGAATGTCAATGTTTCTCGAGCACTGACAGTTTCGTCCGACGTCTACTTTTACTGGCTCGGCGATCGGATGGACGGAACCACACTCATTCAAGATGCAGCGAGTGCGTACGGTTACGACAAGAAAACTGGAATCGATCTTCCGAATGAGTCGGCCGGCTATGTACTGACCAAAGCTGAAAAGAAAGCACTTCACGTCAAGTATCCGATTGCCTATCCAAATGGTGATTGGTATACGGGCGATAACGTTCAGCTTGCCGTCGGCCAGAATGTTGTCGTCGTGACGCCCTTGCAGATAGCGCGGGCTTATGCGGCGTTCGCAAACGGGGGAACCGTCTACCAACCCCATGTTGTTTGGAAGATTTTGCAGCCCAATAGCAGTCCGTCGAAAGCTTCCGATGTGTTACGGACCATCGATCCGGTGGTAACCGGTACCGTCACGTTGCCGCCCGATGTTCGGGTCCCGATTGAATCTGGTCTTGAAGGCGTCACGGGGCCAACAGGAACTGCAGCGTCCGCGTTTGCCGGTTTCGATCTCTCGGCATTCCCCGTTGTCGGGAAGACGGGCACCGCTCAGGTTGATGGAAAGGCAGACACTTCCATCTTCGCTTCGTATGGTCCTGCAGTTTCTCCCAAGTGGGTGGTAGCCGCGGTGATGGAAGAATCCGGTTTCGGTGCCGAGGCCGCGGGCGAAGTTGCTCGTCACGTCTATGAGTTGATTGCAAATCAGATACTTACTGGCGCCGGCACAGCAACGTCAGGAACTAGGGACTGATGCTTCCACAGTCGATTTCTTCTCGAGCCTCAAATCAGAGCCGCCGCGATCCCACAGCGCCGCTTCGTCATCTCGATCCGGTTCTCATCGGATGCATCGTGATTTTGTCCATCGTCGGAGTGATCGCCGTCTACAGCGCTACGCGAGGTCCCGGGCCGGATTATTCGAAGGCCTACCTTTACAAGCAATCAGCATTCGTGGTGATCGGCGCTGGTGCGATGGTTGTCTTCAGCATCGTTGACTATCGCAAGCTCCACGACTGGGCGTGGGTGTTTTATGGCATTACGACAGCACTTCTCGTTTTGGTCGTTTCTCCCCTGGGAAGCCAATCCAATGGCGCTCAGTCATGGTTTGCTCTCGGCCCCTTCCAACTGCAACCCGCCGAATTCGCAAAGCTCTCGCTGATCGGCGCTTTGGCTTTTTTGGTCTCAGAGTTTCGAGGCGACATCGATGTGAGACGGCTGGTCGCCCTTTTGGCTACCGCAGGATTGCCGATGGCTCTGATCATGTTGCAGCCAGATCTCGGCGAGACCTTGATTCTGGTTGTCATCACGATGGCGATCTTGCTTGTCGGAGGGCTACCGACCAAGTACATCGTGGCGCTCACGTTGGTTGGACTCATCGGAACTTTGGGTGCACTGAATTCGCCGGTGTTGGCGGACTACCAGCGAAATAGGTTGACCGCGTTCGTCAATCCCGGTGACAAATCAAATAAGGCGCTCTACAACATCGAGCAAAGTCAACAAGCGATTGCGAACGGCCGGCTCACTGGACGTGGACTTTTTGATGGCCCGCAGACCAAACTCGGTTTTGTTCCTGAGCAACAGACCGACTTCATCTTCACTGCGGTAGCGGAACAGTTCGGTTTCGTTGGCTCGGCCTTGATGCTGCTTTTGTACGGATTGCTTTGCTATCGAATCTGGAGAATTGCGCAAGTAGCCAAGGACTCGTTCGGCACGTACATCTGCATCGGCGTGCTCGCCATGTTCGGGTTCTCCGCCTTCGAAAACGTCGGAATGGCCATGGGCATCATGCCGGTGACGGGAATCCCTCTGCTGCTCATTAGCGCGGGTGGATCCTCGACGATCACTGCTTTGGCCGCTCTAGGCCTTGTCCTGAACGTACATATGCGCCGGTTCCAGTAGTTGGGGGTGCCCCCGGTAGCATCATTGGGTCATGAACGATGTTTGGCCCCAACTGGAGCCCCTCTTGTCCAAGGTGGCGAAGCCAGCTCGCTACATCGGCCTTGAGGACGGAGCTCGTACCCCGCACCATGCTGCCGACAAGGTCGCGTGGTTGTTGTCGTACCCCGACACGTATGAGATTGGTCTGCCCAACCAAGGGCTGCAGATTCTCTACGAAATCCTGAACGAGAACCCTCACGCGGTGGCCGAACGGGCCTATGCGCCGTGGACCGATCTCGAAGGTCTTCTGCGCGATCGAAATATTCCGTTGTTCTCACTCGACACACATCGGCCCGCGTCTGCATTCGATCTAATCGGCTTCAACCTCTCGGCTGAACTGACGTACACGAATCTTCTCAACATGGTCGATCTCGCCGGTGTGCCGGTTCGCAGTGCTGAGCGGCGCCCCGAGCATCCACTCATCGTGGCAGGGGGACATTGCACCTATAACCCCGAGCCGATTGCGGACTTCCTCGACATTGTGGTGTTGGGTGATGGCGAAGAGGTCATCACCGAAATTAACGAAGTGGTTCGCGACTGGAAAATGTCGGGCCGCACCGAAGGCAGCCGTGAAAACGTGCTTCGTGAGCTGTCGCATATCGTCGGTGTCTACGTTCCGTCGATGTACGACGTCACCTACGAGGGTGCCGACCTCGTAGCCGTTACCCCTCGCTTCAGCGATGTTCCTGAACGGGTCGAAAAGCGCACCGTTGCCGATCTCGCCGAGTTCCCGTATCCCAAGACGCAATTGGTCCCGATCACCGAAGTAGTTCACGATCGATTGAACGTTGAAGTCTTCCGTGGTTGTACCCGCGGATGTCGGTTCTGCCAGGCAGGCATGATCACCCGCCCGGTGCGCGAACGGCCGGCCGAGCAAGTTCGCACAATGGTCGAAGAGGGTCTGCGTCGAACCGGTTACGACGAGGTTGCTCTTACGTCGCTGTCGACAGCAGATTTCTCGGGAATCGAAAAACTTGTCGGCGATATTGTGAAGTCGACCGACGACGGACCACCTGTCTCGGTATCGCTTCCGAGTCTCCGCGTAGACGCTTTTGGTGTTGGTATCGCCACGCAAATTCAGCGTGCACGTCGAACCGGTCTCACGTTTGCTCCTGAAGCCGGTACGTGGCGCATGCGTCAGGTCATTAACAAACTCATACGCGAAGAGGACCTCTACAGCGCAGTCGAAGCCGCCTACTCAAACGGTTGGCGCCGAGTGAAGTTGTATTTCCTGACGGGTTTGCCAACCGAAATCGATGAAGACACGTTGGGTATCGCCGAACTTGCTCGAAACTGTGTCGAACTCGGCAAGGCACATACGAAGAGCCCATCAGTCACCGCCTCTGTCGGCGGCTTTGTTCCGAAACCGTTCACTCCATTTCAATGGTTTGGTCAAAACACTGTCGAAGAACTTCGCCGCAAGATCAATCTTCTCCGTGACGACACCCGCAAGTCTCATGGTGTTCAGGTGAAATGGCACGATCCCAAGGCGACACTTGTCGAAGGAATCATGAGTCGTGGCGATCGTCGCGTCGGCGTCGTCATCGAAGAAGTGTGGCGACAGGGCGGAACCTTCCAAGAGTGGAACGAACGCTTTGACCTTGAGCTCTGGACGAATGCCATGGCCGCTCACGGCATCGACCCTGACTGGTACGCCTACCGTCATCGCACCGAACACGAGGTCCTTCCATGGGACCACCTCAGTGCGGGTCTGCATAAGGATTTCCTTTGGCAGGACTGGAGAGATTCCCTCGCCGAAGTAGGGCTCCCTGATTGCCGTTGGACCCCGTGTTATGACTGCGGCGCATGCACCGGGTATTCGATCGAGCACATCGTGGCCTCCGCCACGCCTCCAGCAGGAGGTTCACAAGGAACCGGACAAGACCTCAGTCGGTCCGTTCCCGTGACGCTTCTCGGCCGTGCACCCGTCGTGGTGGGGTCGTAATGAGGATTCGAGTGCGGTATTCGAAACTCGGAAAGATTCGTTTCTCGAGTCATCGCGATATGGCTCGTTGTTGGGAGCGAGCACTTCGACGCGCTGAAGTACCCGTCTCCATCACCGAAGGGTTTTCGCCGCGACCGAAGATTCACTTCGGACTGGCGCTTTCTACCAGTCATGAGTCGCTGGGGGAGTACCTCGATATCGATTTGCAAGAGCCTGAGGGTTCAAGCGTCGACCTCGAGACATTGCCCGAGCGGCTCACTCCGTTCCTCCCACAGGGCGTCGTTGTCGAGGCAGTCTCGGTGATCGAACGCTCAGAACTGTCTCTTCAAGAGGCAGTCACGGTTTGCACATGGTTGATTGAGGTTCCAGGAGTAAGTCCTGAACAGCTTGAGATCGATGTGCGCACCATGCTCGATGCCACAACGCTTCCGGTGATCCGGGAACGAAAGGGCAAGAAGGTAAACGACGATATTCGCTCCGGAATCATTGATCTTCGGGTCATTGGCGCCACGCCTTCTGATGCCCCTGAACAAGGGGCCGTCTTCGAAGCAGAGCTGGCAACCCAGCCCCGCTCCGTGCGACCAGCAGAACTTCTGGCCGCATTCGACCCGCCCCGCAACGAGGGGCGCGTCCGCAGAACACACCAATGGATCATCACTGACGGCGCGAGACGGGAACCGATCCCGGCCCACGCGACGGCACGCGCACCTGCACAAGCGGGCGCGCGATGAGAAGGGAACTCAATCATGTCCGACCCCACGGTCGAACCCGGCGCTCCAACGCCGAATCGTCAAGACCATCAATCAGCCGAGAGCGCTCCCTCAGCAAACGCTGAGTCAGCGCCAACCGCTTCCTCGGAATCGGCTCAACCTGTTGCGCAATCGGGTCCAGCGGGATCAGACGGCTCAAACGCGTCCGAAGGCGAAGCCTCGACGAGTGGAGATGGTGTAAATCGTCCGCGCCGACGCCGAGGGTCGCGTGGCGGAAGAAATCGCAACCGCTCAGGCGGAGCTCAGAACAATTCGGGCAACGCGTCATCGGCGGAGGGCGACGATGCCGGTGGCCAGGCTCCGGCCTCTAACGATGGCGCTGAGGCAAGCGACCTTCCCAAGCAGCGAACTCAGCCTCGATCAAACGAAACCGCCGGCGTCGATGACCAGGTTGCCGCGAAGCCGCAGATAGGCGACAGTCGGCCTGCTCCAGAACCGGATGAGGCCGAATCGTCTCCGAAGGCCGAGGGTCAAGCCTCTGGTCAACCGCGGAGCGGTAATCGCCGACGTCGAGGTGGCCGTGGTCGTGGCGGCGGTCAGCAGCAGGGTCAGAACGCTCAGAAGGCTCAGAATGCCCAGCAAGGCCAGCAAACCCAAAATGCTCAGCAGAACCAGCCGAAGGGCCAGCAACGCAAGGGCGTGGCACCGAAGCCCGTTGAGGCGATCCTCGGCGGCGATGGCCCGGAACTCGACGACGAAACGCTTGAAAGGCGCAAGGGTCGTGAGCGCAATGGTCGCCCTGTAGGGCGTTACATGATGGCGGTCAGTGTTCGTCCCGAGGCGACGCAGATTGCCGTGCTCGAAGGTCGAAACCTGATCGAGCATTACGTCTCCCGTCCAGCCGATGACGTTGCCCAAATCCACGGCAACATTTATCTCGGCAAGGTGCAAAACGTTCTGCCCGGCATGGAAGCTGCTTTCGTCGATATCGCAACGCCAAAGAATGCAGTCCTTTACCGAGGTGACGTGCAGTTCGATGCCGACGATGTTGAAGGCTCCGCGGCTAATGCTCGAATTGAACAAATCCTGAAGCCGCGTCAGACAATTATTTGTCAGGTCACGAAAAACCCGATTGCCCACAAGGGAGCGCGTCTCACCCAAGAAGTATCGCTTCCTGGTCGCTTCGTGGTACTCATCCCAAACTCAAGCACCTATGGCATCTCAAAACGTCTCGACGATGGCGAGCGTCGTCGGCTCCGCAACATCCTCGACAAGGTGAAACCGCCGCAACATGGCGTCATCGTTCGAACAGCAGCCGAAGGAGTTACGTCCGAGGAGATTTCCTCTGACGTGCGTCGACTTCTGTCGCAGTGGGAACAGATCGAAAATCTTGCGAACACCACTCAAGCACCAGCCTTGCTCTATCGCGAGCCCGATATGGCTGTTCGGGTCATTCGAGAAGAGTTCAGCGATAACTATCGAAGTGTTGTCATTGACGACGAAGCCCTTTACAGAGATGTGCATGATTACGTCTCGAGCATTTCGCCGGCGCTAGCCGATCGCATTGAGTACTACGACCGATCAACCGAGCCACTGTCCATCTTCGAGCGACATCATGTGCACGAGCAGGTACACAAGGCACTCGATCGCAAGGTCTGGTTGCCGTCTGGCGGTTCGCTCATTATCGAACACACCGAAGCACTCACTGTGATCGATGTGAATACCGGCAAGAATGTTGGTTCAAAGAGTCTTGAGGAAACCGTTTACCGGAACAACCTCGAAGCTGCTGTCGAGATCGCAAAGCAGTTACGCCTTCGCGATATTGGCGGCATCATTGTCATCGACTTCATCGATATGGAGATCAAGGGAAATCGCGACGACGTCGTCAAGGTGTTCCGTGAAGCGCTGGCGCGAGATAAAACCCGCACTCAGGTGTTCGATATCTCCGAACTCGGGCTCGTTGAAATGACTCGGAAACGGATTGGCGAAGGGCTGCTTGAGTCGTTCGCCACTCAATGTCCCGATTGTGAAGGTCGGGGCGTTCAGATCGACCCGGACCTCTTGGTCTGAGGCGGCTCAAACTCCCGCTCCCGGCCCGGGTTTCATAATCTTGGGCCGTGGGGCTAGAGTTGCACCCCTATGTATGCCGTGATCCAGACAGGTGGCAAGCAGTACCGCGTCGAAGAGGGCCAACGACTTGATGTCGAACGCCTCGGCGAGGCTGACGAAGTCACCCTCACTCCAGTGCTCGTTGTCGATGGTGACACCGTCCTTGCTACTCCCGCGCAACTGGCCGGTGCCAGTGTCTCCGCTCGGGTTGTTGGCGCGGCCAAGGGTCCCAAGGTCATCGGCTTCACCTACAAGAACAAGGCCAACGAGCGTCGTCGTTGGGGTCATCGTCAGCACTATGCGACGATTGAGATCACCGGCATCAAGAAGGGCTGAACCATGTCAAAGACCAAAGGTGGCGGTTCAACCCGCAACGGACGCGATTCCCAGAGCAAGCGCCTTGGCGTGAAGCGATTCGACGGCCAGGCCGTCAACGCTGGCACCATCATCGTGCGCCAGCGTGGAACTCGTATTCACCCCGGCGAAAACGTCGGTAAGGGTGGAGACGACACGTTGTTCGCTCTCACCGAAGGAACCGTCAAGTTTGGATCCCGTAAGGGTCGCAAGCTTGTCGACGTGCATCCTGTCTGAGTTGCCTGCCTAAGAATCTGATCGAAAGCGGACCAATTGGTCCGCTTTCGTCGTTTCAGTCCCGAGTGTCGATTCCGAGGGGACGGCGCTCATCTGGCCAATTGAGCAATCGGCCGGCAGTGTCGAATGCGAAACGGTCGGTCATGCCGGCAACGTAGGTGACCGCCGCAGTGACAGGATCGCCATCGGCCAATGATGGAAGCGACTGCGGGACTGCGATGAAATGCTCTACGAGGGCGGTGAGGACATCAATGACCGCTCGACCTTGCTGAATTGATTCGGGCCGGTTGTAGATGCGCTCATAGTTGAAGGAACGCAGCGCGCTCAGCGCTGAAGCTGATGTTGTTTCCATCCCGATGATTCCGGTATCGGCAGCAGCGCGGATGACCGCGCCAATAAGCGAATGCAGCTGCTGGCGGCGGGTTGCACCGAGGACTTCGGTTACTTCGAGTGGGAGGTCAGACAGGCTGACGATGCCGGTACTGACGGCGTCTTCAAGGTCGTGAGCGCTGTAGGCGCATCGATCGGCCCAACTCACGACGACACCCTCGGGGGTTATGGGAGTGGGTCGAGACCACGAGTGATTACGAATGCCATCGAGCGTTTCAACACAAAGATTGAACGGCTCGAGAACAACATCGGCACCCCACACGGCGTGGTGGTAGCCACCGGGGATGAACGCATCGAAGGCATCTTCGCTGGCGTGCCCGCCCGGTCCATGGCCACAATCGTGACCGAGGGCGATTGCTTCAGTCAGAGCGACATTGAGGCCGAGGCCACGAGAAATCGCCGTTGCAACCTGCGCGACTTCGAGTGCGTGCGTGAGCCGGGTGCGTTGATGGTCATCCGGGAAAACAAAGACCTGGGTTTTTCCTGAAAGCCGACGGAACGCAGGCGAGTGAAGAATGCGGTCGCGATCACGTTCAAAACAGGTTCGAAATTCGTCGGGTGCTTCCTCCGTGGCTCGGTTGCCAGATCCGAAGGCCCGTGTCGCTCCCACAGCGAAAAACTCATGATCTTGTGCTTCTCGCTCTTCGCGAAGGACGGTATGAGCTGTAACCACAGGTGGAGGGCTCTCGCTATGCGCGAGTACAAGGTTCTCTGAAGTTGAGGCCCCCTTCATGGTGGCGACCCATTCCTCGTGTCGTGGTGTTCGGGAGGATGGTGCCTGCTCTTTCATGGACAAATCCTGCCCCATGGGTGAGACATCCGGGGGACAAGAGGTAGTTATCTGCGGACATGGGGCCCCAAGCCCGTAGGCTCTTCGGTCGTGTCCGGATTTATCGACGAATGCCAACTCAATGTCCGTGGGGGCGACGGCGGCGCAGGCTGCGTCGCGTTCCGCCGCGAGGCCCACGTGGCGAAGGGCGGACCCGACGGCGGAGACGGCGGTCGAGGTGGTGATGTTTGGCTGGTTGCCGATCGAAACATCTCGTCACTCCTCGCTTTCAAAGACCACCCCCATCGACGGGCCTCGAGCGGCACCCACGGTCAGGGCAAGAAGATGCACGGCGCTGGCTCCGATGATCTGATCGTCCATGTTCCTGAAGGAACAGTGGTCCACGACCTCGAGGGCGAAATGTTGGCCGACCTTGTTCATCATGGCGATCGCTGGATGGCTGCGGCCGGTGGCCGAGGCGGGAAAGGCAATGCCAAGTTCCTTTCCAATATCCGCCGAGCACCCTCGTTTGCCGAACAGGGCGAGGTGGGCGAAGAACAGTGGCTGAACCTTGAACTCAAGCTGATGGCCGACGTTGCGCTTGTCGGTTTCCCGAACGTCGGCAAGTCCACCCTCATTTCGCGCATCTCTGCGGCGAAACCAAAGATTGCCGATTATCCATTCACCACCCTCGAACCCAACCTTGGTGTGGTTCGAGTTGAAGACAATTTCGAATTCGTTGTTGCCGATATCCCTGGCCTCATCGAAGGCGCCGCCGATGGCAAGGGTCTCGGTCATCGCTTTCTGCGCCACGTCGAGCGCGCCCGGGTTCTGGTCATCCTCATTGATCTTGCTGGCGGTCTCGACGGAACCACTTCAGAAGGTCCTGCTGAACAAGCACGCGTGCTTCTCGCTGAACTCGAGGCGTATCGGCCCGAGCTTCTTGACAGGCCGCGAATCATTATCGGTTCTCGCGCCGATTTGATCCCCGAAGATCTCGCCATTGCGACGACCGGTAAACCGTCGGTTACCAGCGATGGGCTACAACTCGATATTTCCGTTTCGGCGATCACCGGAGCAGGGCTCCCTCGTCTCATCGGGCGGATGGCCGAAGAAGTTCGTGGCGCCCGTTCTGTCGAACCTGAACTTGATGGGTTTGTTATTCATCGACCCATCCCCGAGGGAATTCGTATCGAGCGCGAAGACGACGGTTCGTTTCGGGTGCTCGGTCGCTCTGCCGAACGAGCTGTTGCTCTCTCTGATCTCACCAACCTCGAAGCTCTCGATTTCGCGCATTCTCGACTCAAGAAGATCGGAGTCGACAAGGCGCTTGCCCGTGCTGGTGCCAAAGAAGGCGACACTGTGCGAATCGCAAATCTCACCTTCGATTACGAGGAGGAGTGATGGTCGTTGTCGTAAAAATCGGAACCTCGTCGCTCACCGATACCGAAGGAAGTATCCGAAAAGACGCCATAGTGAAGTTGTGCGATGAGGTAGCCACGGTTCGGGCTGCTGGCCACCAGGTAGTCATCGTCACTTCAGGAGCAATTGGCGCCGGACTTCCCGCGCTTGGGCTGGGCGGTGCGAATCGACCCACCGATGCGCGGACTCTTCAAGCGGTTTCTGCCGTTGGTCAATCTCGTCTCATGGCCGTCTATTGCGAGGCGCTTGATCATCATTCGCTAGTAGGCGGTCAAGTTCTGCTTGCACCCCTCGATTTCGTCGATCGTCGCCAGTACCTGCAAGCGCGCGGCACGCTCACGCGGCTACTTGAACTTGGCGTGGTGCCGATTGTGAATGAGAACGACGCAGTCGCCGACGACGAGATTCGATTCGGCGACAACGATCGGCTCGCGGCCCTTGTCTCACATCTTGTCGATGCTGAACTCCTTGTGTTGCTCACCGATACCGCCGGCCTGCTCTCTGCCGATCCCCGGATCGATCCCGATGCATCGTTAATCGAAGAGATCATTGAATTCGATCAGCAACTCGATGAAATCGCTGGCGGTCCCGGCACACCCGGTGGCAGTGGAGGAATGGCTTCAAAGATTTCGGCTGCAAAGATCGCCGCTTGGTCTGGCGTTCGCACTGTGATCGCAGCAGCTCACCGACCTTCAGTGCTTACCGATGCAGTTGAAGGAGTAGGCGGGGTCGGCACGATCATTGCTGCTCACCAGCGAGATCTTCCCGCTCGCAAGCTCTGGATCGCTTTTGCTGTTCGTTCTTCCGGGGTGGTCTCGGTCGATGCGCGAGCCCGAGCGGCCCTCGAAGGCGGTGCCGCTTCGCTGCTCACGGTTGGCGTGATTGGTGTCCAAGGAGACTTCGAGATCAATGATGCTGTCGAGATCGCAGACCAAAACGGTATGGTCTTTGCGAAGGGTCTTGTTCGTCTGAGTTCCTCGACGCTCGCAAACTCGTTGGCCGGTTCGCCGGCGGACCTGCCGACCGAGGTTTCTTCACAGGTCGTCGACGTTGACGACCTTGTGATTCTTTCCTAGTGACGCACCAGGCGAGCCATTGTGAGTTTTGCCTCGTCAACTTTGAGTAGTAAGAGCGACGTCGCGTAGACGCCGACTCCGATCGTGGCTGCGCAGAGAACGGTTGGTAGATCGCTGAGGTCGGTGAAGCGGAGAAAAGCCCAGACGGCGAGACCCATGACCGCCGCCGACAGAACCAGCTTTGCGATTGTCATGATGGTTGAAGCATCGAAGAATCTACCTATGCGGCGATGGAGCAGAAACAGCGCAACTAAGGCGAAGACTGAGTACGCAATTGACCCGCTTGCACCCAGACCTACAACCCCGAAGCGGTCGACGACGGCAAAGGCAATCACAAGCGCAAGAACTGTTTCCGCCGCGTTTGTATAGAAGGGAAGTCGTGTGTCGCGTTGGGCATAGAAGCCACGCATAGCGAAAAGGAAAAGAGAGAAGGCCGGAAGGCCAAATAGGAATGCGATCAACGTATTCGCGGTGGTATCGGCATTCGATTGGGTGAACTCGCCGTGTGCGAGGACAAGTCGAACAATCGGTCCCGCAAGCAGGATCATGCCAATAGCGGCTGGAAGTGCGAGAACAAGTACAAGACGCAGGCCAGAACTGAATCGGCGCCTCAGACCAGAGGCATCGGCGGCAGCATGAAGCGCAGAGAGTTCGGGGGTGTAGGAGGTCATGACCGAGACGGTCCACAATCCGTATGGCAGCTGGAAAAAGAGCCAGGCATAGGCGTAGATCGAAACGCCATCGACGCCATTGGCCAATGTTTGGATGATTCCGTAGGCCACGAGGTTGGAAACGACATAGCCAAACGTCCAACCGGACAGACGGCCAACCTCGCGTACCGCTGGGTCGCGAAGATCGAAGTTCCAGTGCAAGCGAATACCAGCCGATCGCATAGCGGGCCACAGAACCAACGTCATGGCCAGTAGTCCGGCCGTGGTTCCAAGGCCGAGCAGTAGCAGCAGCCCGGTGTCGTGACTGACCTGATCAAACGTGAGTGCCTTGCCGGATGCGAGGTGGGGGAGGGCAAGAAAGAGGCAGATGACGACGACATTGTTCAGAACCGGAGCAAATGCGGGAACTGCGAATGAGCGCCGTGCATTCAGTAGCGATGTTCCCAAACTGGTGAGACCGTAAAAAAGAATTTGCGGCGCAAACATCATCAGAAGCGGGACAGCAATTTTCGCTTGCGTCGCCGCATCTGCGCTTGAAGAGGACAGGTTGTAGAGACGGATGATGAGGGGGGAGAGCGCTATGCCCACAACAGTGGCAACCACAAGGACCACGCTGATGACGGTTGCTAACGCGTCGATGCCACGGTTGTCGTCTCGGCCAGTGTGGGCAACGACGACGGGAACCAGCGTTGCGGAAAGTATCCCGCCAAGAACGAGGTCGTACAGCAGGTTCGGAGTGTTGTTGGCCAAGTTGTACGCCTCGGCGAGTGCGGTGGCGCCAATGGCGTAGGCCATGACCCCGACACGAAGGAACCCCGTCAGACGGCTGAGACCGGTGCCGAGGGCAACGACGGCGCTCGAGCGCACGAGATGACGGGTTCTCTGTGCTGTCACGTCCTCGGCAGAGCTGCTCATCGGCGTTAACGCTAGTTCCCGGCGTTCGTGACCGACGTGAGCCCTGCTGACTCGAATGCCTTGGCGAGTACCCTTTCATTCATGAAAACTCATGACGCGTCGACGCCAGTTGCCGAACTTGGACGTCGTTCGAAGGCTGCATCTAGAGCGCTGGCTACAGCGTCCACGGCCCAGAAGAACGAAGCGCTCAACGCAGCCGCCGATCGTTTGGTTGCTAGTTCCGACACAATCCTCGACGCGAACGCAGTCGATGTTTCCCGAGCCGAGGCCGAGGGAGTGAGTCCGACTGTTGTCGATCGCCTTCGACTCGACGAGAAGCGAATCGCTTCGATGGCCGGGGGCCTGCGCCAAGTTGCTTCCTTGGCCGATCCCGTAGGCGAAATTATCGATGGTTGGGTGCGTCCTAACGGACTTCGAATCTCGCGTGTGAGGGTTCCGCTCGGTGTCGTCGCGATCATTTACGAGAACCGTCCCAACGTCACCTCCGATGCTGCCGGACTCTGTTTGAAGTCAGGAAACGCGGCGTTCCTCCGTGGATCATCGGGAGCGATTGATTCCAATATCGCCATCGAGACAGTTCTTCGCTCGGCAATAGCTGAATCAGATTTGCCGGCCGACTCGGTGATTCTCGTAGCCGACACTTCACGTGCAGCTGCTGTCGAGTTCATGCGGCAGCGTGACACCATCGACTGTCTCATACCGCGCGGTGGACCATCGCTTATTGCATCGATTCTCGAGAACGCGACTGTCCCATATGTGATCGATGGCGACGGAAATTGCCACGTGTACGTCGATGCCGATGCCGACCTTGATGTGGCGATCAAGATCATCGTGAATGCGAAGATGCAACGCCCGTCGGTTTGCAACGCAGCCGAGACACTCCTTGTGCACAGATCTGTTGCTGGTGAGTTTCTTCCCCGAGCGGCCTCAGCGTTAGAAGGCGTAGAACTTCGCGTCGACGAGCGTGCGCTGAAACTTCTTCCCGGATCGACTCTGGCAACTGAAGAAGATTGGTCTACTGAATTCCTCGACCTCACGTTGGCCGTCGGAGTTGTCGATGATCTTGATGCGGCGATCGATCACATCGCTCGGAATAGTTCTGGGCACTCCGAGGCGATCATTACCCGTTCGCTTGCGGCCGCCGATCGCTTCACTCACGAGGTTGATGCCGCCGCCGTGCTGGTGAACGCCTCCACCCGCTTCGTCGACGGAGAGGAGTTCGGATTCGGCGCCGAGATTGGTATCTCGACCCAGAAACTGCACGCCCGGGGCCCTATGGGTCTTAGGGAACTCACCACTGCAAAATTCATCGTGAGGGGTCAGGGACAAACCCGAGGCTGATCGCGCGCGGGTGCCAGCCGAGGGTTCTCCGGCTTGTAACGTCGGGCAATGGATTATCGCTTCGAAACCCCAGCGGATGTCAGCACCCGACTGCGCGACGTCGACTACCTCTCTGACGAGGCCATTGCCGGAGTCGTGTTCCTTGCCGATCGGCTCGGCAAACCAATTTTGGTTGAGGGCCCGGCCGGCACTGGCAAGACGCAGTTAGCAAAGTCCGTCGCCGAGATTCTTGGGGCTCGACTCATCCGTCTGCAGTGTTACGAGGGACTCGACGAGTCAAAGGCACTTTACGAATGGAACTACAAAAAGCAACTGCTTCGGATCCAGGCGGAAAGGAATTCCGATTCAAGTTGGGAAGACATCGAGACCGATATTTTCTCCGATGAGTTCCTCCTTACGCGTCCACTTCTTGAAGCGATCCTTGCTGAAGACCCAGTCGTACTCCTGATTGATGAGGTCGACCGGGTCGAGGTTGAAACCGAAGCGTTGCTGCTCGAAATCCTCTCGGACTATCAAGTCTCAATTCCTGAACTCGGAACAATTTCCGCTCGCCAAATTCCGATGGTTTTCCTTACATCCAACAACACCCGTGAGCTGTCCGAGGCCCTGAAGCGTCGTTGTCTCTTTCTTCATATCGACTATCCCGATATGGAACGTGAGAAGGAAATCGTTCGCACCAGAATCCCCGAGATCACCGAGAGCCTCGCCGACCAGATCGCTCGTATTGTTCGTTCAATCCGCCAACTCGAACTGAAGAAGTCGCCATCGGTCTCCGAAACTCTCGATTGGGCGCGAACGCTGCTTCTTCTCGGCGTCGACTCAGTAAGCGAAGCCGACGCGATCGAAACACTCAACATCCTGTTGAAGTATCAGAGCGACATCACGAAAGCCTCGAAAGAGCTTCAGGGTGATAGCGGAGCGAAACGACCCGGCGTTCCGCGCACAAGTTGATTGGTGACTCTGAATCGCTATGACCTCCACTGAGGTGCCCTCATCGCCGATGCTCGAACTTCTCGCAGGATTTATTGTTGAACTTCGCGCCGCGGGTTTGCCAGTGAGTCTCACCGAGAATCTCGACGCGATGGAAGCAATCACGCATATCCCGATCGAGAACCGAGACGCATTTAAGTACGCACTCGCAGCGACATTGGTGAAAAACAACTCGCATTGGCGTGCGTTCGAAACCGTGTTCGAGGTGTATTTCTCCCTGAGGGGTAGCGAGTAT
>Ga0114967_10001569_pt1 | contig 19108 bp, 15 predicted proteins | sample M_130628_MF_Meta_FD_92639 | JGI IMG/M metagenome (GOLD analysis project Ga0114967, IMG submission 92639) | Freshwater microbial communities from Lake Montjoie, Canada to study carbon cycling - M_130628_MF_MetaG | ecosystem: Environmental > Aquatic > Freshwater > Lake | place: Lake Montjoie... | reverse complement strand
TTTGTTTAGTTGGGCTTGAAGATGGAAATGCGTTTGGCTGACTGCTTGGTTGTTTAGTTGGTTGTTTATTTGGCTGGTTTGATGGCGAATTTGTTGTTTGTTTAGTTGGGCTTGAAGATGGAACTGCGTTTGGTTGGTTGCTTGGTTGACTCGATGGAAATAACGATGTTGGTGCAACCGTCGTTGGCCTGGCTGAAGCTCGAACTGGGGCTTTGGTTGGACGAAAAATTGCTTCTACATCCTTATTACTGTTTTTAAAATCCGCCACTGGCAAACCTCTCAAACCTTGATTTCTCTGATTCAAGGGGTTTGAAGAATTTGTTGACAAACCTCTAAAATTCAATTGAGAACTTTGTCCAGTTGACATTGCGCTTGCTGCGGCAATTCCTAGCGAACCAAAGGCTAATGCGCCAATAAATAATTGTGACGGATTAACCGAAGAACCAGCTTTTGATTTTGGGTTTTTATTTTTGGTTTGAGCTGGTTCACTTTTCTGTTCTTCAAGTTTTTGTAAATTTTTTAGGTGAATTTCTCTAAGACCAAGCCCATATTCATTGGATTTGTCTTTATCAAGTTTGTTATTTGGTAAAGGCAAATAGTTGTTATTATTAGAATCTTTATAACCAATTTTTCCATCTTCTAAAATTTGCCAATCTTCGCGCGACAAGGCCAAAAGAGCCTCGGTTGCAAAAGCCCCGGAATGGCTGTTGGTTGCTTGTTTTGTTGGCCCTAAGTTTGGGTCAAGTTTAACTTCGGTATCTTGAATTTGAGTGGTGCTAATTAAAATTTGTTCAGGTTCGATTTCTAAACATTCTTTTAAAACTTCGACAATATGATTTGGAATAGAGCTTTTTTTAATAAGTGAAGGTTGTTTGATGGGCTTTTCAATTGGCTTAATTGGGGTGGGAAATAAAAAATTGTAAGCGCTATTATAAGCGCTCTGAAAAATTGTTGGCTCTGCGATTTGCGCTTTTTCTAAAGATTCTTTTGAAGTTTTGAATGCGCGAACGCCAATTGGATCAACATAAGAAGCTTTGAAAGACGCAACTCCATTTTCATCGACAACTCTTTTTATGTGTAACGCTGTAAAATACCCTTCTTTTAAGTGAATTGGAATTACTAATTGCTCGATTGAATTATCTTTTTTTGCAGATTTTGAAAATTGCTTTAAGCCTAAAATGTCATCACCAAAAATATTGCTAACGAGATCTTCTTTTTGGTTTTCTTTAAAAGATTTTAAAATGTTTTCGAAATTTTGCTTGAGGTCTTGTTGGTTTTTGGCAAATTCAATTGGCATGGCAATTGCGTTTTTGGGCAATTTTGCTGCCAATAATAAGTCTATTTCATCGTTGGCGTAGTTTTGTTGGTTGGTAATTCTTTTTTTAACTTCAGAAAAATTGAACGCTAAATTGTTAGGATTTTTAGACATAAATTTTGGTTAAGTTTAGTTATTTTTTGTTTTAAAAATTGTAGAAAGCGCCGAGTTTTATGGTGTTTAGGCGGCCTTTGTAGTTGGCTTTATATCCATAATCATTTAAAGGAATGTTGAGATTTGTTTTTAAGTTAAGGCTTTGGGTTTGCAGCTCAAAATTAAATGAAATATTTTGGTTGTAAGAAGTTTTAACGCCAATCCCATAAACATAAGAGCCTGCAGTGGATTTTTCTATGCCGATCTGATTAGTTCCGTCACCGACAGGTATTCCATTTTTTGTTTGATATTTAATCCAAGAATATCCAACCGTAACATAAGGAGAGATAAATTTGTTAAAGTCATATCCAACATCAGCAACAAAACCATAGCGATTTTTTATATCGACTCGAACGAGGGTAGAAAGAATTTCGACATAGGCTTTTTTCGATCCATCAACCGATGTATTCAACTTTTCATAAAAGAAGCCGGGGGCAATAAAAAAATCGCTAAAATTTAGAGCATATTTATAGCCAACGCCAATGCCCGCGCCATTTCCTGAAGATGATGGTTTTACAGTTTCTTTTGATGTGTGAAATGTAGCATATTCTTCGTGGTAATTAAGTTCGTTTAAAATGCCGCTAACTCCCAAATAATGACCTTGGGTTTTAATTTCTGATGCGCTGATTTTTTTTAACAAAGCTGTTTGTTTTTCATCGGGTGTTTTTGATGCTTCTGGTTGTTTTTGGCTGGCAGAAATTTGATTTTTGGCAATTTTTTTTCTTGGTTTTCTTTTGTGAAAAGATGAATTTCTGGAACCCGAAACATAATTATGTTTGGTTTTTTTGGACTTGTTTTTTTTGGACTTAGTTTTTTTGGACTTGTTTTTTTTGGACTTGTTTTTTTTGGACTTGTTTTTTTTGAGCTCGGTTTTTTTGAGCTCGGTTTTTTTGAGCTCGGTTTCTTTGGGTAAAAAATCTAATTTTGCTGAGTTTTTTGGCTGACTATTTACCGAATCTTCTAGGTTGACTTCGGCTTTATTTTCAATTCTTTTTTGAAAATCTTGCACCAAATTTTGACTTAAAACAAAAACAAAAATAACCGCAGCAAGTGCCGCTACAATTGATTTAAAAATTATTTTTTTCACTCAAGTAATAAATTAAAGTATTATTTTTTTTCTCTAAAAAATTTACTTTTTTCTAAGATACAAGCTATTTTTAGCAAACTTAAATGATGGCTGGATTTTTTGACAAAAATGAGAACTTCCACCCCTCAAATTGACAGTGTTATTTTGAATACAGGCTCTAGTAAATGCATCAAAAGTCGTTGCCACATACATGAATTTACTCCGGTAAGACAGTTATAAGTGAAGTCCAAGACCCAAAATTGATTTGGTTGAGAAATCGCCATTTTTGAAAGCAGATTTTTCTGCTGATTTTGAGTAGATAAATTCTTTTTAACCACAGCCTCATTACTCGACTTTATCTTAATATAACAAGACATCAATTGTGGCGGTAATTTTAATTCGGTTAGTTGGAACAATAACGTAACGCCAAGGTTTGGCAATTTCAAATTTGCCAATATTTTGGCTTATTAATTCACAAAATTTTTCTGCCGTTTGTTTTTTTGCCAAAACATTTAAATCGTGCATTTCATTTTCTGGTTTCACTTCCACCAAAATAATTTCATTCGCCAATTCAACAACAAAATCGGGTTCGTAATTAGAGAAAATATTTTCTGGTTCTTTTTTGTAAAATAAGCCTTCAAATTGCTTATGCGCTGGTCGCATCCAACATTTAACCGCGTTATCATTTTCTAAAAGATAGGCAAATCTGGCTTCTTCGGAAGAATCAAAACGATATTTTTCGTGACAGGCTTTTTTAAAATTTTGGTAAATAAATTTGGCGTTAAAACTATCGAATTGCGATTGCAAAGAAACGCAGTTTTCAGCAATTGTGGTGATATTATGCTGCTCTAAAACTGGCTTTGGCTTGCCAATTTCTGTCGCCAAATATGAAGGCGATTTAAATTCAACTTTTTTGGAAATTTGTTTATAAATATCTTCGGCAATTGAGTAAATATTGTGTTCAACAATCATAGCCAAATTTTTTTCATCTTCCGCTTTTTTGCGATAATGATTAACCGCTTGATTGGCTAATTTCAAAAGCAGAGGCTTTTGGTTTTTGTCATCATAATCAATAACATCAAAACCACAAAGCGCCGCAATAATAGTGTTTTGCGGCGCTTGGTTTGCAGAATTTCCAAAGCTATTAATTCTGGTTATTTGCTTGTCTTTTGTGGAAAAAATTTCTTCATTTAACAAATTTTTTTCCAAATCATTTTGCAGCTGCTCTTCGATAATATTTCGATAATTTTGATAAAAACGCATTCTTGTTTCGTCTAAATCAAAATCATGAATCACCAGCTCGCCAAAAGTTGGTCTTAAATCAAGGCGCGGAATTGCAATATGATGGGTTTTTGGCTTTTCGTAAAAGTCAGTGGCAATTTTCTTAATCTCAATTTTTGCCTCGCTGTCAAAATCAAATAACGGTAAATTTTTTACAGTTTGCTGATCGTGCGAAATAATTTTTCGCGCCCAATCCAAAACTTTATCTTCGGTTTTTTTAGCAATAATTTCTTGCTGTTTTTCTTCACTAAAATTTGCGTTTTGCGGATTTTTTAAAACTTCCTTTTTAACTTCAATTGCAATTTCAGCCATTATCGCCGCGCTTTTCTCAATTTCATTTGCTACTTTTTTTACAACAATTGGCAAAGACTGAATTAAAATTTTTTTCTCACCAATTTCTTGCGGATTAATCTGTTCAATTTGCCCTTGAATAAGCACAGAATCTTTCGCCATTTCAAGAATTTTTGAATATTGTTCATGAGCAACAATCACCAATTTATCAACCAATTCATTTCCTGTTCTTTCTCCATAAGGCAAACGCAAACCTCGCCCAATTGTTTGTTCGGTTAAAATTGCCGCCGCCGATTGACGCAAAGGCGCGATGGTATAAACATTGGCAACATCCCAACCCTCTTTCAACATGTTCACGTGAATTACCACTTCCATCAAATTGCCTTCATCTTCTAGCGAAATTAATTGCTCGATATTTTCCTCCGCTTCTTCGCCTTTAACTTTGGTATGAATTTCAAGAACTTTGCCTTTGAATTCGCCGCTCCGAAAATTGTCGCTATCAATCAAATTTTTTAACTCGTTGGCGTGATTGGTGTCTTTGGCAACAACCAGCAAAACTGGTTTGATAATTTTTAAATTATTTTCCAAAGCATATTCTTGAAGCGCAAGTTTGGCTCTTTGGTGAAAAAAGGCCGCCAATTGCAATTTTCTGGCGTCGCCCTCAATTGAATCAAAATCAAACTTTGAAAAATCAAGATCGGCTTCAGTTCCAATCCACGGATTTTTAACCAATTTTCCTCTAATCGCATCGCCCAAATTATAGGAATATAACACATTTTTCATAACAATTTGAACAACTTCTTTGCCACTTTTTTTGCTTCCCAAATAAGGAGTTGCCGTCATTTCCAAAGCAAAAAGCGGATCAAGATCATCAAGAGATTCCAGCGCCGCGTCGGCATGATAATGATGCGCTTCATCAAGCATAACCACCAAGTCGGATTGGCTTTTGAGATAATCAAAATAAGACTCGCCAATATTTTCTTTAAAACCGTGTATTCCGCGCTGTTGTGATCGATCTTTTTGGGCAAATTGCTGAATGTTAAAAATGTTAATTTCTAGCTGATTGCCAAAAAGCTGTTTGCCGCTGTCATTTTCATAATTATTGGTGGTGATAATTCTTGCCGTGGTGCTGTTTATTTCTTGAATGCCGCGAAAAACATATTTTGTTCTTACTGTGAAAAATTAGTAGAGAAAAATTACTAACTCATCTTTTATGCACTCAGTGTTTCAAATGATCAAAATAAAAAACTAAAACAATATGAACGAAATTATTTGTCCAAAATGCAAAAAAGCATTCAAAGTTGATGAAGCAGGATTTGCTGATATTTTAAAACAAGTTCGCGATCATCAATTTGAAGAAGAATTAAAAAGCAGACTAGAACTTGCGGAAAGAGAAAAGGAAGGCGCTATAAAATTAGCAGAAGCAAATATTAGAAATTCGTTACAAGAACAACTTGCAAAAAAAGACATAGCACTTGCAGAATTCAAGTCTCAAAGCGAGTTGGCGCTATCTGAGAAACTAAATAAGAAAGAAGCTGAAATTGCAAAGCTGGAATCAAAAATTGACAGTATTGAAGTTGAGAAAAAACTTGCTGTAAATGAGGCTGTTCAAAAAGTTGAAAAAGAACGAGATGCTTTTGCAAGTGATTTAAAGACCAAGGAATTGGAAAAACAAAATCTTGAGAATTCTTTGAGACAACAATTTTTGACCGAATTAAAAAGCAAAGATGAGATAATAAAATATAAGGATGATGAAATTGCTCGTGCCAGAGATATGAAGCTAAAGCTTTCAACTAAAATGTTAGGTGAAACCCTTGAACAACATTGCGAAACAGAATTTAACAAAATTCGTGCAGCAGCATTCCCAAAAGCATATTTTGAGAAAGACAATAATTCAAAATCAGGCAGTAAAGGCGATTTTATTTATAAAGAATCAGACGATGCAGGAAATGAAGTCATTTCAATAATGTTTGAAATGAAGAATGAGGCAGATACAACGACCACTAAGAAAAAGAATGAGGATTTCTTAAAAGAATTAGACAAAGACCGTAACGAAAAAGAATGTGAATATGCTGTTCTAGTTTCTCTTTTAGAGACAGAAAGCGAGTATTATAATTCAGGAATTGTGGATGTATCACATAAATACAAGAAGATGTACATTGTTCGTCCTCAATTTTTTATACCTATTATTACATTGCTACGTAATGCGGCAATGAATTCCTTAGAATATAAAGCAGCACTTACTTTAGCAAAAAATCAAAATCTAGACATTACTAATTTTGAAGAAAAAATGAACAAGTTTAAAGAAGGTTTTGCACGAAATTATGATTTGGCAAGTCGCAGATTTAAAGAAGCGATAGATGGGATAGATAAAACTATAAAAGAATTAGAAAAGACAAAAACTGCTTTGTTAGCATCTGAAAACAATCTTCGACTTGCGAATGAAAAAACGGAGGAGTTAACCATTAAAAAACTCACTTATAATAATCCTACAATGAAAGAGGCATTCAAAGCTGAGTAAAACCCAGAGCAGGACGGGGTTGAAAACCAGTCCAGCGCGGGGGTTAATTTGTTTTGTTGAATTTAATTTCGCTGCCAAACCAAACTTCATAATTTTTCCCACCCCTAACAGCCAAACTTTTTTCTAACTTACCATTAATTGCATCCAAAATTGCAAATTTGACAACAGCCTTATCACTAACTCTGTAATATTGTTTTGAGATATAGCTGCCGTTATAAAAAGTCATCTGCTTCATAAATTTGCAAGGTTTCGTGCATTCAATCACATTGATAGTTTTGTTGTCGGGAGTGAGAAAAAATAATTGATAAGTGTCATCTTTTTGACCAGCGTACTGAATCATTAATAGAGGTTTTTCTGTGCCATCAGCTTCTTTTTGTTGCTCGTATCCATAAAGATTTTCATCTCTGAAAGAGTAATAATGCTCAACTTCTAAGTTATTTTTAGTAACCGACTTTTCCTCTTTGCATGAGTTGAGGAAAAAAGATAATATCAACGCGATTAGTAACTTGTTTTTCATAATAAAATTTTGAGAAAGATTGGTTGTTCAATTCGCCTTAATTTCAAATCTCAGAAATATCAATTGCCTCCAATTTTCCATCTGGAAGAATGTGACATTCAGCTTTATATTTCAGCTTCAGCCCAAAATCATTCTTTGCTGAAAATTCTTGATAAATTATCCTCTTATTGTTGCCAGCAACAATTCTTGTGTCGTAGCCAAGAACTCTTCTTATATCAACTGTTGATGGGTGAAGAGAATTGTTCATTATAGCTTTTTCGCAAATACGCTTAGATTTAATTTCTTCAAAAGCTGGCTTATCTGCCATAGATTTACTACCCAGAATATCTTCTTTTGTAAAAAAAACATTGAAAGCTTGTTTGTCAATCGAAGGAATCCCCCCGCCTTTTATTTGGTCGCAAATAATAAAATATTGTCCTTTTTTTTGTACAATATTACCATTTTCACTTCTCTCTGACACTGTTGATCCGTAGTCCACGCTCACACATTTTGGATTTTCCTGCATAATTTTCTTTCTGGCTTTTTTTAAAAGCTCTCTATCACTTTTACTTACATAGTCAGGAATGCTAAAAAAATCTTCAGCTTTTGCAGTAAAAGTGGTTAATAAAAAAACTGAAGAAATAAGGATGAGTATTTTTTTCATATTACACAAAAAATTTAATTATAGAGACTCTCGGTTCGTCAACTAAAAATCAGGAAGTCAAGATTGACAAATCAACGTTGCGATTCCTTGCTGGACGGGGTTTATAACCACCCTGCGCTGGACTGGGTTTGTAACCCAGTTCACATTTTCATTCCTTGTTTGAGTTTGGAATGAACGTGAGTACGGGATTGCAAATACCATCCTGCGGCGGGATCTTAAAAAATCAAAAATCACTTTCTTCTTCAACATTTACCATTTCCAAATCTTGCAATCTATACATTTCATCATCATTAACTAAAACTTTATCACCCTCAAACCAATTATCGGAAGTATATTCATCACCACTTTCATATTTTGATCCGTCATCAAGAATAATTAACTTTCCATCATATTTTATTTTCTCAATTTCAGCAATTTTTGGAGATAAGGCAAAATGAAGTCTAAAAAACCAGTTTTTTAAGGCCTCTCTTTCTGATTCGCTTAACTTCTCAACTCCGCAAGAATTAATTTCTTCTTCTTTCATCAAAGATTCTAATTTATTCATTTTTACAGATATTTAGTTATCAGTTATTATTGGTAGAATTTTTTAATTAAAAAATTCTGCGCTGAACTGGGTTTGCAACCACTACTGTCCAACTAAAAGTTAATAAAAAAACCAGCAACTCCTTGTAAATCAAGGCTTTGTTTGGGATAAAAAGTTTTTTTGATCTAGAAATGATTCTTGAATTCTCCTTTTTTAAAAAAGGAGAAATTCACGAATCAGACTTCGGGTAAATTTATTTTTAGTCACATCATGAGCTTCATGCCAATGCATGAGTTCGATCAATGTGGCTTGAGGCTTGATGTTTTTTTGTGATATTTTTTTCCAACTCGTCCAATTTCACAGCCAAACCTTTAAGCGTGCTGGCAATTGCAAAAGAAGACGAAGCCAAAAGTTTGCGCAAAATTAAAGTAATCAATTGCCGCTGGCTAAAAGGCAAAGCGTAAAGTTTTTCTCTTTGCAAATATTGCGACATCAATTCGTAAAGCTCTAATTCCTTATCGCTTGGCGAATAATTTTGAGTGATTGGTTTGCGGTCGCGGTAATTTATATATTCCAAAACTTGGCGGCGCAAAGTGCGCTTGCAAACTGGTTTTAGCCTGTTGCGCAAATCAAGAAACATGTCTGGTTTGGGCTCGCTTTCTTCAATTTCCAAAAAAGGGTTTTTGGAATAGTTCGATTTAAAGCTGTTTAAATCGCCAAAAACATGTTCGTCGATAATGCTGACAAGCCCGTATAATTCTAACAAAGAATTTTGCAGCGGTGTGGCGGTGAGTAATAATTTGGGATATTCTTGAATGGCGTCTTTTATTTCGCGGGCAATTTTGCTGCTGGTTTTATAGACATTTCTTAGTCGATGAGCTTCGTCAATTACCACCAAATCAAAATCGGTTTTTTTAATGTAGGGCGATTTCGATTTGGCGAAATGATAAGAGCAAATAATCACCGCATTTTCTTGGTGAAAAGGATTTAGATTTCCTTGTTTTATGGCTTCGTTAAAAGATTTGGCTTCTAAAATTATTGACGGCAAAAAGAATTTTTCTTGAAGTTCTAAACTCCATTGTTTTCTAAGGCTTGAAGGAGTTATCAAAAGAATTTTTCTGTGGCGTTGCGCCCATTTTTGCGAAAGCACCAAACCCGCTTCGATGGTTTTTCCAAGTCCCACTTCATCCGCCAAAATTGCGCCTTTTGACAAAGGAGATTTAAAAGCAAAAAGCGCCGCTTCAATTTGATGAGGATTAAGATCAACTTGAGCGTTTGAAAGCGTTGCAGAAAGTTTTTCTAAACTGTCGGAAGGACATCTTTTTGTAAGTTCGCCAGTGAAATATTTGGCGTGATATTGGGTGATTTTTGGTAAATTCTGGTTTTTTAAGTTCATCTTTAATTCTCTATCAGCCTTTTATTTGTTACTTCACTTTTTATTTTCCGTCTCAACAATGGCGGCGATAATTCCATTCAACTTTTTTCCAACCATTTCTGCAGAATAATTGGCATAAAATTTTTTCTTCGCGGCAACTGCCATTTTTTTAGCAAAATTTTCATCATCGATTAATCTTTCAATCGCATCCGCCAACAATTCGGGCATTTTAGCTTCGTCATCTTTAGAAACTTTTAAACCATCAACTTCATTAGAAATAATCTCATCTGGCCCCCAAGAATTGCTGGTGATAATTGGTGTTGCGTAAAGCATCGCTTCGAGCAAAACAATTCCGAAAGTTTCGGCAAAAGAAGGTAAAATAAAAATGTCAATATTATCAAAAAAATTTCTTTTATCTTCGGTCCAGCCCAAAATTTTAAAATTATTTTGTAAATCTAATTCTTTGGCAAGATTGTTAAGATGATTTTCCATTGGTCCAACTCCGCCAATAACATAATCTGATTCAATGCCGCGATTGCGCAAAATTGTCATCGCTTGCAAAACCTTGTCAAAATATTTTTCGGGATAAAGACGACCCAAAGAACCAAGTTTAATCACTTTGCGAAATGGCTTTTTTTCAAGATCAACAAAAGCAGCGGGAACTTCCATCATATTTGGAATTACAAAAGCAGTATCCGGCGCTTTTCCAGCTTTGATTAACTCTTTGCTGAAAAAGGAATTTACAGTTAAAACATAGTCAGCTTTGAGGAATTTTTTTGGATTAATTCCGTGATCAATCACAATAATCGGAGTTTTTCTGCCCCGTAAAAAACGCGCGGCGCGAGCTAGATATAAAGCTCGTCCCGAGTGACAAATTATAGCGTCAGGTTTAAATGATAAAAATAAAAGCGCCAAACGCGACATTGCAAAAATGTCGAAGCGACCACAATTAGAAAGTTCAAAAAACCTGCACCCAGTTTTTTTTACATCTTGTTGGTAAACCATGTTTGGTTTTGCCACTGAAACCACAGTATTACCGTTTGCAATCAGGTATTTGGCATAATCTATAAAACATCTTTCCACCCCTAAAATTTTATTATCATGCGCCGATTTTTTGTGGTTAAAAAGAATATTTATAATTTTCATCTTATTTATTTTTAATCTGATTTGGGATATTTTTGCGATATTTATTAATTTCCGATTTGTCGGCCTCAAAACGCGCCAACTCTTTGCCAGAAAGCCTTAAGCCTGAAGTAGCTTTAACTTTTGCCGGATTAATTTGTTGTCCTTTATAAATTACTTCAAAGTGTAAATGCGGACCAGTTGAACGACCCGTTGTTCCAACATAAGCAACAACATCGCCTTGCTTAACTTTTGAGCCATTGCGGAATTTTGTATTAAATCTACTGGCGTGACCATAGCCAGTTGAATAATCAGCATTGTGTTTAATTTGGACGAAATTTCCATAACCACCTTTAACGCTAAAATGGATAATTGTTCCGCTGCCCGCCGCCAAAATTGGCGTGCCTGTTGAAGCCGCAAAGTCAATTCCCTTATGCATTTTAGAATAACCAAGAACAGGATGATGCCTCATGCCAAATCCCGATGAAACGCGAGCGCCATTAATTGGAGTTCTAAGTAATGATTTACGCACGCTATTACCTTTGGAATCAAAATATTCTGGCTTGCCGTCAATTTTATGCATGTAAATTTCGATAGCGCGATTTTGCAAAGTAATCGAAGAAAATAATACGCTGCCATCTTTAACTTTTTTTCCATCTTCGGTGTAAAAACTTTCAACTAACATTTCAAACTTATCGCCATCGTGGAGGTCGCGCTGAAAATCGATATCGTAGCTATAAAGATTAATCATATTCATCATTGAATTTGGTGAAATACCAGATTCAACGCCGTCAGAAAAAAGTCCGTTTTTTATAGTTCCAAAATATCGAGAAACGTAACGCAACAATTTAACTTCAATTTGGCGAGCGTCATATTCGCCATCGCTTTTTCTTGAAACCATAATTCGCTCTTCCGGAGATGGGGAAATTTCTACAGAATCAATTGTAACATTGCGCGCCGCGTTATTGGATTCTTTAGTTTGGTTAGGATCATAAGCAACTTTGACTCTATATTTTATGATAACGCGATCCCCGCCATTAATTGACTTAGGATTAAAAACTTTTTTCATCGCAGTTAAAATCGAAAAAACACCTTGCTCATCGGCACCAGTATCGACAAGGATTTTCAGCATTGTGTCGCCTGATTTAACATGATGCTCAACAATTTGTTCTTCATCGATATCAAAATTTTTTCCCTCGGAAGAAAGATTGATTTTGATTGGTGTTTTATGAAGTTTTCTTGCTGAAGATTCGCGATAATCAATCACCAGATTTTGGATATAAGCGCCGCCGCGAAATAAAATGAAGCTGGTGATTATTGAAATAACGACAGGCTTAAACAGGCGATGTTCTATGGCGCGATCGACCATAGATAAAATTTGCATTTTATCCAATCTCTTCAGTTTGTTAATGATATTTTTCAATGAAGTAAGGAAGGTTATTAGGAGGTCAAATACGGTGTGGCGCTTAGGCTAAGTAAAGTGTCTTAGATTTAAGGGGCGCAGGTTATTTAACTTTTTTTAAATGAGAATATTTTTTTTAAAAAAAATTCTTGCACCAAGTCAAAAAGCAGGTATTGTGCGGGTTCGAAATCTTGTTGAAGCCTGTCCTTCGATCTTCAAAAAAACTCCCCTATAACAATAATTTAAAATTTTATGCCGGCAAAAAAATTAAAAAAACCCATAAAAAAAGAAGTAAAAAAAGCAGTTAAGAAACCTATCAAAACTTCAGCAGCTAAGAAAAAGACCTTTATTAAAAAAGCCGTAAAAAAAGTAGTAAAAAAAGTAGTAAAAAAAATAGTTAAGAAACCGGCGGCAAAAGTTATAAAGAAAGTTGCGCCGAAAAAGAAAGTTGCGGTTAAAACAAAAAAAGTTGCGCCGAAAAAAATCAAAGCAATAAAAAAACCTGCTAAAAAAATTAGCAAAAAAGCAGTTAAAAAACCTGTATTCAAGAAAAAAGCTCCAAAAATCCAGCCTAAAAAAGTTATAAAAGCTAAAAAAGAAATCGCTAAGAAACCGGCAAAAGTAAAAACTTTACCAAAAATAAAAGAAAAAGATCTAACCAAAGGTAAACATGGAACAATGCTTGCTAAAAGCATTCTTGCTAAAACCGGCGATAAAAAGGTTGAGGTTGAAAAACCAGTTGAAAGAAAAAATGACGCTCCGCAAAAAGCGATCTTTACTAAAAAATTAGAAAACCGTTTCAAAGCCACTTTTAAAGCCGACGATTATGCGGTTTATCCTTCTCACGGTATCGGAAAAATTGTTGATATTGAAAAAACCCTAGTTTTGGGACAAGATCTCAGCTGCTATTTGATGTATTTCGAAAAAGAAAAACTCATGATTAAAATCCCAATGAATAGCGCTGAAAAAATTGGTTTGCGCCATTTGATTTCCAAATCGCAAATGGATGAAGTTTTCAGTATTTTAAGAAGCGGTGTTAAAAAATTAAAAGGCATGTGGAGCCGTCGCGCGCAAGAATATGAAACCAAAATCAATTCTGGCGACATCATGCTTTTAGCTGAAGTTTTACGCGATTTAACTCGTGATATTGAAGATGGCGAAAGATCTTATTCTGAACGCATCATTTACGAAACCGCAATTAACCGCTTGGCCAGCGAATATAGCGCGATCTACGGAATTGATTTCGAAGAAGCTAAAGACAAAGTTACATTAACCGCCAAAGATAAGTTAAATTCAGAAGGAAAAGTTATTCAAAAAGACGAATTTGATGAGTTTGAAATTGACGGCATCGAAAGAGACGAAGAAGAAGAAGATGAAGATGAGGAAAGTGAAGATGAAGAAGATGAAGATGGCGACGATGATTACGATGATGATGACGATGATGACAAACCTAAAAAAAGAAAAAAACGCTAATCATTATTTTCCAGCCATCATAAATTTGATGGCTGGAATTGTTTAAATTTAAAAAATCATGCCAACAGTTTTAAAACTCCTCAATATTGAAAAGAATTTTTTTCAAGCTGATCAAAAAATCGAAGTCTTAAAAGGTGTTAATCTCGAAATTAAAAAGGGCGAATTAGTGGCTTTGATTGGACCTTCTGGTTCTGGCAAAACCACTTTGCTGCAAATTGCAGGTTTGCTTGACAGCCCAACTTCGGGTCAGATTTTAATTGGCGGAATCGATTCTTCAAAAGCCGATGACAAAACCCGCACCGAAATTAGAAAAAATCACCTTGGATTTGTTTACCAATTTCATAATTTATTGCCGGAATTTTCAGCTTTGGAAAATGTAGCTTTACCGCTTTTGATTCAGGAAAAAAGCCGCAAAGAAGCTTTTGAAATTGCTGAAAAAATTTTAGCAGAAGTTGGATTATCTGATCGCTTAAATCATAAACCTTCTGAATTATCTGGCGGTCAACAACAAAGAGTAGCTTTAGCGCGCGCGATTGTGACTAAACCTTCATTGATTTTAGCGGATGAGCCGACAGGAAATTTAGATTCAGAATTTGCCGGCAAAATTTTTGAACTTTTGCAAAATTTGGTTAAGACTTATCAGATTGGATGTTTGGTGGTTACGCATAATATGGAATTAGCCAAAAAAGCCGATCGCGTGGTTTCGATTAAGGATGGCGTGGTTTCTTAAATTCAGATTATATTAGTTGGTTAATGCATTAATATAGATATCAAATCTAATCGCATACGTTGGCATAATTAAAAAATGAGGGGTTATTTCTCAAAAATTTTTAAACTAACTCATAGTCACGCTTAAGCTTGTCGAAGCATGATTTTGGAGATCTGAGCCTAGAATCATGCTTCGACAAGCTCAGCATGACTATGTCGTTTTTTGCTAGTTTCTAATCTGCTCAATTAGAGAAGTTTTTGGAAAGTCTTGAGAATAGGCGTAATTAAAAAAATGGGGGTTATTTCTCAAAAATTTTTAAACTAACTCATAGTCACGCTTAAGCTTGTCGAAGCATGATTTTGGGGATCTGAGCCTAGAATCATGCTTCGACAAGCTTAAGCATGACTATGTCGTTTTTTGCTATGTCGTTTTTTGCTAGTTTCTAATCTGCTCAATTAGAGAAGTTTTTGGAAAGTCTTGAGAATAAAAGAAGAAAGCTGATTTTTAGCCCCAATTTTTTAATTATGCCCATACGTTGAATAAAAAAAGCCGTAAGCGGATTTCCCGCCTACGGCTTTTTTATTTTCTTCAAATTTTACTAATATCTGCCGCTATTGCGATATTGTTGTTGATTATTCATAGCTGGTTGTTGAACTGCGCGTTGATATGGCGCCGAAGCGTTATTTTTATCCATGTCTTGAGTGTAATAATAATTAATCATTTCTTGCGGACTACGACCCATATTCATCATTGAATTATTGTTTAATGCTCCAGCATTTCCGGTGCGCGGTATGTTTATAAAATATTGTCTTTCTTTAAATTGATAACATTTTCCTGACCACAATATTGAATATAATGGCACAATAAACATAGCACCAAGAGCATCTGCGGAACATGCTCCATTTTTCATAGTAGCAAAAACTTTAAGATCCAATTGAGATGATCCATAACCTTCTTTTGTTAAAACCACGGTTGAATTTTTCGCCTCAACGGTAATGGTTGCGGGAGTTTTTCCGTAGCTTCTGCCTTCAATAAAAATGTCAGCTCCTGATGGTTCGCTGTTAATTGAAATTTGATCATTCTTGTCGTTCATCATCAAGGCACAAGAAGAAGAAATTGAAAGTAATACCAACAAAGAAAAAGTCTGAAGTAATTTCATGATTTTAATAGTTAACGTTTCCAGCGGTTATGAACCCAGAACCACTGCGCGGGATATTGTTTGATCCACTCTTCAAGTTTAATATTAACTTTCCGAGTGAGTTGAAGTACGTCCGAATTAATGTCGTCCGACTTTTGAAATGCAAGCGATTTTTCTACTTCCACACAAAACCTGAATTTTTTTCCAAGTCGAATTGAGCGCGCTGGAATTAGCGGCACATCATATTTTAAAGCAATTCTGGCGATTGAAGTTGTGGTAATAGCATCATCGTGAAAAAACTTCACCAACTCGCCTTCCGAAACTTTTTGATCGACCAAAATAATTACAAAACCACCTTTTTTAATTTCTTCGATAATCTTGCGGCTTCCGCTGGTGCTTTTTTCAATCATCGCAACGCCACGAAGATTTGCCGTCATTTTTTCAACATAAGGATTATTAAGCGGGCGATAAACTGTATTTACTTTTAAACCATTTTTCAAAAAAGCTTTCGGCCCAACTTCCCAATTTCCGGTATGAGCGCCAAAAATTATTCCGCCCTTCCCGCTTTCTTTAAGGATTCGAATATTTTCGCGGCTTTCTTGTGAAATTTCGAGCATAGTTTCAATATCTTCCATTTTACAAGCGCCGATATGCCCGAACTCGCCAACGATGCGACCCAAATTATCCCACATATCATCGATAATTTTTTCTTTTTGCTCTTCGTTTAGCTCTGGCAAAGCTTTAGAAATATTTTTATAAGCTAATTTATTAACCGCGATTTTTTTACCGACAAATTTTGCAATTATAGCAGCAATATCAGAAGCGGTTTGTGGCTTCATGATAGTAAAAATCCACATGAAAAGCTTTACGATTAATGCTTCGATTAAATAGCGCGCGTCCTTGATTTTTGTTTCTAACAATTCTTTAAAATTCATAACTTAAAATCTGCGATAGTTTTACCCAGCATTTCCTTTATCAACTCTTTATTTTCTAGCTCCAACATAATATCCAAATGCGTAATTTTTTGCTGATAAGCTGGCGAAAATTTTACCCAATCTTTTCTCGTTGTAATTAGAGTAGCATTTTTTTCTTCCGCCATTTGGCAAAGTCTTTCCAGATCTTCATTTTTATAAAGATAATGATCGGGAAAATCGCAGGTTTCAATCACCTCAAAACCTTCGTCGCGCAAGAAAGAAAAGAATTTTTGCGGATAAGCTAAACCACAAAAAGCAATTAATTTTTTACCAAAAAATTTATCTGTATTAGTCGGAATAACTTTGGATTTTATGATAGTTTTACCTTCAAGTTTTTTTAATAAATCGGCTTGCGGTTCACCAATAATCACAACTAAATCTGCTTTCTTCAAACCAGTTCCAAGCGTTTCACGCATTGGTCCGGCAGGAATTAGAAAGCCATTTCCAAAACCAATTTTTCCATCAACAACCACAATTGTGAAATCGCGATGCAATGACTCATTTTGCATTCCATCATCTAAAACTACCAATTTAAATTCAGCCATTTTTTCAATTTGACGAGCGCCAAAAAGACGATTTTGCGAAACAAATGTCGGAGCGGTTTCAATCAATAATAACGGCTCATCGCCAACTTGTTCGGCTTTATTATTGTCAAATTTACGCAACAGTAAAAATTTTGATCCATCGCTCATATAACCGCGACTTAAATAACAAAATTCCTGCGCCATTTCGTGAAGAATTTTACCAATTGCAATTGCAGTTGGAGTTTTGCCAGAACCGCCAGCGATAAGGTTTCCAACGCAAATTACCGGTTTGGAAATTTGGGCAGTTTTAGTGAAATATTTTTTAACATGAAAACCAATAAAATAAATCCAACTTAGAGGCAAAAGTGCATAAGCGATGAGATTTTTTTTGGTCCAGAATTTAGGGGTTTTTAACATTTATGATCAGTTTGTGTTAGAGTTCGCGATAGATCCTAAAACAAGTTCAGGATGACGATTTTGGAAGCAAAAAGCCCAACAAAAACTCCGTCATCCTGAACTTGTTTTAAGGATCTATTCGATTTATCAGCGCGATAATTTTTCCATCATGCATTTCAAGGGTAATTTCTTCGTCAACTTTCGCATCGTGAATTGAAGAAATCAAATTACCATTTTGCTTTTTAACCAAAGCAAAACCGCGCTTTAAAACTTCATGATAATTATTTGTTTTCAACAGTTTTGACAGATTTTCTAACTTACTAGAATTTTCTTTCAAACGCCTTTCACTAATTGATTTTAAACGATCAAATGCAAAATCAACTTTCTGATTTGCCATATTTATTTTTGAAAAAAGTAACTGAGTTGAAATTTGCGTTGATGAAAGTTTTTGAATTTTCTTTTCAAAAAAATTCTGTACTAAAAAATTAAATTTCTTTCCTAAGGTAAAAAATCTATCCCCGATTTGCGCCAATGCCTGCTTTGGATCAACTAAATATCTTTGTAGATTTTTTAAATGCTGAAAATTTTGCGCCAGAAAATTTTGCGGTAAAAATTTTAACTTTTCTTCCAGAAAATTTAGTTGCGATTTTAAATCCGCCAAAAGCGGAGTTGCTAATTCTGCCGCCGCGGTTGGAGTTGGCGCGCGTAAATCAGAAACATAATCAATTAAGGTTGTGTCAGTTTCATGACCCACAGCAGAAATTATTGGGATTTCTGATTTAAAAACTTCCCGAACTAATGCTTCATCATTAAAAGGCATTAAATCTTCAAAAGATCCGCCACCGCGCGCGATAATCAAAACTTGTGGCTTTTTATCTGCCGCAAGTCGATTAAAAAATTTTATACCTTGGATAATTTCCGCCGCCGCTTTTTCGCCCTGAACTAAAGTTGAATATAAAATTAAATGCGTGCCGCAACGCGCTTCAATGCGATGTTTAATATCTTCAATAACAGCGCCGGTTTGCGAAGTTATTACGCCAATAATTTTAGGAAAAAATGGTAATTTCTTTTTGTGGATTTCGTCAAATAAACCTTTCGCTAAAAGTTTTTGACGACGCTTTTCAATCATCTCCAAAATCGCGCCAACTCCGGCGATTTCTAACTTCTCAACAATAATTTGGTAATTGGATCGACCTTCATAAGTTGTAATGCGACCAGATGCGCAAACCTGTAAACCATCAGCAATTTCAAAATTAACTAATTGCGCCGCATTGCGAAAACAAACGGATGAAAGCGTTGCCGTTTCATCTTTTAACGTAAAATAAAGATGCCCAGAAGTTGCGCGCTTAAAACCAGTGATTTCCCCTTTTATGCGGACATAGCCGAAAGAATCTTCAACAACTCGTTTGATCGAGCGCGAAAATTCCATCACTGTAAATTCGGGAATATTGGTCATTTATGATTATTAATTTCTTGTAAAATTTTGATATTTCTATTTTTACAATCAGAAATAATTAAATCATAGTTCGGAATTTTAGGTTATTGTCCCTTAAGACAGAATATAAGACAGAATAAATGTCACCCTGAGCTTGTCGAAGGGTGATTCAAGGCTTCGATCTTAGAATCACCCTTCGACAAGCTCAGGGTGACATCGAGTTTTTTTGTGAATCAAATTTTGTGAATCA
>Ga0114967_10001568_pt1 | contig 19122 bp, 16 predicted proteins | sample M_130628_MF_Meta_FD_92639 | JGI IMG/M metagenome (GOLD analysis project Ga0114967, IMG submission 92639) | Freshwater microbial communities from Lake Montjoie, Canada to study carbon cycling - M_130628_MF_MetaG | ecosystem: Environmental > Aquatic > Freshwater > Lake | place: Lake Montjoie... | reverse complement strand
TATGGACCAGAAGGTACATGGGATGGCGGGCGTGAAAAAGCACCTGCTGCTATTTGCCGAAAAATCGCCAAGCTTTCATCCGATGGGGGGGAAATTGAGGTCTGGGGAGATGGCCTTCAAACTCGCTCATTCCTTTTCATTGATGAGTGCATCGAAGCCACTCGCCGTTTAATGCAATCAAATTTCACTGAACCAATCAACATTGGTTCGGAAGAAATGGTTACCATTAATCAGCTAATCGAGATCGTTTCAGAGATATCTGGGAAATCAGTAACTCGTAAACACAAACTCGATGCACCTACAGGGGTTCGCGGACGTAACTCTTCAAATGAATTAATTCGTCGTGTTCTTGGGTGGGACTATGAAATGTCTCTTAAGCAAGGTCTAGAAAAAACTTATGCCTGGATCAACGACCAAGCAAACGTAGTCTCAAAATAACTTCACTGCTCATCCCAGCGTGAGGTCATTGGCAGACGGCGATCTTTGCCAAATGCACGGCCTGAAACCTTGGTACCAGGTGGATATTGGCGGCGCTTGTACTCAGCTTTATCGACTAGTGAAATAACCCGACGCAATAGTTCAGGATTAAATCCATCAGCAAGTAAGGCCTCGTAGCCATGATCCTCGTCGACATAGGCGCGAAGTACCTGATCAAGGAGTGGATAGTCCGGCAGTGAATCAGAGTCCTTTTGATCAGGACGCAGTTCAGCACTGGGCTCTTTTGTAATTGATCGCTCAGGAATTGGTGCAACTTCCCCGCGCTCTTGCGCCAATGCATTTCGATAGCGAGACAGCGCCCAGACATCGGTCTTGTAAATATCTTTGATGGGAGCAAAACCACCGACAGCATCGCCATACAAAGTTGAATAACCAACAGCAAGCTCACTCTTGTTTCCTGTTGCAAGTACAAGATGGCCTTCTTGGTTTGAAATTCCCATCAACGTTGTTCCGCGAACACGTGCCTGCAGGTTTTCTTCAGCCAGACCCTTTAATACCAAGTTATCCATGTAGGCATCAACCATGGGTGCAATCGGGGTAATTCTAAAGTGAATACCTGTGGCATCTGCCAAAGCCTGGGCATCTTCAACTGAATGCTCTGATGAATACTTACTTGGCATTGCAACGCCATTAACCCGTTTGGCACCAAGAGCATCAATTGCAATTGCGGCAACTAGTGCAGAATCGATTCCACCAGAAAGTCCAAGGACAACCGACCTAAAGCCATTTTTTCCAACATAGTGGCGAAGCCCCATAACAAGTGCCTGCCACATTTCAGCTTCATCTGAAAGCGATGTAGCAATTGATGAACCCGCTGGTGTCGAATGAGAAGTGGGTTCCTCTGAAATAACTAGATCAGGTCGAGAACTTCTTTCAGCACAATCAATATCTACAACAATTAATTGATCATCGAATTGGGCGGTGCGGGCAATTACCGATCCATCTTTACCAACAACAATTGTGTCGCCATCAAAAACTAAATCATCCTGGCCACCGGTCATATTGACGTATGCAACAGGTGAACCAATTTCCTTAGCCCGCTTTTGCACTAGCCCTAATCGCACATCATCCTTATTGCGTTCAAATGGAGAACCATTTGGAACGACCAATAACCCTGGGGTTCTGCTTGCAATGGAATCTAATGAATGCCAAATATCTTCACAGATTGCGACGGCAACATCGACCCCATGAATTCGAACGACTAGGCTTTGATCCCCTGGTACAAAGTTTCGGAACTCATCGAAGACGCCGTAATTAGGTAGATGGCGCTTTACATAGGTAGCTGTGATTTTTCCGTTGTGAATGATGGCAACAGCATTCTTTGGACCTTGGTCCAGGTAACCAACAACAGCCACGATGTCACCGGTAATGCTGACTGCAATTTCCTGAACCGCACGGATACTGGCTGCTTGAAAAGATGGGCGAAGCGCTAAATCTTCAACGGGATAGCCCGTGACAATCATTTCGGGGAAAACAATCAGATTGGCGCCTTGTGCCTTTGCCTTAGCCACGGAAACTGCAATCAGTGCAGCATTGCCGCCAAGGTCACCAACCGTTGGGTTGATTTGGGCTAGCGCCACGCGCAACTTCATTTTTTTACACTAACTTTAAGTGCACTGAAAAGCAACTTTAATCCGGTAAATACCTGAAAAGTCATCAATCGGTTACGGAGAGCCACAGTGATTAGGAATTTCCAATTCAACATTGATGGTTTGTCACTTAAATATTTAAACCAATACAAGTCTTGAGAGATTACCGTTTGTCTATGGCTAAATGGCTTTGAAGATGCAACTTCAACAAGAACCTCATCGATCTGAGTAATTCTGTAACCTGCGAGCTCCACCTTGTCGACGAAAAGCAAATCTTCGCGCTCTTGTAGGTGAGTATTGAACTGAAACTCTCTAGCGACAGCCGCTCTTACTAGAATAGTTGGGGTGGGAATTCCATATTTGCGGGTTCCAAAATCCCACTTTCCGTAAAGCGATTTGAGAAAACTTTGCTTGTTTGAATAAATCTTTTTTGGAACTTCTTCATTTCTCCAACCTTGATATCTTGCTTTACAAGCAACAAGGTCATAGTTTTGAGATTTTACTAAGCGTAACTGTGATTCCAACTTTAATGGCAACCAGATGTCATCATCATCAAGAAAAGCAACAAAATCTCCTAAAGATTCTCGAATGCCTTGATTACGATTTTCGCTTGCGGTTCCTTGTGAATTTCTAAGAATCTTTACCAACGGAAAGCTGGCCGCTTGCGAAATTACTTGTGTATCAAAAAGTGAATCGTGACAGATTACGAGCACCTCTAGAGGTTCCACCGATTGATTTGTCGCAGACTGGATCGAATTAAGCAATGACTCACGGCCCAGGGTTGGAATGACAACAGAAACAGAGGGAAACTTGTCCAACTTTTCCCTTATTTCTGTTGGCGCCATAAGTCCAAATACGGTTTCTGAGACTGTTCCAATTTAGTTAATAGGAGTCCAAGGTTGTTAGTTGGGCGTGTTATGACAATAAAGTCTGAGTCTTCTACCAACGCACTCAGATCTTTAGCGTAGGTTGCTTGCTCACGTAGACCGGCAGGTAGTTGAGCGTTCTCATCATCCCAAACTTGTAGATGATATCCCTGTGCGACTAAGTCAAAAGCTATAGATACACCAGGACTTTCCTCGATGACTGGAGTACCTGGCTTATAGGAAACTCCAACTAGACCAACTGTCTTAACTTCACCTAGAGATTTCTTCACGAAGTCCGAAATGAATGAGACGTGTGATTTATTAAGCATTTCTGTCGCCCGAGATAAGTCTGCGGGTACTCCTAACTCGCCAAAGAGCGCAGTAAGTGCGCGCGTATCGCGGGGAAAGCATGGCCCGCCATAAGGTGCAGCACCTTTTAGATATTTCTTACCAATTCTAGTATCCAGACCAATCGCATTCGTCACAACATCAATGTCTACATCCCCCAAAGCCACACCTGCCTGATAAAGCGCATTTGCATAAGAAATCTTCATTGTCACAAAATTATTTACAGCAATTTTTACAAGTTCGGCTTCCGTCAAATTCATTCTTTGGCATGGCACAGGTTTTGTGACAACAGACGCCAAAACTTCCTCAACAACATCCCCAGCCCAACTACTGGATTCTCCAAGTAAATGCATGTCGGGTTCCTGCATATTTTTAACGACAGATCCAAGTGCTATGAACTCTGGGTTGTAGCAAAGCCCCAAATCCTCGCCTATGGGTTTCCCAATCCTTGTCTCAAGAGCTTGACGAATGACACCTTCGCAAGAACCTGGCATAACTGTTGACACGATGCCGATCACAACTTTTCGGTTCACAAAATGAGCAGGATTTAGATTCCTTAGAACCTCTAATAGAGAGTCATTTGAAAAATATCCATTTTCGAGGCTTGGAGTTGGAACGATGATGAAAATTGCTTCCGAGCTTTCAGTGACTGAATTTAGTTCAAAAGAAAAATTTAAATTCTCTTTAGAATTTGTGAGTAAATCCATCAAGCCTGGTTCAGAAGACATGTATGAATCCGACCTGAGGCTTTCGACTAAATTTTTTGATAAGTCAAACGCATTTACCTTGTGACCTGCACTTGCAAAGAGTGCAGCAAGTGGCAGACCAAGCTTTCCAAGTCCAACTACTGATATTTCCATTCTCTTACCTCAATTTCTGAACGGATCTAAAAATAAAGTAAATCATTGGCTTCAAGGCCCGCTTTAACCATTGCGGAGAAAATCTTAGACCCATTCTAATCCCAACAGAGATTAAATTATATGTTTGTGGTAGTCCAAAGTGGTTTCTAATCTCCGCTTCTGTAAGTTTATTACCAAAGCCTAAATTTTGACTTTGTGAATGTGGCCTGACGCGTCCTGAAAGGACTTGACTATAATTATTAAACAAGGGGGTTTGAAAATCATTACTGAGGATCAAGCGCATTCCCCAACTTAATGGACCAATTACTGCCAATTCAGTATTCGGCGATTTGAAGCGAAAAATGTTGGCCAGATTGGGAAGACTCTCAGCAAGCATCGACATCGATTTTCTTATCGGGACCGATAAGTCTTGAAGGATCTTGTACTGCGTATTTTTCACATCTAATCCAAGATCTAAAATTAATAATGATGTGTTTTCAAGATTCAAGTTATTATAGTCCAAAGACAAATCCAAATCTGGAGCATAGAAACTCAGTTCAAGCTTACTAACTACTTCATTGAGTTTATTTCTAAGATCTTGATTGAATCCTAGGTAAATCACACCAGACCTTGCTTGCTTAGTAACAAGCAAGTCCACGAGAAATGTAAGGGTTAAATCGGTAGGATAAAAAATCTTGTTAACAACATCTTCAGAGGATTCTGGCTCACAATCAAAGCTAGTCTCTAAGTGCTGAATGATCTCATTGATCGTTGAATTCAATCTTGATGGCTTGATTTCTTCAATATCTTCCTGAATCAAGCCCCAATTTTCTCCTGAAAGTTGAATATCATTTCCGTACTCATAGGTATTCTGTTTTTCATTGCTAGTGTGGAAATGAGTCAACTGTCGTAAGTGATTACAGTGAAAGCCTTGGATCCGATTTTCATCCAAAATAATTGGAAATCCTAATTTTTTAACAAGCAATTCACTCATAGCACTATCGACGTGCCACCCATATCTCATAGACTCAGGAAAGCCGTTTAGTTCGAAAAAAATTTCGCGGGGCGCTAATTGGAAGTCCCCAGGCCCATCGGGCACTTTGTGATCTTCACGCTGTAAAAACACTTTTCGTTTCATTTGTGCGGATTCAATCCATTTTTCAAGTTGATTAAAAAAGTTAATTGGTTGTAACCGATTAGTTGAGTTCCATAGATATTCTGGAATTTCATATCTGTATGTGTTGTACAACCCATCCGGCAATTCTGAAAATAATTTTGATAAAGAGTCCGAATGAGAGAGAAATACCATGTCTGTGTTTGTATTTAAAATCCATTTGTTCTTGGGGTTGCTCCTACGAATTCCAACATTTCTAGCAAATGGCTCAATAGTTGGACGCTTTGAATCACTTGGAGAATATTTGTCGTGAATCGAAGATCGGACTCTCAATGTTCTAATTGTTTTTTGTGCATGAGGTGTCAACGTATCATATATATCTTCAATCAATGTTGGAAGATGATCGGGGGAATTCCAATCAACAAAGATAATTTCGTCTTCGTCATCGACTAATTTTTCCGCAATACAATTCAAACTGATCGCGACCCGCTTGTGCATATTATAACCATGACCATCATTTCTGCCGTACACAATCACAGACACTGTCATTTAAAGGCCCTTCGATGTAAAAAGTAAAACTCAAAGTAATTCAAGATCAATCCAATTAAAATCTGAATTATGGAATTCGTAGTCCAGAATTACTCTAGATTCTCGAGGTTCAATCATAGATTGCACGAATGCCGCGTCGATCGGCATTGCATAAGGGGTATCTGGTCCATCTGTATAGGTTCCCCACTTCTCAAATTTCGGTGAACCTTCTCTCACCCACCTAGTTTTGGGGTAGGCTAGCTGAAGCCAACGACCACCTGTCCTAATTTTGGATTCAAGAATTCTATACTCAGGTTCAAGAAATTCCCTTGGTGCATGATGTAGGGAGCCACCAGAAAAAAGCACATCTGTATCATTCAGATTTTCTAGATCATTATGTGACTGGAGTAGCAGAAATTCTGCATTTTTTTGAATCCCTAGAATTGTAACTATTCTATTCACGAGTTCAAGGTTAGTTGAGACAAGATCGACAAAGGTGACTCTATTTCCCCACGCAAGAAATTGGATGGATGAAATACCAAGTCCGGTTCCAATATCAACAATGTCTTTATTTTGAAGAAGATCGCGATAGAGGGTGTGAAACCAACCCCGATGTGCAAAATCCTTTACAGTATCTTTTAGCAAAACTTGATTATAAATTGACAAAAGTTGCTCGTCGTTCAAGCCCATTAAAGTGGAGGTGGATTCACGCTCGCTCTCACCGAATGGGACGACGCCCCAGCGGCTCTTTAGGCTTGCAAACCAATATTCATGATCTTTCTTCATATGCGGAGCCTAGAGGAAAAGTTAAATAGCCTGTCATTAAATCGCTAAATTTCATTCAATTTCTTTCTCTACCTCTTTGTTTTCTGGTACATCGATAGTTATTGGCCTAACTCGCTAGTCACAGGAAATGACTACAGATGACCTTTTTGAGACGAACGCAAAAGTATTTTCTGAATGGGGTTAATTTTTCCACTACGCCGTACTGTTCACATACACCTTCTAGAACCAATCGAGCAAAGATTGAAAGCTTAGGATTTCAAAGGTTCTTAACTTGATTGCGCAACTCAACCCTAATAAGTTTAATCAACCTCTAGTTTTCTAATTTCCGCAATTACATATGTGTATTTTTTAAAAGAACCTGAACCTGTCTTGATTTGAAGGTTTTCTAGAGTTGCCTGACAGGGCAAAAGATACCTGTTTAGGGAGTCTTTCGAAAAATTTATAGGCGCGAAAGACATAAGCCGAGAATTAGGAATTTCAAGTGCCCATTTAACTTGTTCACAATTAGGTTTCCCAATCTCAAAAGCGATAAGGCTGTATCCATAAAGACGTGTTGAAGCCAGCTGGGTTCCATCATCTGGTGTTAGCCAAATTCTAGGATCCTTTTCGTCAATAATCATTGCCTGCTCAATAACTTCAGCTTTATTCGACAATTCCTGATAAAATTTCTCCGCTGAAATATATGAAGTGAATCCAAAATTGTCAGCTGTATACAACTGAAGTACAGATTGCGGTAACAAACTTAAATAAATAAAGATCGTCGAAAGTAGAATCGAAATCTGATTTCTAACGAGCAACCTCTGCCTGAACAAAACTTTTCTCGTAAGAATGATAGAAAGCGGAATAGCAAATAAGATTAAACAAACAAGTAACAGGGTGCTTTGGTAGAAAGTTTCCGCACTTAATATTCGAAATTTAGTGAGAAATATTTGTACCGAAAGATATAGTAACCCTGCTATAAAATATACACAATATTGCCTATCCTCGGGAACTGATTCCATGACAGATCCCAAAAGAACTAGACATACCAGTAAATAGAATGGTAGCAGGACACAAGCAGTCCATGAGGATGTGAAGGGATTTGTATACCCCAATGTTTGAATAAAAAGACCGATAAGTAAACCGAAGAAAAGATGGCTTTCATTTCTAGAGCTTGAAATATCTGAGCGAATAAAGCAAAACATCAAAATTCCTGAACAAATCAACAACATCCAAGGAATCGCATTCACGTTGAAAATGCCATGTGTCCAAAGATCAATAAAACCGTTTGATCCCCATGGATTCTTATTTCCAATTAAACTAGCGCCAAGATTTAATTGATCAAGTAACATAATTGAAGTCGAAGTGCTCGACAATCGATGTATTATTTCAAATACTAAGCTTAGAATTAAGAAACCAAATATAAAATAAATTAGGGACTTAATTAATATTCGTAAGCTCGTAGCGAACTGTATTTTCTTGAGAGAATTCCCATTTCTACCACCTACTGATCGGGTGGTTAGATAAATAACTATTGCTGGGAGTAAATAAATTGCGATTGCTAGATATGCATTGGCTAGTGCCGAAAAAACTAAACCTACTAAAAAAGAGTTTGGAATAGACACTGATTTTACTGTATAAAACTTACTCGTTAACAATAAATATATTATTAATATCGACAGTGAAATGGTTATAGGATGATGATAGTTAGAGCCAAAACTGACTAAAATACTTCTCGAGGAGTAGAAGAATATTAAAAATAAAATTGCAAATTTTGGTTGCAAGTATATTGTTGCGACTTTATATGAAAAATGTATTGCAAGGCCAAGCCAGAAAATTCCGACTGCTAACTGAGAGTAAAATGGGCCAAATATAATATGGAACAAAATGTGTGGCGAAATTAACACATACCGTTCTAAATAATAAAGATCACCAAAATTGTTCCGATATGCAAGTGATGGATTATCACCTGCCGCCCAATAGAACCAATTGTCAACAGCGCTGGGATTCTGAGTAAACCATACTGGGTAAATAACAAGGCCTAAAGTTACAACAATCCCTAAAATAAAAAATGTCGGGTATCTGTTTTGTGCCCTTACAAAAAAGCCAGTCATTAGACTCATTTTGTATTGTCAAAAATGCTTAGAAGTTTTATTTTGGCTAAATGAACGTCTAAGTTATTCGACTGATCCTTAAATTTAATAGGCTTGGTGAATTGTTTTATCATTTTACCCTTTAATTTTAATCATTTCTAAAACTGCACTCGCTCGGTTCAAAACAATTTCTACCTGATTTTCACTTAAGTTAAACCATAAGGGAAGTCTAACTAAATTTGTAGAAGTAAACTTACTGTTTTCTGCTAAAATTGGACTTAACAAGAGATTTTTTGCAAAACTTGAATCGCTCAAAGGTTGATAATGGGTGTTTACTGTTACTCCTAAACTTTTCATTTTATTTTTGAAGAAATTAGCATCTTCGCTCTTGAGAAATTGAATATAGAACATGTGTGCCACTTGGCTGGTCGACATGCTATTCGAAATTGCGCTCTCTGGTAGTTCAAGTGTGGCGTATTTGTTACAAATGCGTCGACGCGATCTCTGAATGAAATCAAATGTTTCCAATTGTCCCAAAAGTATTGCAGAAAGTGATTCAGCTAGAAGATAGCTGCTCCCATGATCCACCCACTGATATTTTTGAATTTCACCACGAATATATTTTGAGCGATCGGTGCCTTTTTCTCGAATTATTTCAGCACGCTCGATGTAATCTGAATTGTTTATTACTAAAGCTCCACCTTCACCACATTGAATATTCTTTGTCGCGTGAAAACTTTGTGTCGCAAAATCTCCAAAGCTTCCGAGAGGTTTCCCTTTATAAAAACCACCTAGGCCATGGGCGTTATCTTCAATTAGCAATAAACCGAATTCTTGGGCCAATCTTTGAAGTTCCTCAATATTTGGAGCTACGCCAGCATAGTTCACCCATGAAATGGCTTTCGTTTTAGGGGTAATTACCTCTCGAACTTGATTAACGTCGATACCCTTTGTTTGTAGCTCAATATCCACAAAAACGGGTGTAGCGCCAAACTTTGTGATAGCTGTTGCGGCGGAAGTGAAAGTATAGGAGGGAAGAATTACCTCATCGCCTGGCCCAAGATTTGCCAACATACTGGCCATTTCCAAAGCATGTGTACAAGAAGGTGTTAAAAGGACATGTCCACCTCCTACTAAATCAGACACTATCTTTGAAGCTCTAGCAGTAAACGGTCCATCGCCTTGCTGGTGAGTGCTCTCTAAGGCTTCAAGAACATATTGTTTAGAAATTTCGGGCACGTACGGAACGTTAAATGGAATCATTTGACCCATCCTCGAAGCTTCCCAATTTCGGATGGGTCACCGACTCGCTCGCCAGTTCGCTCTTGCATCAACTTTACGTATGTACCCGCCTCATGAAGATCATCGAATGTCCCTGAATCAAACCAAGCTGTGCCCCGAGGTAGCATCTCTAAACTAAGTGATGAATCGCGCAAATATGAACTCAATAAATCTAAAATCTCAAGTTCGCCCCTTGCGCTAGGTTTTAGTCCACTAGCTCGCTTGGATGCTGTTTCATCAAAGAAATATAGTCCGGGAATTGCAATTTTTGATTCCGAATTCTTTGGCTTCTCATCTAATGAAGTAACAATACCTGTTTCGTTAACGGTTGCGACACCGTAAGGGCTCGGATCCTGAACGTGATATCCAAATATTTGTGATCCATTGACGTTGTTGAAGGCTTGTAACCTACGACCCAGTCCAGAACCGTGAAACAAGTTATCCCCAAGGATAAGTGCAGATTTAGATCCATTTAAAAAAGTTTCCGCTAAAACCAAACTTTCCGCGATACCTGCTGGTTTCTTTTGAGTTTTGTACGAAATCACAATTCCAAAATCTTGTCCCTCGCCCAGTAGTTCCTTGAATCTCCCGATTTGATCGGGTGCAGCAATTATCAAGATCTCTCTGATGTTCGCAAGCATTAACGTCGAAAGTGGATAATAAATTAGGGGCTTATCAAAAACAGGAAGTAGTTGTTTGCTAGCAACTTTCGTGAGCGGACTTAATCTTGTGCCAAGCCCTCCGGCGAGAACAATACCTTTCACGATCTCCACCCAGTTGTCTCAGAAAGGAATGGTAACGAAGGCATAAACAAATCCTACTGGGAAGCTTGGAAAACCTGTACTAGGCTTCCGGCATGCGATATTTTGTTACCGGTGGCGCCGGTTTCATCGGGTCCAACTATATTGAGCACATCTTTAATGAAGTTGAAGGTGTGACTGGTGTGACCATTTACGACAAATTTACCTATGCGGCAAACGCAAAAAACTACCAAGAATTTACCAAGGACCGAAGATTAAATGTGATTAAAGGTGATATTTGCGATTCAAATTTATTAGAGAATGCGATGGCTAATCATGATTATGTGATTCACTTTGCTGCTGAGTCGCACGTCGATCGATCAATCGAAAATGCTTCTGCATTTGTCCAAACTAATGTACTTGGCACTTTTAATGTTCTTGAAGCTAGCCGCAAAACTAAAATCAAAACTATGGTTCACGTATCAACTGATGAAGTGTATGGATCCTTGGCTCAAGGTTCAGCTGATGAAAATTATCCGCTTCAACCTAATTCACCCTATGCTGCTAGTAAAGCTGCCTCGGATTTGCTAGCGCGAAGTTATTTCGTTACTCATGGACTAGATGTACGCACAACCAGATGTTGCAATAACTATGGAAAGCATCAGTTTCCTGAAAAAGTTATACCTGTATTTATTAACAAACTAAGCTCTGGACAAAAATTACCGATTTACGGCGATGGAAAGAATGTACGTGAATGGATTCACGTTTCAGATCATGCTCGAGGGATTCAGACAATACTCGAAAGAGGGAAGTCAGGTGAGATCTACAATATAGGTACAGGCTCGCATAGATCAAATAATGAGCTTGCAAGTGAAATTATTTCTTCGTTGGAATTAAATGAAGATTTAATTTCCTATGTTGCAGATAGACAAGGACATGATTTCCGATATGCAGTTGACTCGAGAAAAATCGAATCATTAGGTTTCGAGAGACTCGTTAACTTTAATGATGGACTTAAAGCAACAATTGATTGGTACGTTGCGAACTCAGGTTGGTGGGATATGCAAAGCGAAGAGTTTTAGTAATGATTTCTTTAGAATTGGCAGAGGAGGCAATGACTCGACGAGGAAGAATTGCCCAAGAGATAATTGCCCTAGAAAAACCAGATTTAATTGATCTGTTTTTGACTTACCAAAATGAGGCATTGGCTGCTCGCAAATTTCTCCAACCAAGTTTAGAAGAGTTGAAAACTGATTCTGATATTCTCGAAATTGGAGGCGGGATCCTAGCGCTAGCCATTCAACTAGCAAGCGAAGGTTTCAAAGTAACAACAGTGGAACCGGTTGGGGAAGGATTCGCGGAGATAAACTACCTCATGAATCTATTTTCAGAAATTGCATACTCCGAAAATCTTGAGTTTGAATTAAAGAGATCACCAATTGAGGATTGCACCTTCGATCATAAATTTGACTTTATCTTCTCAATAAATGTGATGGAGCATCTCAACAATCCATATGTTGTTTTAGCACAATTAGTTGAACTGCTTAAACAAGGTGCAAAATATCAGTTCATTTGTCCAAATTATAACTTTCCTTATGAGCCTCATTTCGGCAAATGGCTGTATTCTCGAAAAGATGGGGCATTTTTCATGGGGCCTAAAAGAGCAATCTCTTCATCGATGCCGGCGCTGGAGGCCGAGGGGCTTTACAGATCCTTAAATTTCATTTCTTTTAGTCGAGTTATTGAGTTTAGCAAATTAAATAATATTCAAAGCAAGGCAAATCCTCAAGCATTCTACAATCTACTTTTAAGGGTTGTAGAAGACCCAGTTCTTGCTAAGAGACACAATGCTTTATCTTTAATCGTAAAATTGGTTTTTCTACTAAAGCTACATCACATTTCAAAATTGGTTCCAAAAAAATTTCAGCCAATAATGGAGGTTGAATTCCGCTCCTGATCATATTAGCCTTCAAAATATCAAGAATTTCAAATTTGGAATAAATCCCCTCGGGATTAAAGTTGTGATCAATATCAAACTGCAGCCAAAAGGATTCCACTAGTCGTTGATTAAGGCCTAGCTAATGTGCAAATTTATAGCTAACGGTCCTCAAGTATTTCCCTGAGTGTAACCACCTTAATTTTGGTTCCAAAGTGATCGAGTATTCTGTCTTTAATTTGTTTTTCAAATGTCAGTGACATTATGAATAAGGTGTCGGTGCGGTTGCTTTGGAGGTTCTCAAAATTTTCGATGTCGATGCGCGTTCCATCGAAGTGCTTTCCATGCCAATGCTCGGTATCATCAAAGAACCTAAAATCCGAGTTCATCATATCAACTCCCGTTGCGCACAAATAAGGTATCGTCCTTAGGGGCACATAAAACCCGATTTTGCCATGTGCCTTTTCGAGACTATCCTGGAATTTATTTATCGCATTCCGAAAGTTGGGGAGTCTATATAATTCTGATGATCGGTAATTCTCATTTTCTTTTGAGAGTTCCGATTTCTTCTGTGCTGCACAATATAGAGACCCACCATAATCAGCGGTTCGTATTTCGAGGATATTGAAGCCAGAGTCCTCCATTAGTTTAGTCAATGATTTGTCTGAAAAATATTGCAGGTGCTGATGCATCGCCATTGAAATATCTCCATATTTGATGCTTTCGCTTGCGTTTGGTACAGAAATTATCAGAATTCCATTCAAATTTAGAATACTTTTTTGATCTTCAATAAATTTTTTTGGATCAAATGCGTGCTCCAGTACGTCTGAATGATAAATCAAATCAAATTTCTCTGAAAATAGTTCTGGTGAAAAAAAACTAGGAACTAAGTCAAATCCAAACTTTTCAGAGGCACGAATTGAAGTTGGTGATGGGTCCACACCTACTACCTCATATCCCAAATGCTTTAATTCATTTAGAAGAATCGCTCCACCACATCCAATTTCTAAAATTCGAGAATTTGCGGGAAGTTGTGAAGTGTACTTAAATAAATATTTTCGAAAGTCTTCGATGAACGGCTGTGCAATTTTGTACTCGTCTTGGATGTAACCAATATTGTAATCTAGTGCATAAATTGTTTGCAGATTATCCAGGAGTTCTTTGGTGCGCATAGTGCTAACTAATCCATCGGTAGATGTGAAGGTAAAATCCATCTGTTCAGGCACTTGTGGATGACCATCCATCGATTTGGTGAGTCTCCAATAAAAGGGAAGTTTTTGTCCCAAACTAAAGTATTCCATTAAAGCCACCCCTTATCTTTCATTAGCCTATATCCGTCCTTTAAAATCTCATGTAAAAAAAACACTTCTTTCCTAATTAACGGACCGATCAAAGTTAAATTCTTTATTTGCTTACTCTCGATCAATTCACTTGCTTCCCTAATTGAAGTCACTGCTTCGACGCTCGGAGTTGGAAACAAAATGGGCACTGGAGAGACGTCTGCTACGGAAATTGTTTCGTGCGAGGTGATTATTCCCATGTCCAGGAGATCATTTATTGACCTATCTCTGATCTCTTCGTCACTCAATTGACCTTTCGACCAATATTCGACACAAATAGGAAACCTATTTTGTTCGGAAGCGCTCGGGCAGTAAGCCGAATAATTAGTTACCCGAAAAATATCTGAGGATTTGTCAAAGTTATAGAAGTAGTACAGCTCTCCCATCTTTGGCTTAGAATTCAAAATTATATTTATATAACGCTTTTGTCCGATCTTAATCTTTGAATTAGTGGATTCATTCACAGACTTTAGTAAACTAAAAACATCTGCAGTCCAAAGAACCCCCTCCTCGACATCAATTTGTACTTCCTCTTCACTTTTACAAGATATCGTTTTAATTCTATTTTTCTCTTGATGAATTTTATCTACTCGTGTGTTGTAATGAATAATTACGCCAGAATCAATCAACCCATCAACTATCCTTTCTATGACACTACCAAATCCAAATTTTTTTGGGTATATTCCGCGACTTCGAGATACTCGAATATCAGGTAGGAAGAGTTGCTGCGGATAAGCAATTCTTTTTCTCAAGTATTCCGACTTCATTAAATCTTGAACTGTTGACTCATTGAATAAAACCACACGATTAATTGCTGTTAATCTGAATGCAATTGGATCGAGTTCTTTGCCGCTAATGCCATATATTTTTTCAAGAATTGGTTCAAATACTGTGTTCGAAATTGCTTTCCCAAAATGGCTAATCAAGAGTTCGGAAACATTCACATGCTCATTTTGATCGGTCTCTCCGGCAGACTCAAAGAGGGAATTTAAAAAGTTGGATCTTTCGTCCATCGAATATGGTCGTAAATCTGGATAGGGAGAGTGAAGCTGCAATTTCCCATTGAAATATATCCCAGCTATATCTTTCCGATTACCAACTAAATAATTCCATTCATTCGCAGGCAATGTTTCCAAAAAAGATTGATCAATTTCAGGAATCTCAGTCTCATAGTAAATATGCATTCCCTGATCAAAAAGATCACCATTAGAATTCCGAATTGATTTAAACAAGCCACCTGCCTGATTTGAACTTTCTATTATATGTATTGGGAAATCATGTTTTTTCACGGCTAGTAAACGCGCGAATAACAGGGAGGGTAGGCCGCCGCCAACAATCACATATGACGCTTTATTCAAAGTCATCTAAATTTTTCCCTTTTTATGTGATAGAGCGGCCTTTGCTGAGATTCTCGCAATAACATCGAAATTTTAAATAAAACGATCCCAAACAAAAATACAGTTGAAGAGAAAGAAAACCAAATCATAGCCGCTAACACAAGAGCGACGCGGTTTTCAAAAGTAATTAGTCCTAGAAAGTAAAGAAATATTGCAAATATGGGAAGAAGCATTAAGGAAATAAAACTAAAATAAATCAATCCCATCCCGGAGTTCTGCCTTGAAGTTGACAGAATTTGAACAAAAAGTCGAAACCTTCTATGAAAATTATGGCGGGATTTTATGTTTCTGAACTGAATTTGTTCAAGTTCGATGTATGTTCTTCGGTAACCTAAATCAAGCATAATTTCAGTTATTGAGCGATGTTTTTCCTTATAAAGTTTATAATTGGTTGCCACCTCCCTGTTAAAGCACCTCAACGTTAATTCTCTATTGCTTATAACATTATTGGAGACTCTAGCCATAATCTTCCAAAACAACTTGGAAGTTAAACTCCGAACCATACCTTTAGGTGCGGAAGTTCCAATTACTATATCAAATTCCTCTAATAATAATGGGTCCAATATTTCATCAAGGGGTCCTTTAAGATTCAACATATCGTCGTCTAAGAGGATCACAAATTCGCCATTTGCATTTTCGATACCAGCGGAAAATGCAATTTGTTGACCAGAATTTTTTGTTAACTCTAGTACGCGTATTTGATTATATTTTTTTGATTGTTCATTCAATGTTTCTTGAGTCTTGTCGTCACTAGCGTCATTCACAAATATGATTTCATACACCTCATTTTTGTGATCGAAAATCTCAACCAACTCTTCGATTAAAAACTCTACATGCTTTTCAGCATTGTAGGTGGCGATGACAATACTGAATCTCATGGGAGCGTGTTTTCCGTTCTCTTCACGACAAATAGCTGCTTGCTCTAGTTTTAAGATTTAATAATAGATCTATTATTGAAACATTGGGCGTAAAGGGCTTAGACAATTGGTCATATTCCCTATATTCCGGATAATTCATATACTCCAGAGAAATACCGGCCTCTTGAAAATGGTCGAAATTTAGGTAATTCTTACCAGCTGGGCCTGATAGATAGTGAGTTGCGCCTATTTGTTTCAATAAACATAGGAGTCTGTGCTCTCCTTTTCCTTCAAGCATATAATTTAGAGTATTGTCGAATTTTGTACTTATCCCTAAATGATTCTTAGCAATATACTGGATTGTCATCTGATTTAAAGTGGATAAATTTGTCCATTGATTGACTCTAAAAATCAAATCAAGAATTTCATGGCTGTATGAATCGGTCGATTTTACTTTGTAGTTTTCGATTAGCTTCCTATAATGCTGTTCTTGCCAAGAATGATCAAGAATTTGCACTTCATGGATCAGTCGACTTATAGATTGACCTACCGGAATAGTAAGCCAATTCATTCCATTTTTTGTTGGTATGCGATTTCTATTTCGCCAGTCATTTTTAGTGAATTGAACATCGTCGTAGAACACACATAAATCTACCTGATTTATAAGATCAAAGTATCCTATCCAAGGCAGATAGTTTGACTGAAGTACAGCTACCTTTAACATGACTATGAATCAGATGCTTTCAAATGTCCATATGTGCGATCACCATATAGGAGCATCGTAGAATTATTGGTTGTCAGAATTTCATCGGCTGAAACAAAATACAATTTGCTATTTTGCAATTCTAAAGTGTCAACTAGCGTTCCACTGATACACATAGGCGCTCCCTTTATGTATACGAAATTAACTTTAGTTTCATCCCACACATTATCCAGATGGCTCTTCAATTCCCTGTGATTGTTGGAAGAGTAAACTTTTCCAATTTCAGCCTGGACGCTTCCGAGAAAGTTGACCGAGAGTCGGCCTCTTTTGATTAACTTTTCTGAAAATGAAGAATTCTTTTTTAAGACAAAACTTAAAATTTGCTCATTCTCGTCAATACTCACGCTTTGAATAGATGAAATCGTGACACCGTAGATTTCTTCCTTTTCCTTTATGGCTAAGACTGCGACATGTCGAGGGATTCGCGCAAAATGTTCTCTAAATGAGGCAATATCCATTTGGTTCCCTTAGGTCGGAATTGTAGTCTAGGGTAACAGAATATGGGAGGTTTGTTGGGTGAAAACAACGATTAATGATTTTAGAGTTGTTGTGCCACGGGATTCTTTAATACAAAGAATTCAATGTTCCTATTGCGGCAACAACACGAATAGAACTGTCGGCAAAGTAGACAAGACGTCAGAAATTGAATTGGTTGAATGTTTGAATTGTTTACTAGTTACAACAAATTACTTTCCGACTAATCAATTTCTAGAGAGTTATTACAAGGACAATTTCCCTGACTACATAGGAAAATACAATCCAAATGAAAAATCTAAGGTAACTTTCTCCAAACCCAGTCGATTTGCCTCTCGTCTGAAAAATTTACTACCTGTAAATTTTTTTAACCTTACGTTTGTCAGGATTTTAGATTTTGGGGGTGCTGATGGAAGCTTGGCTCTTGCGTTCGCAAACCTCCTCAGCGACACTACACGGGTTGAGATTACCGTTGTTGATTTTGGGCAAGATTTAATTAAATCAATGAAATCAAATATCTTAATTAAAAAAATCTCTGTGATTCCCGAGCATGAAGAATTTGAATTGATAATCGCTTCTGCTTCATTAGAAATGTTACCCAATTTTGGTCAAACTTTAAGATTGCTTTTAGATGCTCTCGCAAATGAAGATTCGGTGATATACATACGAACAAACTTTATCCAACCAATAAGAAGATTTTTCCCATTTTTGGATTTTTCATTCCCAGCCCACCTTCATGATATCGGTCCGGATTTTTGGAGAAGTTTTTCAAAGCTTGAGTCTGAAACTTTTCAAGTTTTAAGGACAGAAACTCCTATAAGTGAACTAGATTTTAAATCTTTTCCTATTCGGTGGCTAATTGCTACTGGACTTAAATTTCCTAGCCGATTAGAAGTAAAAATGTTCCCAAATAAACTAAAGCGCTTTTGGATTTATGTTGGATCTTGGGAAGTCGTAGTGCGTAAGTTAAGCTGAGGCATAAGCCTTTTATTGGATTCTTCGTGCAACTATAATCACGTACTTAATCGACCACTACAGACCCTGCTGGTGTAATTAAATGCACTGCAACAATCCCATACTCACCATCATTAGCGGATGGATCAACAAAATCAACTGAAGCACCATTTAATCCATCAAGAATCTCTGACTTAAACCATGAATCAGCAAGGTGATCAGTGTCAGCAATCGTAATCTTCTCAATTGCAGCAACTGCTTTCCCATCTTGTGATGGGTGATCTGCTGTTAGCCATTGGATAAAGAATGGAAGTTCACGAGAGTCGGTAATCTCATTAACTCCAATTTGCTTCCACTTAAGATCGGTTCCGTCTGGTCGCGTGCGGTGACCTTCGGTTGCGGTGCGTCCAAACTTCTCTTCAACTATTGAAATATTGTCAGTTGCAAAAACCCAAGTAAGCCAACCGCCACCTTCTTGTGCTTTCTTGCTCACAGCTTTACCCCAAGGAGTTTGCTCTGTTGCTGGGTGATCTAGTGGGCACACAACTTCGATGTATTGACCGTTTTGAAGAGGCAGTGTGAAGTTGCGTGTGCCAAAGCGTGGGTGGACACCACCATCTACGAAGGTGCTGCCAAGGCGTGAGCCCAGGCGTTGAACTGTGTCGGCTAGTTGATCATGGGAAGTTACATATGAGACATGGTCTAAGCGCATGGGGAAATCTTGCCCTATGAAAGGGGGT
>Ga0114967_10001565_pt1 | contig 19140 bp, 16 predicted proteins | sample M_130628_MF_Meta_FD_92639 | JGI IMG/M metagenome (GOLD analysis project Ga0114967, IMG submission 92639) | Freshwater microbial communities from Lake Montjoie, Canada to study carbon cycling - M_130628_MF_MetaG | ecosystem: Environmental > Aquatic > Freshwater > Lake | place: Lake Montjoie... | reverse complement strand
CCGTCCGGACACGCGCCGTGTCGGATCTCCAAGGCGCGCAACACCGCAGTTCTGAAAGCGCGTAATTGCCCGTCCAGTTTACCTTCTTCTCTGAGTTGATCGGCGAGTGTCATGGTTTTGGATTGCAGGGGTTTGGTTTGGATCTTGCCAAGGCGCTCTTTGAGCAGGGTGACGTTGACTTCCGCGTTGAGAATGTACCTCAGAATGCGCTCGAGCGCACTCTCCGAAATTGAGAATAAAAGAGACTCGTCTCAAATGACATCCTCGAGGAGTTCATCCATGGGCTCGGCCTTCAGGGCGCGCAGGGTGAGGATTCCCTCTGGCGTGCCAGCGAGGGCATCGTAGGGAATGCGCACGAGCTCGAGAAGATGGTAGGCGAGCGTGGGCTGCCATGGGCGCAGAATGTGCGCGACCGCTGGAGGCAGCCCGATGAGGTCCTCCAAACGGGTGGAGGTTTTCCAAGGGCGTTTGCCTTGTGCGAGGACGATGGGGAGGATGGCGGGGAGTTTTGCGGGCGGGGGATGGTTTTGAGCGAAGCGCTCCCAGATGCGCAAGATGTAGGAGAGTAGGCGAAGGGCCATGCGCGGGTCCTCGGAGCTTTGATGTTCAAAGAGCAGGTAGACGAAAGCGTCGCTTTGCTGGATTTTGATGTGGAAGAGTAGGTCGCTCTCGGAACTGGTGAGTTGTGGGTCGATGAAGGAGCAGGGTTCGAGGGCTAGGGAAGTCCAGTCGAGGGCGGCGGCGAGTTCTTTGGGGAGGTGGTTTTCGAAAAAGGCGCGGGCGTTCTCCGGGGCTGAGAAGGTGGCTTTGAGCAGCTTGTCGTTGGGTTGGTGAATTGGGTCCTCGGCCATGGAAAAGGAAGGTGACGCTTGAGAGCTCGAGCGTGTTGGTATCCAAGGACTCGGATGATGGGATGTAGACGGACGTGTGGAAGGCTAGTTTGTGGTTGATTATGGAGGTCTTACATTTGGGTGGCGTGTGTGAAGCAACGGTCGCTCACACTGCGTGGCCCAACTGGAGAACCCCGAGGGACAAACACCTTCTGCTCCGGCGTACACCCCCTGCGCCGTTCTAGAAGCCGAAAATGACGCTTTTCCAGCGTACTAGTCCTCTGTGCTTTCTCGGAGCGTACCCTTAGGGCGACTTGCTTCGTGCACCGGATCGCGCGAGAGGGGGACTGGGGCACCGAGGAAGCGGGGTTGCGTTTCCCACACGTAAACGTCTAAGCAAGCACGGGTGCGAGAGAGGATTTCGCGCAAGCGAGTACGCAAGGAGCGGCGCAGGGGCACGTGTGCGGAGGCAAAGCCGACCGCTGGAAGCCCGATTTCCGCCGCGATGAAGAGGGCGCGTGGCAGGTGAAAGTCGTCTGTGATGATGAGCGTGTTCTCAGTGTGAAACACCTTTTGGGCGCGGATGACCGAATCCAAAGTGCGGAAACCAGCGTAATCTAGCGTGATGGCCGACGAGGGAATGCCGCGTGACAGCAGTGCCTCACGCATCGCGCCGGGTTCGTTGTAGTCAGCGCGCCGATTGTCGCCACTGAGCAGTAGCCTAGCTAGGACTCCCTCATGATAAAGACGGGCAGCCGCGTCCATGCGACCTTCGAAAAAGGGGTTCGCCTCCGCGCCGTGGGAACGGGGGGACGTGCCAAGCACCAGACCGGTAGCTGATCTCGGCAGGAGCGCGGAATCGTGCAGCACGGATCGGTTTCCAACCCAAAGAACTCGAAAGTTTGCGGCCGCAAGTGTCCCGATTAAGAGCAGAAGTGCCCCCAAAAGCACAAGGCTCAGGGCGCGCAAGACTTTGCTTAGGGCGCGCAGAATGTTGCTAAGAATTGGAGCGAGCTTTGCTGAAGCATTCACTGGAGTGAGGCGATTCTCGTTTCTCAAATCGGGCCGCCGAAGCGGGTACGCCTCAGGGAGCGAAGCGGCCTTCTTCAGGCAGCGGTAATATCGTCGGTTTCCTTGGACTTGCCATAGCCAAGGACAAATGTTTTACGAAAACTTCCGAAGGTCCCAGCGGTGATCGCCTCCCTGATTTGAGTCATCAGGTTGAGGTAAAAGTGCAGGTTGTGCAGCGTCACCAAGCGTATCCCCAAAATTTCGTCAGACTTCACCAGATGTCTGATATACGCCCTTGAAAATTCGCGGCACGCCGGACAAGTGCAGCCTTCTTCGATGGGGCCTTTGGCGCGAGTGTGGCACGCATTTTTCAGGTTGACGGTTCCCGCCGCAGTGTAAGCAGTTCCTGTGCGAGCCACGCGCGTCGGCAGCACGCAATCGAACATATCGATGCCGCGCGCAATCATCTCCACCATCTGGGGAGGCGTGCCCAATCCCATAGCGTAACGGGCTTTGTGTGCAGGAAGATAAGGTTCGCTGTGTTCTACTGCTGCGAGCATTTCCTCCTCGGGCTCCCCAACGGAAACCCCGCCCACGGCGTACCCGTCGAAATCCATCTGAACAAGGGCCTCAGCACTTTCTCTGCGCAAGTCCGCAAAGGTAGCGCCCTGCACGATACCAAATTTGGCACCCGCGGTGGGAACCTCCTTGCATTGCTTTGCCCATAGCAGGGTACGCTGGAGGCTGTTGGCGGCGTAGGTCTTCTCGCAGGGGTAAGGCGGACACTCGTCAAAAAGCATCGCAATGTCCGAACCTAAAGTGGCCTGGATTTCCATCGCCTCGCGTGGTCCGATGAAGCACGAAGCGCCGTCGATGTGACTTTGAAACTGGACCCCTTCGTCGGTAATTTTGCGCAATTTCGCGAGTGAAAATACCTGAAAACCGCCCGAGTCGGTGAGGATTGGCCCTGACCAGCGGCTAAAGCCGTGCAGACCTCCCAATTCACGAATGATTTCCAGACCGGGGCGAAGGAATAAATGGTAGGTGTTCCCCAAGATAATCTGGGTTTTGAGATCCCACAATTCCGCCGGAGAGACCCCTTTGACCGTGCCCTGAGTGCCCACGGGCATAAATACCGGCGTCTCAATAACGCCGTGCGCGGTGGTCAAGCGGCCTCTTCGCGCCTTCGAGCTGGGGTCTGTGGATAGCAGTTCAAACATGGAAAACGCTCTACGCCAAGCCATTCTCCCGCAAAACGCCCAGATAAGCGGCTTCTCCCATGCGCACGTTTTGGCTCCAGTCCGAACTTGAACCGCCATCGGCACGATCGCTGATAAACTTGTGACAGACGAATTCCGTTCCGGTTGCTGAGCAAGCCTTTGCCAGCGCGTAAGCTTCCATATCCACTAAGTCCGCCGGAACCACCAGATTGGGGTCAGTAACAAAACTATCCCCTGAACTGCAGACCAACCCGTGGTCGCCCAAGTGAAGAACCACGTGATCTTCGTAAGGAGTTTGGCCCGGTTTAAAACCCAATGGCCCAACGTCCATGTCCCTCTGTACAAAACGAGTACACAAATGCAACCCGCTCCCCACGGTGATCCCGCCGGCAGTGCCGAAGTTCCAAACCCGTTTGGGGCGGTGCTTTTCGATGAGCCGCGCGGCGGTTAATGCGGCGTTGACTTTGCCCACTCCTGTAAAAAATACGTGGGCGAGCGTTGCGAGGTCGGGCGCCTCCTCCCGGATGGCGATGAGTACAAGGTCATTCATGGTAATCCAGTAGCGAGTTCACGTTCACCCCGCGGGCGGCCAAGCGAGACTCTCCGGGCAGAAATTTTAAGTTGAGCACCGTTCCAATCTGGATGCGACTAGAGGGCACCTCGAAGTGTCCGTTGAGCAGGTCCACAATCGCCAGCGCCGTCCCGCCCGTCGCCAGAACATCGTCAATAATCATCACACGCTTCTCGCGTAAAGGACTGTCAGCCTGCAAACAGATCTGAGCAGAACTATATTCGTAATCATAACTTTGTGAGACTAACTCTCCCGGAAGTTTGCCCGGTTTGCGCGCCAGATGCAGCGGCAGACTGCGCGCACAAGCCACGGCGGCGCCCCATAGAAAGCCTCGAGCGTCCGGAGAAACAATGGCCTCTGTCTCCTGTCTATCACACATTTGCGCCAGTTCGTTCACCGTCCAGATGAAGGCATCCGGTCTTTCGGTAATAGAACAGATGTCAAAAAAATTCACTCCCGGCGTCGGCCAGTCAGTGTAGGAGCGGATCAGAGACCGGAGTAAGTTTTTATCCATATAAAAAGTGTCGCGCATGTCTTGTAGGAGGACTGCGTGAGAAAATCAGTCTCTTTATCAGTCTCTTTTAGGGACGGGCCCGAAACAACGCAGGGGCAGGGAATTTTGGGAGTAAGAGAATCCCGCGTGTTTCGTTTCAAGCGGTGTCTTAAAGCGCGCAACTGGCTAATTTTTACACGAGGGGGTGACGACTTTTTATCTCCCTCTGGATGGTGCTTTCCTGCGATTCGACCCCGCCATAAAGTTGGGGTGTCTCCGAACGGTGTCGCAATTTTTCTGAGAATCCGCAGGTCACAGCGAAATTACAAAGCGTCTTACATCAAATGTCCATTCACGCCGCACTCGCCCATCGCACGCATTACACTTACGACAGAGCCGTAGTCCACGGACCTCACGTGGTGCGGTTGCGTCCGGCGCCGCATTGTAAGACGAAGGTGCTTTCATATTCGTTAAAAGTAAGTGGTGGAGAGGTTTTTATAAACTGGCAGCAGGACCCGTTTTCAAATTGGAATGCGCGGCTGGTTTTTCCTGAGCCTATTCGGGAATTGCTGATTGAAGTGGAACTCGTGGTGGAGATGGCGGTGCACAACCCGTTTGATTTCTTTTTGGACGAACACGCCAAGCACGTGCCGTTTACGTACGAAGCAAGCCAGGCGCGTGAGTTGACTTCGTTTTTTGAGGTGGGACCCGGCGGACCACGGCTGGAGGCCTATGCGCAGGCGTGGCGCACGACCTTGGGGACGCCCGCCGGCAGTGGGCAGTGGATGCAGACCCTCGACTTTTTGGTGGAACTCAACCAAGCCCTCCAGCGGGACGTGTCGTATCTCATCCGGCTCGAGCCCGGAGTGCAGACGCCTGAGGAGACGCTTGAGAAGGGGAGCGGTTCGTGTCGGGATTCAGCGTGGTTGATGTGCCAGTTGTTGCGCCGCCTGGGCTTTGCCTCGCGGTTTGCGAGCGGTTATCTCATTCAGCTTAAGCCGGATGTAAAGGCGCTGGATGGCCCTTCTGGGACGGAAGCCGATTTCACAGATTTGCATGCTTGGTGCGAAGTCTTCCTTCCGGGCGCGGGCTGGATTGGATTCGATCCGACCTCAGGATTGCTCGCGGGGGAGGGACACATTCCGCTGTCTTGCACGCCGGAACCCGGTTCAGCTGCGCCGGTGAGTGGTGCGTTGGGAAAATGTGAGTCGCACATGGAACACTCCATGACGGTAACCCGCATTCACGAATCGCCGCGTGTCACGCTTCCGTACAGCGAAGCCCAATGGGCGGCGATTATGAAGCTGGGACGCGATGTAGACGCGCGTTTGCTTGCCGAGGACGTGCGCCTGACTATGGGTGGCGAGCCTACGTTTGTTTCTGTGGATCAGCCTGATGCGCCGGAGTGGAATTTCTCGGCGGTGTCGCAAAAGAAGCGGGAGCTTTCCGGAACGCTGCTCAAACGGTTACAGGGCAAATTTGCGCCTGGAGCCCTGCTGCATTACGGACAGGGCAAGTGGTATCCTGGTGAACCGCTTCCGCGTTATGCGTTGTCCGCTTTTTGGCGTAATGACGGGTTTCCGGTTTGGAAGAACCCGAAGTTGATTGCGGACGAGTCCAAGGATTACGGCTACGGTTTGCCGGAGGCCAAGAAGTTAGGAGAACGCCTAGCTCGAATTTTGGGTATTGGCGGGGAGTATTTGCAACCCGGTTACGAGGATCCGGCGTATTACCTTTGGCGCGAGAGTCGCCTGCCTTCCAACGTGATAGCCGAGGAACCCAAGTTTTCCACGCCTGGCGAGCTTGAGCGCTTCCGGCGCCTCTTCAAACGCGGGCTGAAGGAGGAAGTCGGTTATGTGCTTCCTTTACAGAAACAGGATGAATTGTGGCGCTCGAGTCGCTGGTTTTTTCGCGAAGACGGCCTCCTGAGGCTTTCCCCGGGGGATTCGCCGATGGGGCTGCGTCTTCCGCTGGACTCGCTTCCGTGGGTGAGTGCGGCGGATTATCCTCATATCAACAAACTAGATCCGAGTCAGAAGCTTCCACCGCTTCCGACGGTTTTCGGGTTCCAAGCCAACCCAGTTTCGCAATGGGAAAAGCGAGGCAAACATCCCGAAGTCGCATTGCAAGCCGATCGGGCTCCGCTTTTGAATGAAAGTGCCCCTTGGATAGTCCGCACCGCGTTGTGTGTGGAGCCGCGACACGGGCGGTTGTATGTATTTTTGCCGCCGTTACAGAGTGCTGAAGACTTTGTGGAACTCATTGCAGCGCTTGAGTTAGCGGTTCGTGAGTGTGGTTTTGAGGTGGTCATCGAAGGTGAGACTCCACCACCGGATCCCAGATTAAACAAACTAGGGGTGACACCGGATCCCGGCGTGATTGAGGTGAACCTGCATCCGAGTGCGACTTGGGACCAATTAGTCGAGCGTACGGAAGTGCTTTATGAGGAAGCGCATCAGTCTCGCTTGGGAACTGAGAAGTTCATGCTAGATGGACGTCATACCGGCACCGGGGGCGGGAACCACATCATTTTGGGTGGGGCGACTCCGGGGGATTCCCCAGTGTTGCGTCGCCCTGATCTATTGCGGTCCTTGCTGACTTACTGGCAGAACCATCCGTCGTTAAGCTGGTTGTTTAGCGGGCTCTTCATCGGACCCACAAGTCAGGCTCCCCGCATCGATGAGAGTCGGCATGACAGTCTCTACGAACTGGAACTCGCTTTTGAACAGATCCCCGGTCCCGAAGAGCATATCGCACCTTGGCTGGTGGATCGCCTTTTCCGTAACCTGCTAACGGATGCGAGCGGAAATACCCATAGGGCAGAGTTTTCCATCGATAAACTGTATTCGCCAGACAGCGCGACGGGTCGCCTTGGCTTGCTGGAAATGCGCGCTTTTGAAATGCCACCCCACGCGCGCATGAGTCTGGTGCAGCAGTTATTGTTACGTGGGATGGTATCGATGTTCTGGAAAAAGCCTTACACGAACAACTTAATACGGTGGGGAACGGATTTGCACGATCGCTGGTTGCTTCCACACTTTTGCGAAACCGACTTTCGCGAGGTTCTGGGCGATCTGCGTGATGAGGGTTATGCTTTTGAAAAGGAATGGTTTGCGCCACATTTTGAGTTCCGTTTTCCGCATGTCGGGCATTTCGAACAAAGGGACATTCGCGTGGAACTGCGTGCGGCTCTCGAACCATGGCACGTCTTGGGCGAGGAGCCCGCGGGGGGAGGAGCGGTGCGCTACGTAGACAGTTCGCTGGAGCGGTTGCAGGTGAAAGTGAATGGAATGGCTGGCGACCGTTTTGCGCTGCTTTGTAATGGGCGTCGGGTTCCGTTGCATCCGACTGGAACAAACACAGAAGCAGTTGCAGCAGTGCGGTATAGGGCATGGCAGCCACCGGGATGTTTGCATCCCACCATCCCTCCGCACGCGCCCTTGGTGTTTGATTTATACGACACTTGGAGCAAGCGTTCCTTGGGAGGATGCCGCTATCACGTCGCGCATCCGGGTGGTTTGAGTTACGACACTTTTCCAGTGAATGCGTATGAGGCAGAGAGTCGGCGGCTGTCGCGCTTTCTCACCCACGGCCACACGCAAGGGGTCTTTCTGCCTGTGGAAGAGCGCCTGAATCCGGAATGTCCCTTTACATTGGATCTTCGAAAGCAATCTATTCGCTAATAGTGGTAGCCTCCCTGACGTTTTTCAACCATGCGCCTTAGTCCGCCCATCTCACCACTTTTGAATGTTGATCCCAAACCGGCGCCTCAGGCGTATCGGGAAATGGTGGGGCGGGATGGGGCACCCCGAGAGCATTGGGCGGCGCTGATGGGCGAGTTGGAAGCCATGGGTCCGTCAGAACGGGCGCGCCGTTTGGAAAGTGCCCGGCGTATCGTGCGGGAGCAGGGCATTACTTATAATGTGTACGGCGACCCGCAGGGGATGGAGCGACAGTGGGATTTGGATCCGCTGCCGCTGCTGCTTTCTCCCGCAGACTGGGTGGAGATCGAACGGGGACTGGTCCAGCGCGCGACGCTCATCAATTCGATTTTGGCCGACTGCTACGGGCCGCAGAGCCTGATTCGCTCGGGAAGTCTTCCTCCCGCCTTGCAGTTTGCCCAAGCAGATTTTCTTCGGCCCGCCCATGGGATTCGCCCTGCTTCGGGAGTCTTCCTGAATTTGTATGCAGCGGATCTCGCCCGCGCTCCAGATGGTCGTTGGTGGGTGCTTTCGGATCGTACGCAAATCCCTACGGGCGCTGGGTATGCTCTGGCGAATCGATTGGTAACGGCGCGAATTTTACCGGAGGCGTTTCGGGAAAGTCGAGTGCACCGGTTGGCGGGTTTCTTTCGCCGGTTCCAGTCGTCTTTGGCGCAGTTGAGCGAACAACCAGACGCGGAATCGCGTGAACCGAGAGTCGTTTTGCTCACTCCCGGACCGTACAATGAGACCTATTTTGAGCAGGCTTATCTTGCCCGTTACTTGGGGTATTCAATGGTCGAGGGCCAAGATTTGACGGTGTGCGATCGGAAGGTTTTTCTTAAAACGCTCAGCGGTCTGGAGCGGGTGGATGTGATTTTGCGTCGGGTTGACGATGCGTTTTGCGATCCACTGGAATTGCGTAATGATTCCATCCTCGGGGTGCCGGGCTTGTTGGAGGCCTTGCGCGTAGGAAACGTGGCTATCGCGAATACACTTGGCTCTGGCATGTTACAGAGCCCGGCGTTCCGTTCGTTCCTCCCCGGACTTTGCCGGACGGTTCTGGGAGAGGATCTGCACATGCCGTCCTTGGCGACTTGGTGGTGCGGTCAGGAACAGGCACAGCAGCATGTCTTTTCAAACTTCGATCATCTGGACGTGCGCCCGGCTTTTTCTGGCGGACCTGCCCTTGCGAAAGATCCGAGTGAATTGCGAAAAGCCATCGCGTTTGCACCTCACCGCTGGGTGGCCCAAGAGCGTATGCGGTTTTCTGAAGTGCCTTGCTGGGAAAAGGATGCCGTCGTAGAACGCCCCTTTTTATTGCGCGTGTTCCTTCTGGGAACCAAGGACGGTTACCTCGCAATGCCCGGCGGTTTGGTGCGCACAGGTTTGGGAACTGGGCCTACGGGGATCTCGATGCAAGAGGGCGGTTCGAGCAAGGACGCTTGGGTTTTGAGCCACGAGCCCGTCGATGAAGTCTCGCTCTTGCAGGGCGCTGATTCCTCGATCGAGCTGCGCCGTGTGGGTAACAATTTGCCGAGTCGCCTCGCGGATAACTTTTTCTGGATAGGCCGTTACACCGAGCGGGTGGACGTTGCTGCTCGCACTTTACGCGCTGCCTTGCTTCGTTTTAGTCCGGAGAGTGGCGGGAGTGATTTGGAGCAGCTTTTGCCGCTGTTGCGCACATTAGAGGCGCAGGATCAGATTCGAGCAGCTAAGGCGGATGAGGAGCGTTCCGTGGAGGAGTTGGAAGAGGACTTCATGGAGGCGCTGTATTCGTCGACGTGCCCGGCGAGTTTGCGCAGTTTATCGGCGCGCGTGGTGCGCTTGGCGATGTTGGTTAGAGACCGTACGTCAAACGACTTATGGCGTGCGCTGAGTCAGTTGGAGGATGCCTTGGCGGTGGAAATGACGTCCTGGTCGGCTGGCGAGGCGATCGGCCTGCTCAATCGCGTATTGCTGTTGTGCTCTGCTTTTAAGGGGATTGTGCGTGAAAATATGACACGCGCCCAAGGGTGGCGTTTTCTCGATATGGGGTTGCGTATGGAGCGCGCCATGGCCCTTTGCACCTTACTTCGCGAAACGTTGCTTTCCCCAGACGCGGGGCATCCCAGTCTGCTGGAAAGTGTTTTAGAATTGTCTGACAGCACCCTGACGTATCGGTCCCGTTACAATTTGCTGCCCAACCTGATGGCGGTTTATGATTTGGTGCTTTTGGACGACACCAATCCGCGCTCGCTTCTGTTTCAGTTGCTCCAATTAGAAAAACATTTTGAGCGACTTCCCCGCAAAGGCTCCATGGTGCTTGCCTCCCCAGAGGAGCGTTTGCTGACAAAAATGCTCACATCGACTAAGTTGCTCGACCCTAATGAACTGGGAATCCCGGGGGCGATTCTTGCCGAATCGGAAACTGCGCGCCTTTTAGATTTTGTCCTCGTCGCGCTTCCTAAACTTTCAGAGGTGCTTGCGGTCACGTATTTTGAGCACTCCAATATTTCGAGAACCCAAGCCTGATGGACTATCAACTCGTTCATAAAACGGTTTACCAGTATAGCGAGCCGGTCACTGTTTCTCATCACGCCGCTCGCATGGAACCCGTGCGCGATGGCCGCCAAGACTGCTCGGGCTTTTCGCTGCGCATCCTGCCCGAACCCGACGTTTGTACCACTAGACATGATTATTTCGGCAATAGCGTTACAGTGTTCGGGATACGCGAGTTGCACCGTACTTTGGAGGTCGAGGCGTATAGTCGGGTGACGGTGCGCGAGATCACCCCGCCGGTCCCGAATTTGTCCCCAGTGTGGACCGAGGTTGCCCGCCGCTTTCGCGATCCAGTTTCTCCGCAGGACACGGGTGCTTATGAGTTTTGTTTGGATTCTCCGATGGTGCGGCCCGCGCCGGAATTTGCGCGGTGGGCGAGGGAAAGTTTTGCCGCTGGGACACCGATTTTAGCGGGTGTCGCAGAGCTTGTTGGACGTCTTTTTAAGGAGTTTGAGTTTGATCCTGTGGCCACCGATGTCGCGACACCTTTGGAGGAAGCGTGGAAGGCGCGGCGCGGGGTCTGTCAGGATTTCGCGCATGTGGCATTGGCGTGTTTGCGTTCGCTCAGTCTGCCTGCGCGCTATGTGAGCGGCTATCTTCGCACGGTGCCTCCCGCTGGTCAGAAGCGCATGCAAGGAGCAGACGCTTCCCACGCGTGGATCTCTGTTTTTTGTCCGTACAACGGTTGGGTGGATTTTGACCCGACGAATAACATCATGCCGAGTGATGGGCACATTACCGTGGCGACTGGGCGTGATTATAGCGATGTGAGTCCCTTGAGCGGCATCCTTACCGGAGGTGGCGAACACACGGTGGAGGTGGCTGTGGATGTTATCCCATTGCCCTGATTATTTTTAAGACGCTAAGGAAGAGACTTTTGCGTGCAGCTCAGTCGCAAGACTCTTACGGTCGCTCGCGGGTGGCAAAGGATTCCCGAAGCGCATCGTCGCGTGAATTTCCTGGCGCCGTATAAGAGCCAAGAGGCAAGCCCCCAATTCGCGCTCACCGAAGTAAGCGATATCCTCGGCCGGCAGACCGTCTAGCCCAGTGTAGGCGATGTGCGCCGGAGTGACAGACGCTCCAAGATCAACAGCGGGTTGGAGCAGGGAAGGTTGAAAGGGGAGGACGCTGCTCCCGTCCGAACTGGTTCCCTCAGGAAATAAAGTGATCAAAAGACCGGCGTTTAGCCGCCTTCTCAGGGCAGCGTTGACCCGTGAGACGTCCGTGCGGCGTTTCCTTTCGATGTAAATGGTTCCTGCACAGCTCGCAATGTCTCCAACCAAAGGCCAGCGTTCCACCTCCGCCTTGGACACAAACACCATGGGCCCAAGAGCGCTGAGGGTCATGATGTCTAGAAACCCCAGATGATTCGTGACCAAAAGTCCGCTTTTAGGAAGCGCACCATAGACGGTATGGCGCACATTGAGATGCCCGAGTAACGCGCGAGAAAGTCTGTGTAACTCTTTTGCTCTCAGGCGTAAGCGCTCCCCAGACTCCTCAGGTTCGGGTAGCTTGAGGGCGCGAAAATGGAGTAGCCCGTGCAAAAGTTGAACCGCGAGGCGTGCGCATTTCCCAGCTACAGCGAGCGAGCTGATTTCGGGGGCGCGGTTCGGGGGCGGGTCACTGGAGAAGTTCGGCGGCGCTGGCGGGGAGGTTTTTGAGGTCAAGCAGCGTTAAAAAGTCGATGGTCTTGAACTCTCGGTCAAGCGCGGGTGGTGCACAAATTTTTGCTCCTAGAGAAAGGTAGGCGGTGAGGAGCTTTGGGGCGCGTGGCACCGGAGCCGGTTCGCGTTCTAAAGCGGGAAGGGGACACACCCATTCCGGAAGAGGGAGTGTGCGGAACTCGACAGGCGCAAGGTGTTTGCGGGCCAGCATTTCGTACAGTGCGATACCTTCTTCCGCGTCTTGGGAGGTCAGCGAGCTGCAACCCACCATATAACGGCAACCATGCTCTCTTGCGTAAGCCGCTATCCCCTTCCAAAGCATCGAAAGCACCCGCAGATTGCGATGCTCGCTATGGACGCAGGCCCGTCCCAGTTCCAGCACTTCGTTCCGGATTGGCTCAAAAGGGGAAAGGTCGAATTCTTGAGCACTATAAAATCCCTTGTGGCGGGCCGCCTGTTCTCCAGTCTGCATGCGATAAGTCCCGACGACTTCTCCCTCGCATTCCACGAGCAAATGATCGCACGCCACATCGTAGGCGTCCTCGTCTCGCAGCGTAAGATACGAGGCCTCCAGTCCCTCTTGCAGCTCAAGGTTGAACACCATAAAACGCAGCGATTGCGCAGCCCGAATGTCTGTCGGGCTTGCCGCAAGGCGAACCGTATACTGATCAGCACCAGCAATCCGCGAAAGGATGCGGCGTCCTATAGCCGTTTGCCGGACTGCCGAGGAGGATTCTTGTGGAGGGGTGTTCACGTTACAATTTTTATCCGGAGAAGTGACAAGTGTGTGAGTAGATTGTGACTCTTTTGTGACACCTGTTTAAAATAGTTAAAATTTGAGGGCTAGCATCGTTTTGCGCCCGCTCTGAAACTCTCTATCTCATAGGAATGAGGGATCCCGCAATCCCGCAATTCTCACACCGAACTGTTTCAGTGAAGTGGGGTGAAGTAAAATTGCTCAACCACATCATTTTGTGAGCGAACGTTAAGGGATCCTCAAATCAGCGAGGCTTCGGCTGTCTCAAAATTTTGGGGTTTGTCTGATTCGTTCTTTGTTTCGGGGAGTGCCCTTCAAGATAAATAGCTCCTCCTTCGGGATGTTGTTCGTCATAGGGGCGTCGAAGGGTTAACTTCGTCAAGTGATGTTTCTCGCTGTTGTATGCTGGCTCTTGATTGTGACTTTGATCCTCGCGGGTTTTTTGGGGAGCTTTCTTCCTATTTTACCGGGGACGCCCCTGATTTTGGCTGGGGTCTTTCTGTACAATTTTTGCGAGCAACGTCTCTTGATGCATCCGGAACGGGCGTTGAGCGCAGGAAGTTTATGGGGATTTGTCGGTTTGGTAGTGTTGGCGCATCTCGTGGACTTCGCTGCGAGTCTGGTCGGTGCCAATCGGTATGGGGCCTCGCGCAGTGGAGTTTGGGGAGGCGTGATCGGGTTGGGGATCGGAGTATTTTTCAGTTTGCCTGGGATGCTTCTCGGTCCGCTAGTGGGTGTGGTGGCGGGAGAGTTGCTCGCTGGAAAGGCAATGCCGATTGCGTTGCGCGCAGCGTGGGGCACCTTGGTTGGGACTGCGGCGGGGACTTTGGCGAGGGTCTCCATTGCGTTCATTATGGTGGTCTGGTTTGCGGTGGCCGCTTGGTTGTCATACGTCGGTTAACGCCGGTTGAGTCGTAGGTTGGCTCCCCTGTTCACGACGCTGCGTGGTTGTGTGGTGCCGGCTCACAAGACGTCGTTCTATGTTTGTCCCGCTTTTCTCACTTAACACTGCTTTGTGCGTTGACAGGCCTCATTCGCTTTGAGAAGCTTGCAACCCTTTTTCACTCTTCGTCCACTTTCTCTCATGGCCAACACACCTTCCGCCGCCAAACGCGCTCGCCAGACCGAACGCCGCACGCTCATCAACCGCCGCTCCTTGACCGCTGTCAAAAATCAGCTCAAGGCGGTTCGCGAAGCTTTCCGTTCTGGAAATAAGGAGTTGGCCAAGGCTGCTGCTGAGCATTGTGTTTCTACTTTGGACAAAGCGGTGAAGACCGGCAATGTGCATCGCAATTCTGCGAACCGTCACAAAAGTATCATTCACAAGGCTTTGATAGCTCTCGGCTAGTTTTCGAAACGGCTTCGCGTTTTTGTCAGGTTTATCCTGACTGATTTTCAAAAGGGACACTCGCCTCGCGGGTGTCCTTTTTTTTTGAGCGGATCCTATTGGTTTGGCAGTTTTTAGACGGTCGCTTATTTTCCTTAGTGTTATAGGATTCTGCTTTTTTCGGGGCTAACCGCTGATGTCCTTCTGATGTGAGTCCAATCAGCCTCACGGCTGTATTGATTGAAGTAGACGTAGGAAGCGCCCAAAAAATTCCACGCCTTTTTCCAAGTCCTCAACCGCTATCCATTCGTCACAAGTGTGCGCTTGCGCAATCGAGCCCGGCCCCATCGCAATTGCAGCACTGCCCTGTTGAGCGAACACCGCAGCGTCGCAAAACCACGGAGCCCCAACGGGTTGCGCTCCAAGTTGTCCTAACTTTTGAAGCAGGGGATGCTCCCTATCCGTCAATAGGGGCAGGGAGCGGCGGACTTCGATTTCTACGTCGGGGCAGACGCTTCGCAATTTAGCAAAAAGCTCCGCCTCAAAGGGCTCGCCCTGTCCCGGAACGGTACGGATGTCTAGGGTGGCGTGGCAAAAGTCTGGGACGACGTTGGTCTTGCTGCCTCCCTGGACGGTGCCTGCGCTGATGGTTGAGTGCCCCAGAATAGGATGGGTGAAGGTTTTTAGCCAAGGTACTAATTCTCTTTGAACCAGTTGGAGAATGTCCATCATGGCATAAATGGCATTGCGACCCTTCTCCGGTTGTGCGGCGTGCACGGCGATCCCTCGGGTGGTTAGGGAAATGAACATACTGCCTTTGTGGGTGAAAACGGCGTCCAAGCCAGTGGGTTCGCCTGCGATGACGAGATCGAAATGTTCGGTGGCGGCGAGGGCGTGCGCACCGTGCTGGCCAGCCTCTTCTCCCGCGAGGCCGGCGAACCAGATTTCGTGGGAAAGGTGAGGGAGCATTTCGCGCGCAGAGTGAAGGGCTGCCAGCATCGACGACATCGGGCCCTTGGTGTCACTTGCGCCTCGGCCATAGATTTTGCCGTCGCGAATTTCACCGCCAAATGGATCGATCGTCATGCCCACTATGGAGACTGTGTCGGTGTGCGGCGCGAAAAGCAGGCGGGGCTTTCCGGGCGTGTCCGAGGGGAATCGGGCCACCACGTTGGGGCGCCCCAGTAGGACTTCTGGGGTCTCGACGTGAACTCCCGGGAACTCGGTCTTGAGCCATTGTGCAATCCAGTGGGCGCAATGTGCTTCCCCAGTCTGATCGGTACCCGGATTGTCGTCGGGATTGACGCTTGGAATACGGACGAGCGCCTGGCAAAGCGCGGCGACTAGGGAAGGGGAGCAAGCCTGAGTTTCCATGACTGTTTACGGCTGGAGCTGGGTTTGACGAAACCATTCCACAAAGCGGGGAATGCCTTCGCTAATTTTGGTGTGAGGATCGTAACCAAGCAGGGCCCTCGCTTTGGATATGTCGGCGTAGGTGAGGGGAACGTCTCCAGCTTGTTCTGGGTGGATTTCGATGTGGGCCTCACGCTGGAGCGCCTTTTGAATGGTTGCGATGAGTTCCGAGAGCGAGGTGGTTTCACTTTCGCCCAGATTGAAGATGTCAAACAGCGGACCCTGGTAGGAGAGTGCCGCGACGAGACCCTGTAGGATGTCGTCGATGTAAGTGTAATCCCGGCGAGTGGATCCATCTCCAAACTGCCGGATGGCGCGCCCTTCCAATATCGCTCGTGTGAAGGAGTGGATCGCTAGATCTGGGCGTTGGCGCGGGCCGTAAACCGTAAAAAAGCGGAGAATGACACAGCGCATCCCGTAAAGATGGGAGTAATTAGAGCAAAGTTGTTCTCCCGCGAGTTTGGACGCCGCGTAGGGCGAAATGGTTTGGTTGAGACACATGTCTTCTCGGAACGGAACCGTTTTAAGAACGCCGTAAACCGAGGAACTAGATGCAAATATAAAACGAGAAACGTTCGCGCGACGGGCAGCATCCAGCAAATTGAAGGTGCCTTTGATATTGGTATCCAAGTAGAGTTCCGGATCCTGAATAGAGGGGCGAACGCCAGCGCGGGCCGCAAAGTGAACGATTGCATCAGGGCGGGTATTCTCAACGATGTTTGTCACTCGGGCTCCATCACGCAGATCAGCTTCTTGAATTTGAATATGATTTGCAAATCGGCGCACGTTCTCGCGCTTGATTGCGGGCGAGTAAAAGTCGTTAAAGTCATCAAGGATAACCACTTCGTGGCCGCTATTAAGGCAGCGCTCGGCAAAATGGGAGCCTATGAATCCGGCGCCTCCGGTGACGAGTAGCTTCATAAGCCCCGACGATAGCGGTTGCTAAAAGAAGCGGGCAAGGGGGAAGTCGCCTAAACACACCAATGCGTTGGATGAACGGTTTGACAAACGGGGCTCAAGGGTGCGACAAAAGACATTGCGCACCTACTATGGCTGAGACACCCCCAACTTCTCCGACTCCCATCGTTCCTTCCCCAGAGTCCATTCGTATCACGCTCCCTCCCAAGCTGAAGGCTCCTCTGCCGGCGCCGGTTGTGGCGGCGTCTCTACCCAAACCCATCGCTGCTCCCTCGCCCAGTGCCGCGCCGTCCGCGATCCGCCCGCCAATTGCGGTGCCCGCTCCAGCTGTGATCAAAACGGTGCCCGTTGCGCCTGCAGGTGCAACCGGTGGTGTGCCTTCCAAAGTGACGGTTCGGTTAACTTCTGCCCAAGTGGTTCAGGCTGGATCCCAGTCTGGTGTAGTTTCCGCAAGAAAAGAGACGGTTCGCTTGGTTGCCAGCTCGGGGGTTCCTGCTCCCGTGGCACCACCAGCTCCAGCCGTTTCCGCTCCGCCTGTAATATCAGTCGCGCCTCCTCCAGCTATTACCCCGTTTTTACCGAAGGCTGCTTCTTTACCCCCTCCTCCCTCCGCACCCGCCCCAATAGCCGCACCCGCCCCAATAGCCGCACCCGCTCCAATTGCCGCACCCGCTCCAATTGCCGCGCCCGCTCCGATCGCCGCACCCGCTCCGATTGCCCCGCCCGCACCAATCGCTGCTCCCGCACCGATCGCCGCGCCCGCTCCAATCGCCGCTCCCGCTCCGATCGCTGCTCCCGCTCCAATCGCTGCTCCCGCTCCAATCGCCGCAACCGCTCCCTCGGCACCTGCTCCTCCTTTGGCTCCGATCGCCGGTCCTCCCGTGGCTCGCCCACCGGTCCCGTTGGGAGGAGGCGCTCCTCCAGCACCTCCCCGCCCACCTGCAGCGGCCTTGCCTGTGACTGCTCCCTTGCAGGCCGCGCCTCCCGCTCCGGTTCGCCCAGCAGCGCTGACTGCGCCTACAGTTGGAGCGTCCACCGCGGATGGCACTCAGACCGTCGCATTAAAGCCGCCGGTCCCTTCCGCTCCTGGGCTTCCTGCCTTGACGCCACCCAAAGCCCCAGGAACCCCTCCCACTGCGACGGTGGCACTGGCAGCTAAGCCAGTCACCGCTACAGTTGCGTTGCGCAGGACCACTGAAGACGCGTTGCCGAAAGCCACCGTTCGCCTCCAAACTGGAGCAACCCCCACGGTCGGTCCCAAGGTAACCGCCGTTGCGCCTCCGAAGGCGACGACTCCTCTGGTAAAGGCTCCCGTTCCCGGCTCGACCCCGCCGGTTCCAGCCTCAGTCTATGCGGAAGGTTCAACCGTTCCGGCCCGTAAGGTATTTGCTCCCAAACCTCCTGAGGTGTCCGATTTCGATATCGCGGGAGAACCCGAGGAAGAGGTCGTCGAGCAGGGTGGTTCCAGCGGCTTGGATCGCTGGTTGACTATTGCAGCGGCCGTGGTCGCGCTCCTCTCAGCGGCCAGCACCTTTATGACCTACACATCGATCAAGTAGACCGATTTTTCACTAACTTATGGCAAGCACAAACGTAATCACTATCACAGAGTCCAATTTTGACTCCGAAATCATTCACTCCACGGTTCCCGTTCTAGTTGACTTTTGGGCGCCTTGGTGCGGACCTTGCCGCATGCTCGGCCCGGTTATTGATGAAATTGCGGACGCCAAAGTTGGCCAAGCGAAGGTTGCAAAAATCAATGTCGATGATTGCCAAGCCCTCGCTGCGCGCTATCGCATTTCTTCGATTCCCGCTTTGCTCTTCTTCAAAAACGGCGAACCGGTGGAAACCTTGGTGGGCGCAGCTTCTAAGACCACGTTGACCGCCAAGCTGGACGCACTGCTCTAAGCGAAAGACGTATTTCTCAGTTTCAGAAAGGCGCGGCTTCTCAAAGTCCGCGCCTTTTTTGTGTTCATTCACTCGATGCGCTTGGCTGGACCGTGCAATTTATTTTATCATTAAGATAAAGCTGCAGGCCTCTCGTTTCCAATTGATCCAACGTGGTGAGGCTATTTCTGAAATTCCGACATGAACCCCCGTTCGATGCAATACCAAGGCCCAGATGCTGATGACCGCGAGATTAGAGCCTTTAGGAATCTCCCCTATGACCAACAGTTCGCGCGGATTCAAAATGTAATCCGAAATAAAAAGTGGCCTCTTTTGAGGAAGTTCATTCTCAGGACGAACTGCGTCCAAGACGGACTCTCGAGCGTTTTACCGCAACAAGTCTCCCAGTCCCCAACGTGTGAGCACTTCCATCGGTTGGTGGTACATAATGGCCCGCTCGTGCGCCCACGGCAGCAGAGAGCGCGCGGCGTCGGTGCACAGGCGATGTGGCGCGGGCGTGATACCCACACGCCCGAGATCGAGCCGGTCCGCATCCCAGCACGCTTGCACTGTGGGGTCCGCATCCGTGTGACCGTCCGTGTGCAACCGACAGGCTTCGTAGAGCAATGTGAACTGCGAGTCGTCGAGATGCACGAGGGAACCGCGGAGCGTGCGAGCAAAGTCGCCGCCGCGCAGCCCGTGGCCATGGTCGCGGTTCTCGTTGAGGCGTCGGGCATCGTGGAAGAGTGCGAACAGCGCGACCACTTCACGGTCGGCCCCGTTGACGTCGGCCACGCGCAGCCCGTT
>Ga0114967_10001562_pt1 | contig 19146 bp, 13 predicted proteins | sample M_130628_MF_Meta_FD_92639 | JGI IMG/M metagenome (GOLD analysis project Ga0114967, IMG submission 92639) | Freshwater microbial communities from Lake Montjoie, Canada to study carbon cycling - M_130628_MF_MetaG | ecosystem: Environmental > Aquatic > Freshwater > Lake | place: Lake Montjoie... | reverse complement strand
TTCTCGCGGCGCGCCTTCATGGCTCGGATGTATGAGGGCGTGATCTTGGGAGAAGTCATTTTGCGAAACTGGCCAACAATTCTTCCACGCTGGCCGTGGCCGTGCCTACTTTGCCGACGACGATTCCTGCGGCATGATTTGACATGACCGCAGCTTCCATAGGCGAAGCTCCAGCAGCGATAGCAAGTGTGAATGTGGCGATGACCGTGTCGCCCGCGCCGGAAACATCGAAGACTTCCTGCGCCAGCGTGGGGATATGGAAATGCGTGTGGCCGCGTTGACAAAGCAACATGCCAAGTTCTCCGAGTGTGATGAGCAGCACCGCAGGGCGAATCTCATTTAGCAATCGCTCTGCTGCTGTCATCAGATTTTTGTCGGCGAGTGGATTCGCGTTCTTTGTGTCGTCTGGCAGATTTGCTAACTCGAATGTCTCCTTCCGATTCGGCGTGATGAGCGAGAGGCCATCGAGATTCAGTTGATGCACTGGCTTAGGATCTAGACTTAGCCAAACGCCACAGTCGTGACAAAGTGTTTTGATTTCATTCAACAGTAGCTGAGTGACTACGCCCTTGCCGTAATCACCGACGATGACCGCGTCCGCTTTCGGAATTTCATTTTTCAGGAGTGTGACCAGTCGGCGCGTGAGAGGCGCGTCCAGATTTTCCCTCGATTCACGATCAATACGCACGACCTGCTGCTGATGTGCGACGATTCGTGTCTTTTTGATTGTGGGGCGTGTGTGGCTTACCACCAAACCGCGACATCCGATGCCTTGCGCATCCAATATTTCTGCGAGTTGTTCTGCTGCCGCATCGCGTCCCACTGCGCCAAAAATCTCTGTGGATAAATTCATCGCTGCGAGGTTGCGCGCTACGTTTGCTGCGCCGCCAGGCATGAAGCTCTCACGTTGGAAGTCCACCACAGGCACGGGTGCTTCTGGCGAAATCCGCGCAACGCTGCCCCAGATGAATTGATCTAGCATCACGTCTCCGACAACAAGGACTCGGGATTTGGCTGCAGCGGCGAGCAATTTTTTGACACGGGCGACTGGAAGTTTATTTCGATTCATGGCATGAAATCAGTCTAGGAATCCCGTGAGAGGACTCGTCGCACTGGCAATCTGTGATTGTGAGCCGAGGCCAGATTCATAAGCGGCGCGGCCTGCTTCAACCGCCATTTTGAAGGCGACAGCCATGCGGTTGGGATTCGTGGCAATGGCAATGGCGGTGTTGACCAACACAGCATCTGCGCCCAGCTCCATCGCTTCCGCCGCATGACTTGGCGCGCCGATCCCCGCATCTACAACAATAGGAACGGTGGCTTGTTCGATGATGATACGAATCTGATCGCGCGTTTGGATGCCGCGATTCGAGCCGATAGGCGAGCCGAGCGGCATGACTGTGGCGCAACCGACTTCCTGCAATCGCTTCGCCAGCACCGGATCAGCATTGATATAAGGCAGCACGGTGAAACCCTCCTTCACGAGAATCTCAGCGGCCTTAAACGTCTCGATGGGATCGGGCAATAGGTAGCGGGGGTCGGGATGGATTTCGAGTTTTACCCATTTCGGCAAGCCGGCAGCGACGGCGAGACGCGCGAGACGCACAGCTTCCTCGGCATTCATCGCGCCGCTTGTGTTGGGCAATAGTAGATATTTTTTGCCGTCAACGAATTCGAGGATGTTCGCGAACGGATCCTTTTTGCCAGACAGATCAGCGCGGCGTAACGCGACTGTGACCATCCCCGTGTCGCTCGCGGCGAGGGCGTCGCGCATGGCTTCGGGTGAGGGAAACTTTCCCGTGCCGAGAATGAGGCGCGACGAGAATGTTCTCCCAGCGATGACCAGCGGTTTGTTGTTCAACGACATCAGCAATACTCTAATCAGTGACATAATAGATTGTCGAGACGCCTCAAGGTCTCTCCTCAAAATGCCATCCGAAACAACCTGCTAAGGGAGGGGAGTGAAATTTATCCTCAAACCGTGACATTCGTGAGCCCTGAGAGGTAACACAAGTTTTCTTGCAATCGATTCGCAATTCTTAGCAAACTATTTGCACGATGAATCAAGTGCGCTTATTTGTTTTGGCTGTCCTAGGAATCAGTGTGGCAACATCTGTGGCCGAGTTTGACATCTCCAAGCTTCCTGCTGCCTCGGCGCGAAAGGACGTCACTTACGACAAAGACATCAAGTCGATTTTTGAAGCGTCCTGCTTCCGTTGTCACGGTGATAAACAGAAGAAAGGCGGCATCCGTCTTGATTCGCTTGAGGCCGTTCTCAAAGGTGGAAAAGAAGGAACGATTGTTGAAGTTGGCAATTCTGTTAAGAGCACTTTGCTTATATCAGTCTCGCAACTTGATCCGGAAACTGCAATGCCTCCGAAGTCGAAGGCTCGCAAGAGCCCGGGCGGACCTAGTGCAAGCGGAGAAAAAAAGCCAGAAGTGGGTGGGCATGCCGCAAATCAAGCTCCAGCAAAACCTCTGACGTCTGAACAAGTCGGGTTGGTACGTGCATGGATTGACCAAGGCGCGAAGTAATTTCTGATCTGCAATAGTCAAACGCCGTCAGCCAACGCTGGCGGCGTTTTACTTTTTGGTGTCAAATAAGCTGGGCGCGGCGCGTTGGGCGAGTGCGACGCTGCGTGAGAGAATTTCTGTGGCGGACTCTGACTCCAGAGCAAATGCCGCCAGCTCCTGCGTGTCAGACAGTTTCAACCGGCGGACGAGAAATTTGATTTGCGCGAGCAATGGCGGGGCAGCGCTAAGTTCGTCCACGCCAAGACCGATCAACAACGGCACAAGCGTGGTGTCGCCCGCCATCTCTCCGCAAACACTGACCCAGACTTTTTGCTGACGTGCGGCGTCAACAGTGCGTTTGATGAGTCGTACAATAGCCGGATGTGTCGGTTCGTAGAGGTGCGCGATCTTTTCGTTCATCCGATCCACGGCGAGGGTGTATTGGATGAGATCATTTGTGCCAAGGCTGAAAAATTGCACTCGCTTGGCCAGCGCATCGGTGATTAGCGCAGCGGAAGGCGTCTCGATCATCGCGCCGACTTCTATTTTGTCATCGAAAGGGATACCTTCCTTGCGGAGCTCGATCTTGTATTGAGCCACAAACGCGTTGGCCTGAGTCAGTTCATCAAGGCCAGAGATCATCGGATACATGATCTTGATGTTGCCGACGACGCTAGCGCGGAGGATGGCGCGGAGTTGGGCGCGGAAAATCTCCTCGTGTTGCAGGCAATAACGGATCGCGCGCCACCCGAGGAAGGGATTCATCTCGTGCGGAATGGCGAGTGAGGACATCAGTTTATCCCCACCGAGATCGAGTGTGCGGATGACGAGCGGATCGGGCTTGAGCGTTTCTGCAGCCTGACGATAGGCTTGATACTGCTCTTCCTCGTTAGGCGGCAGCTCGCGATTGATGAAAAGATATTCTGTGCGGAAAAGCCCGACGCCTTCCGCGCCGCTGTTCTTCACGCGCTCTGCATCGGTGGCTTGCTCGATGTTTGCGGATATGAAGACGCGGTGGTTGTCGAGCGTTATGGCGGGCTGCTGGAGTGCGTCGCGAAGTTTTTCTTCAAGTGAATCTTGTTTCCGAACCAGCACGCCATATTCAAACAGTGTCTGATCGGTAGGATTGATGATGAGAACGCCATTAAAGCCATCGAGCAGGGCATAATCACCGTTCTGAAGGACTTCGCTTGCGTTCTTCAACCCCACGATGGCGGGGATGCGAAACGAGCGCGCCATGATGGCAGTGTGAGAGGTGCGGCTGCCGATTTCTGTGGCGAATCCTAGAACATTCTTGCGATCTATCTGCGCAGTCTTCGAAGGCGTAAGATCGTGCGAAATGATAATGCACGGTTCGCTGAGTTTGCCCAAGTCCACAGGATCACCTCCACCAAGTAGATGATTCAACACGCGCGCGCTGACATCGCGCATATCCGCGGCGCGTTCGCGCAGATAGTCGTCTTCGACCTTGGCGAGCGCGGCACTGTAACGCTCCGTGACAGTGTGGAAGGCGTGTTCCGCGTTGACTTTTTTCTGTTCAATCACGCGAACCACTTCGTCAATCAGTGATGGGTCTTCCAGCACCAGTAAGTGCGCGTCGAAAATACTAGCCTGCCCTGGACCGAGGCTTAGGGTGAGTTGGCGTTGAACTTCCAGAAGTTGTTCGCGCGTTTGAACGAGCGCGTGTTGGAATCGGTTGATCTCCCTGGCGACTTCTGTTTCGGAGATGGCGCGGTGCTCGATTGTGTGATGCGATTTATCAAGGATGAGGATTTTTCCTTTGCACACGCCAGCCGACACCGGGATTCCCCGGATGATCGTCTCACCAGTGTGTAACCGTTCGGCCATGCCACAGAATTAACGACCGCGCTTCTGTTTGAAAAGCAATACTTGTGTCAAACCCCGAAAAATTCCTAGTAGTCATCTGGTTCGAACATGCCTGTGCCCCTGAAATATTGTCGCAACCATCTGTGTCCTTGGCGGTGTCAGCCTCGGCACTCAATCCAAAGGCGGCAGGTAGCAAAGCTAAATTCAGCGATGTTGGAGGTTAGCGTCTGATCGAGTGGGAAAGTTGAAAAGTTTCGCGGCGGCGTCTATTTATCAACAGTTCCGCTGGAGCTAGTAGAAGCTCAGTTCGCTCTGGCCAAAACGTCAGGCCAAAACGTCTCTCTTGACTCCGCAACATTTAGCGTGCTACAAAGCTGTTACCACCATTAGATGTGGTTTCTGTTTCCGTTCTCTCAAAAATTATGCGCTGCCCCAAATGCGGCTGTCAGGATGACAAGGTTGTTGATTCACGCGCTTCCCGCGAAGGTGCGACTATTCGCCGCCGCCGGGAATGTATCGCATGCGAGCATCGTTTCACCACCTATGAGGAGATAGAGAAGCTCGGACTCGTCATCGTAAAACGCGATGGACGCCGCGAAGATTTCTCCAAAGACAAACTTCTCTCCGGCATCCGCAAAGCCTGTCAGAAACGTCCCGTCAGTCCCAAGATCATCGAAGACCTCGCCGAGCGGATTGCTGAGACGGTAAACATTAAATTTGAGGGCGAAGTGCCTGCGGAATTCATCGGCAAACAAGTCATGGATGGATTGCGAGAGATTGATGAAGTGGCCTACGTTCGTTTCGCCAGTGTGTATCGTCGTTTCCAGGAAGCCACGGACTTCGTGCAGGAAGTTAAAAAGATGGAGGCGCAACAGTGATCCTGCTCTCGGATAACTTCATGTTCTTCAAGTTGCCCTCCGGTGAATCCGTCCCGTTTTCTGCCGAGATGATCTCGGTGGAGTTGTCTGATGGGGCAGGGCATCCCTTCGATCAGGATTTCGTTCATCATGCAGCGGCATCCGTGTTTCACTATTTCAAAAACGATCTCGGTCGCAAAACTGTGTCCGTAGCGGAGTTCGCCTCCGCGTTTGAATCCGTCCTCAATGGACTCGGACTCAAACTGGATTCAGGCCGAGTGGCAAAGATCACTGATGATGCCGCGAACAAAGACCTGCAACTGCTGGCATTTCATGCTGACGCGTGCGAGCTGGCGTTCTTTCCTCGATTGCGCGCCGCCGCGCACTCGCAATTCCAGATGACACCCCGCCTCGTACGTTTCCACGGGTTGCGCGGTTGCGTGAAGCAATTGGTCGGCGCAGAGCGTTGGAGTCCGCGCTGTGATTCCATGCGCGACCAGATCGTGGAATTTCTACGCCGCACGTTGCGCCATGAGACGGCAGGGGATTCTTGTGCCCTGCTCGTGGAATGAATTTCCTTTCGCGTTTTTCCTGATGTTCGCGGTCAACAATCCCCATCCATGACCAAAACTCTATTTGAAAGAATCATCGCCCGCGAAATTCCATCTCAGATCGTTTACGAGGACGACCTCGTGTTCGCATTCAAGGACATCACGCCTCAAGCCCCTACCCACGTCCTGATCGTCCCCAAAAAACCCATCGCGCGCATTGCAGAAGCGGCCGCTACCGATCATCAGACACTCGGTCATCTGTTGCTCAAAGCTGCGGAAGTCGCGGAGAAAATCGGGCTCAAAGAATCTGGTTACAGACTCGTGATCAACAACGGTGTGGACGGTGGCGAATCCGTGCCACATCTGCATTGCCACATCCTCGGTGGGCGCAAGATGGCCTGGCCTCCGGGGTGAACCATTTACGACTTACCTCACTTGTGAAACTTATCTCGTGGAACGTCAACGGCCTACGTGCTGTGCTGAAGAAAAACTTTCTGGAATTTCTCGCTGCAGAAAAACCAGACGTGCTTTGCCTTCAAGAAACCAAATGCACACCAGATCAGGTGGAACAACTCTGGCCTGCGAGCTACACCACGTTCTGGAACTCCGCTGAGAAAAAGGGTTACTCGGGCACAGCCATTTTTACGAAAGACCGTCCGCTCAAAGTCACGCCAGACATCGGCGTGAGCGAACACGACAATGAAGGCCGCGTCTTGACAGCAGAGTATTCCGACTTTTTTCTCGTGAATGTGTATGTGCCCAACTCGAAACGCGAACTCACGCGGCTGGCGTATCGTCAGCAGTGGGACAAAGACTTCCTCGCCTATCTTAAGAAGCTCGAAAAGAAAAAGCCCGTGATTTGGTGTGGCGATCTGAACGTGGCGCACACGGAGATCGATCTCAGCAATCCGAAAGCGAACGTGAAGAATCACGGTTTTACACCGGAGGAACGTGCAGGATTCGACGCCGCGGTGAAGGCGGGCTTTGTGGACACGTTCCGCGAATTTGAAAAAGGCTGTGGCCACTACACTTGGTGGAGTCCGATGAGCAACGCCCGAGCCCGGAATATAGGTTGGCGATTGGATTACTTCCTCATCTCACAGTCGCTGCGTCCGCAACTCAATCACGCATCCATTCTACCGAAAGTCATGGGTAGCGATCATTGCCCTGTGTTGCTTGAAATCAATTAGGCCGCAGCAACTTGTGGTCACTCCGGCCTAATCGATAATTAGAGCTAGGTTTTACGGCAAATCCGTGCTGCCCATCAGATACCGGTCGCATTCGCGCGCTGCGCCGCGACCTTCATTGAAGGCCCATACGACGAGGCTCTGGCCGCGACGACAATCCCCGCAGGCAAAAACTTTCGCGTTGTTCGTCGTATATTTCTCGAAGTCAGCCTTCGCATTCGAGCGCGGGTCACGTTCTATGTTCATCGCTTCGAGCAACGGTTGTTCAGGTCCGAGGAAACCCATCGCCAGCAAGACAAGTTGGGCGGGCAGAACTTTCTCCGTGCCGGGAACCGGCTGTGGGCCGAACTGACCCTTGTCGTTAGCCTTCCAGACCACATCCACGACGTGAACCGCTTTGACGTGACCGTTGGCGTCCGCCTCGAACTTCGTTGCCGTCTTAAGATACACGCGCGGGTCAGCACCGAATTTTGCCGCGGCTTCTTCCTGACCATAATCCATCTTGTAAGTTTTGGGCCATTCGGGCCATGGATTGTTCGCTGCGCGTTCGAGCGGCGGCTGTGCCATGATTTCAAGCTGCACGAGCGACTTGCATCCATGCCGCATCGAAGTGCCGACGCAGTCGGTGCCTGTATCGCCGCCACCGATGACGACGACGTCCTTGCCGGTCGCATCGATGTAACCACCGTTCGTGTTCGAATCCAGAACTGCCTTGGTGTTTGCCGTCAGAAATTCCATCGCGAAATGGATGCCTTTGAACTCACGGCCCGGAATTGGCAGATCTCGGGGCTTGGTTGCTCCGGTCGCGAGGATCACCGAATCAAAATCATTGAGCAACTTCTCGGCAGGCAGATTTTTTCCCACCTCGGTGTTGCAGACAAACTTCACGCCTTCCTTCTCCAACAATGCGATCCGGCGCAGCACGACTTCTTTCTTGTCGAGCTTCATGTTGGGGATGCCATACATGAGCAAGCCACCCGGACGATCTGCGCGTTCGAACACAGTGACTTCGTGGCCGGCTTTGTTCAATTGAGCAGCAGCACTCAATCCCGCAGGGCCAGAACCGACGATAGCGACTTTCTTGCCGGTGCGTTTCTTTGGTGGTTCAGCGACCACCCAACCATTTTCCCATCCGTGATCAATGATGCTGACCTCGATGTTCTTGATCGTGACGGCAGGATTGTTCATGCCCAGAACGCACGAGCCTTCGCACGGAGCCGGACAGACGCGACCGGTGAATTCAGGAAAGTTGTTTGTCTTGTGCAAGCGGTCCAACGCCTCTTTCCACAACCCGCGATACACGAGATCATTCCACTCTGGGATCAAGTTGTGGATAGGACAGCCGCTCGCCATGCCGCTGACCAGCTGGCCGGTGTGGCAGAACGGAATGCCGCAATCCATGCAGCGGGCTCCCTGTTTCTTCAGTTCGCCTTCTGGCATGTGTTCGTGAAATTCCTTGTAGTCCGCGACACGTCCCAGCGGGGAACGATCCTTCGGCAACTCACGTTTGAACTCTAAAAATCCTGTTGGCTTTCCCATCTTATTTTCTGTTTGGATTCTAAATTGTTATGGCAATCAATGTCCGCCCTTCACGTTTTCTTGGAACGCCGCCATGATGGCTTCGTCCCCGCTCAAGCCTTGCGACTGCACTTTCTTGAGCGATGCCAGCACACGCGCGTAATCCTGCGGCATAACCTTTACGAATTTCGGCAGGTGGTTTTTCCAGTCCGCGAGAACCTTCGCCGCTTTTTCGCTGTTGGTATAAGTCTGATGGCGTTGAATGAGTTTCCACAACTCTTCAATCTCGTCAGTGTCGGTCACCTTCTCCAGCGCCACGAGTTCCATGTTGCAACGTCCTGCAAAGTCAGCGGCTTCGTCGAGGATGTAGGCGATGCCGCCCGACATGCCCGCCGCAAAGTTGCGCCCGGTCCTGCCGAGCACGACCACGCGCCCGCCTGTCATGTATTCGCAACCGTGGTCGCCTACTGATTCGACGACCGCATTAACGCCAGAGTTACGCACCGCGAAGCGTTCACCAGCCATGCCGCCGACGAAAATCTCGCCGCCCGTCGCGCCATAAAGCGCCACGTTTCCGATGATCATGTTTTCCTCAGCCTTGAAGGTGGAGGCCTTGGGCTTATAGACGATGAGCTTCCCGCCGCTCAGGCCTTTACCAAAGTAATCGTTCGCATCGCCTTCAAGTTCGAGCGTCATGCCTCTCGGCGTGAAGGCTCCGAAGCTCTGACCCGCGCTGCCGTTGAATTTCAACTGTACCGTGTCTTCCGGCAATCCGTTTGGACCGTATTTCTTTGTGATCTCGCTGCCGGTGATCGTGCCGACGACGCGATTCACGTTGATAATCGGCAATTCGGCCTTCACTTTTTCACCGCGTTCAATTGCAGGTTTGCAGATGTCGAGCAGCTTCGTGACGTCGAGCGATTTGTCGAGGCCGTGATCCTGATCCATTTGGCGGAAGCGCCCGACTTCAGGGCCGGCATCGGGTTGATGCAAGATGGGCGTGATGTCCAAACCGTTAGCTTTCCAATGCTCGATGGCTTTCCACGGAATCAGTTTGTCCGTGCGACCGACCATATCTTCGAGTTTGCGGAATCCTAGCTTCGCCATGATCTCGCGAAGTTCCATCGCAATGAAGCGCATGAAATTCACGACGTGAGCGGGATCGCCGGAGAAGCGTTCGCGCAGTTTTGGATCCTGGGTTGCAACGCCGACCGGACAGGTGTTCAAGTGACACACGCGCATCACGATGCAACCCAGCACCACAAGCGGTGCGGTGGCAAAACCAAACTCCTCTGCGCCGAGCAGCGCGGCAATTGCCACGTCGCGACCAGTTTTCAACTGACCGTCCGTCTCAACATAGATGCGGCTGCGAAGGTTGTTCAACACGAGCGTCTGGTGCGTTTCGGCGAGCCCCAGTTCCCACGGGCCGCCAGCATGTTTGATGGACGAGAGCGGAGACGCGCCCGTGCCGCCATCGTGACCGGAAATCAACACCACGTCTGCGTGCGCTTTCGCGACGCCTGCCGCGACCGTGCCCACGCCGACTTCACTCACTAGCTTCACACTGATGCGAGCGTGGCGGTTCGAATTCTTCAAGTCATGGATTAACTCCGCCAAATCTTCGATGGAGTAGATGTCATGATGCGGTGGTGGCGAAATCAGACCGACACCCGCCGTCGTGCCGCGAGTCTTGGCAATGTCCGGGAAAACTTTCTTGCCGGGCAATTCGCCGCCTTCGCCAGGCTTCGCGCCCTGGGCCATCTTAATCTGGATTTCCTTTGCATTGACGAGGTAATTACTGGTCACCCCGAAGCGTCCACTCGCGACTTGCTTGATAGCAGAATTTTTCGAGTCGCCGTTCGCTTCGAGAACATAACGCGCCGGGTCTTCCCCACCTTCGCCTGTATTGCTGCGTCCACCGAGGCGGTTCATTGCGACGGCGAGAGCTTCGTGCGCTTCTTTGGAGATCGAGCCATAGCTCATCGCTCCGGTCTTGAAACGCTTCACGATGTTCTCGACGCTCTCGACTTCTTCGAGCGGAATGGCGTTCTCAGCGAACTTGAAGTCCAACAAACCGCGCAACGTGCAGAGTGTTTTCGCGCGGTCATTGAGCAAGTCGGCGTATTCGCGATAAACCTTCTCGCTATTGAGGCGGCATGCGATCTGGAGCTTGTGGATCGTCTGCGGATTGAACAGGTGTTGCTCGCCGCCATCGCGCCATTGATATTGGCCGCCAGCCTCGAGTTCGGGATTCACGACCACCGGCGGAAAAGCGCGACGATGCCGGGCGAGTGCTTCGTCGGCGATGACTTCGAGTCCGATGCCCTGAATGCGCGAGGCTGTGCCCGTAAAATATCTGTTCACGACGTCGGCGTTTATACCCACGGCTTCAAACACCTGCGCACCGCGATAGCTCTGAATCGTCGAGATACCCATCTTGGCCATCGTTTTCACAACGCCCTTGATCGCAGCCTTGATGAATTGCTTCACCGCCTTCTTGTGGTCGGTGTTCTCTAGCATCTTCTCGGCGATGAGATCATCAATCGTGTCGTAAGCCAGATAAGGATTGATAGCGCTCGCGCCGTAACCGATGAGCAACGCGAAGTGATGAACCTCGCGTGGCTCGCCAGATTCGAGAACGAGGCCGCACTTCGAGCGCGTGCCCATGCGGATGAGGTGATGATGCAATCCCGCCACGGCCAACAAAGCCGGAATCGGTGCTTGTTCAGGCGAAATGCCACGATCCGAGAGGATCAAAATGCTCGCGCCCTGACCGATGACTTTGTCCGCTTCGGCAAACATTTTTTGCATCGCAGCTTCAAGTCCTTTTGCACCGTCTTTGACGCTGAACAGAATCGGAACTGTCGCAGCCTGAAAACCTGGGCGGTTGACATAGCGAAGTTTTGCGAGTTGTTCATCGGTGAGCAACGGATGCTCCAGCTTGATGAGCGCACAGCTTTCTGGCGTGGGATTCAACAAGCCGCCACGCGCACCAACCATTGTTTCCGTCGAGGTCACAATCTCTTCGCGGATCGGATCGATCGGCGGGTTGGTGACCTGCGCGAACAGTTGCTTGAAATAATTATAGAGCAGTTGAGGATTCTTAGAGAGAACGGCGAGAGGCGTGTCCGTGCCCATCGAGCCGAGCGGTTGCACCCCGTCCTTCGCCATCGGACCGACGATTAATCTCAAATCCTCGAACGTGTAACCAAACGCCTGCTGCCTCTGCAACACCTTGCGATGTTCCACTTCCGTGCCCTCTGGTGGCTCTGGCAGGTTTTCGAGTAGGACGTGATGTTCATCCAACCATTTGCGATACGGATTTGCGCTGGCGTACTTCTTCTTGAGCTCCTCGTCTGCAACGATTCGGCCTTCAATCGTGTCTACTAGGAACATGCGGCCTGGTTGCAAACGTCCTTTGTGCAAGACTCGCTCCGGAGCGATCGGCAACACCCCCGCTTCGGAAGCCATGATGACCATGTCGTCCTTCGTCACGTAATAACGCGAGGGGCGAAGGCCGTTACGATCCAAGCAAGCGCCGATGCGGAAACCATCCGTGAAAGCAACCGCTGCGGGTCCATCCCACGGCTCCATCAAGCAGGAGTGATATTCGTAGAACGCCTTGCGCTCTGCATCCATGCTCTCGTGATTTTCCCAAGGCTCAGGGATCATCATCATCATCGCGTGAGGCAATTCGCGCCCCGCCAGCATGAGCAGCTCCACGCAGTTGTCGAACATCCCAGAGTCGCTGCTGTCCGTGTTGATAATGGGCAACAACTTCTTCATATCGCTGCCGAACTTTTCGGAAACGAAATTCGATTGCCCGGCGTTCATCCAGTTCACGTTGCCGCGCAGCGTGTTGATTTCGCCGTTGTGCGCGATGAACCGATATGGATGCGAGCGATCCCAGCTCGGGAATGTGTTTGTGGAGAAGCGCGAGTGAACTAACGCCAGAGTGGAAGTCATGTCCTCGTCCCGCAAGTCCAGGAAGTAATTACCCACCTGCTCCGGCATCAACATGCCTTTATACACCGCCGTGCGTGCCGAGAGGCTGGAGACGTAAAACCATTTTCCGCCCATCATGAAGGGGCTGTAACGGATACGCTGTTCGGCGACTTTCCGGATGACGTAAAGTTTCCGCTCGAACGCGAGGTCGTCTTTGATCGAAGGATCGCGCCCGATAAAAACCTGCATCATGAACGGCTCAGATTTTTGAGCCGTCGCACCCAGAGAAGAATTGTCCGTGGGAATATCGCGCCAGCCGAGAATCGTCTGGCCTTCTTCGCCGACGATCTTCTCAAAAGCTTTTTGCACGCTCGTGCGCTCCACTTTTTCCTGGGGCATGAACAACATTCCCATGCCGTATTGGCCGAACGCAGGAAGTTTGATCCCTAGTTTTCCTGTGGCCTTGACCAAAAAATCGTGCGGCATCTGCATCAAAATTCCTGCTCCATCACCGGTGTTGATCTCACAGCCGACAGCGCCGCGATGATCGAGGTTCACTAGAATCTGCAACGCGTCCGCAACGATGGAGTGAGATTTGAGCCCTTTTATATTAACGACGAACCCGACGCCGCACGCGTCGTGTTCGAATTGCGGGTCGTAAAGACCCTGCTTGGCTGGCGGACCGAGCCGCACGGGTTGATTCAGATTGCCTTCGACTTTGCTGCTATTCATCGCTGAGTTATTTGATTTCGAACAATCGTTCAGAAATCCGTTTATTTTTTACCGGAACGAGCTTCGTGCGCAATAAATCATTTTAGGAAAGTGCATAAAACCGCGTCTGATACGGAGACAGCAAAGTTGGCCTCCGCCTAATTCAGCCTCAAAAGCTCCTTTTTTATGCTCTGAACGGTTGCTTCTGCGTCCCACTCTCGACATAGTTCGTCCATGTTCAGTGTGAACGGACACCCCTGAATACAAATGCACCGCTTTTATCTCCCGCCAGAACACTGTCACGGCGACATCATCCAACTCCCCCCAAACGAAGCTCACCACGCGTCCCGAGTGTTACGGATTGAAACCGGCGAGCGTGTCGCCGTCCTAGATGGTGCGGGGCATGTCATTGATTGCGAAATCTGCGAAGTCACCAAGCGCAATGTCATATTGACTGCGCTCAAGAAAACATATTCACCACCGTTGCCCTGCCAGATTACGCTGCTTCAAGCCATGCCCAAGCCTAAGGCGATGGATTACATCGTTCAGAAAACGACCGAACTCGGCGCTGTACGTATCGTCCCGCTTCTAACCGATCGCGTCATCGCTCATGTGGACGAACGTTCCGCGCCGGACAAAGCTGCTAAGCTACAACCCCTCGCCATAGAAGCCATTAAACAATGCGGCTCACCGTGGTTGACGAAGATTGAACCGCCCGTCTCGTTGGAAAACTTCCTCGCCCGGCGCGAACAATTTGAACTGCCGCTCGTAGCCTCACTGCAAAGTGGCAGCCGCAATCCGCACGAATTCATCCAGAGGTTTCGCGATACACACAAACGTCTTCCCAAGACCGCGTGCCTCTGGATCGGGCCAGAAGGAGATTTTACGCCCTCAGAAATGGAACTCATCCTTGGCTCAGGCGCTTTGCCTATCTCGTTGGGAAGTCTTGTTCTTCGCAGCGACACAGCGGCTATCTATGGGTTGTCCGTGATGAGTTGTGAGTTGCAATCGGCGGAGTAAAACAGATTCGACTTGATGAAGCATACCTCAGTCTTCCGGCGTAGAATCACTCCAACGCGAATATCACGCGGGCTGCGCCTTTGCTGGTGGTGTCTTCCGGGGGGCGCAACGTCACAAGCAATCGCTGGCCTTCAATCTTACCGCTTTCCAAGAGGAATCGTTGCACCGCTTCCACGCGTTGGCGCATGAGTGTTTTCAACTCGTCGCCGCTTACGGGCACGGTGGTGGCGAGTCGTCTCTCCAGTTCATCGCGGACCAGTTCGCGTTCTGTTTTGGGCTGGGCTGCGCCGGGGCTGCCGGCTTTGTGCGCGATCTGCGCGGTGAGTTGTGCGAGGGTTTTGCTTTCGCGCATCAGTTGGCTGGCGCCTTTCCGTGGTTCAGAGCTGTCAACTCTAGCGTCTTCCAATACTCCGGCGTTAGGGGTTGAATTCGTGGCGAGAGCTGCGGCGAGCGCTTCGCGCAGCGCGATTTCCGGTGTGGTGTTGAACGCTGTTTTGTAGGCGGCGCGCAGGAGGTCGTCGTAGTCGTCGTCTGCCAGCTTCAATAATTGCAGCGCGGGCGCAGGCTTGCCGCGCGACACAAGTTGTTGGATGTGCAGTAGCTTCATCTTCTCCATCACCTTCTGTCGTCCGAGCGCCTCTGTATCGGTCACGGGATCAAACGTCGCACCTATCTCCACATCCAGAGCCGGGCGGTTGGTGAGAGCTATGGAGAGCTTCATCAATTTGTTTGTCTGGTTTTCTCTCAAGTCAGCGCGGCCCGGAGCAAAATCGACGAACTGCATGTCATCACCGCCGCCCACCAACGCGCCCAGCAATGAGAACGGCGATGTGGCGACTTTAAGGATCATGTTCTTGAATACGTTCCCCACCAAACCCCAGATGCTGAAACGGGGATCGTCGAGGCTACCCGCGACCGGGAGGTTCAAGTCGATCTTTCCATGAATATCCTTGAGCAGACCCACGGCGAGCTTCACAGGAAGTGCGGTCGCATCCGGACTGCCATTCTTCGCACCGAAAGTGAAACGATCGAACGCCACGATATTCTCCGCCTTGAGAACGCGCTGCTCGATGTTGTAGCGAAGATCTAGTGTGAGCTTGCCCTTGTTAATAGGGCGTCCGACGTATTTCTCTGTGTAGGGACTCAGTGGCGTCAGATCGGTGTTGGTGAAAGCGATCTTGAGATTTACGAACAGATTTTTAGGGTCAGGTGTCACTTCGCCGGAAATCTCAAATGGTGAAAGCGCGCTGACCTTGCCGTGAATATCTACGCCTGCCTTGTGGGTGCCGGGCATAATGATGTTGCGGATTGTGCCGGTAAATTCTTCAATGCTCGTCTGAAAATGATTCGGCAACGAGTCATCCGCAACGCGGACGGAATTGTTTTCCATTACGATGGCGTTGACGCGGATCGGGAAGGGCTCATTGGGCGCTACGTTTGTGTTCTTAACAGAACTCGCTTCATTTGTGACCGCTGGCTTCATTTTTGGCAAAGCCGCCACATTGAGCACGCCGTTGGAACTGACTACAAAATTATTTCGCGCATCAGTGAATTTCACTTCCTGAATCGAGAGCGCATTCGTCTGGAGCGAGAAGTCAATCCCGTGCACCACCAGATTTTTCCAGCTCGACAGTTCATGATACGAGATCGTTTCTGACGATGAGAAGTTCGTGACGCCGACGTCTCCGGCGAAGTGGATTTGAGGCTGTGCAGACGGATTGAACTTCGCCTCGCCATCCACACTGACGCCACCTGAGTGGACGACGATATTTAAGTTCTGTCCGATATAAGGTTGCAACGGCGCTATGGCCATCTGACTGACTCCAACCGTGGCGGTGATGTCCGGCGGCTGAATTGTCCCGCGCGACTTCACGGTGACCGACCCGCCGCCGCGCCAGTTGAACGCTAGCGCCGTGTCCACAGGCGTGTTCGTTTCTGTGGAAAACCCTTTCACGTTCAGGCGCAATGCTTCCAGGCCAAGCTCCGCGGCAATCGGTGTGGAATGATCCTGCACTGCGAGGTTGAAGCCCGTGATATCGAGTTCGTTCAGATCGAATCTCCACGGAGCTGAAACTTCGGGCGCGTTGGTGGTGGCAACTGTTGCAGCGGTGCGGTTTTTCACTGCTATGATGTATTTCAAAGCCGTGAGCGAACCGTCGGCTTCGCGACCGATGAGTGCCGAGCCGCCATGCAGCGAAGCCAATCCCACACGGGCCACGCGTCCAGTGAGGGTCGCGCTGGCGTTCGTGACGATGAATTGACTCATGCCGAACAGCGTGGCGTCTGAACCGGGTGGTTTCACAATCAGATCGTTCACACGCAACGTGGCATTCCTGACATCGAATTCCAGGGGAGAGATTGCGGCGTTCACGCGATAGTCTGCGCCAATATCAATTTTCCCCGACGCCACTTGCGCCGTAATGAACTGTGCGAGATACGCGGAATATTTGCCGGGCGAAATTCCGGTGAGATCGAATCGTCCAGTGGATTGAGGCGGGTTGATAGAGATGCGGCCCGACCACGCAAAGGATTCGCCGTCGGTCGTCGTGGCGACGAATTTATATGGGCCGTCCTTCGCACGGCGCGTGGTGAAATCAGTGATGGCTAGATTAATCGGGCCGTAATCCGCTTTGAAGAGCTGCAACGTCGTTTCATCCGCGAACGTGACGACAGCGTTCGTGATGAGAAGTGATTGAACTAGAACGGCAGGCAGCGCGGTCGGAGGGTTCGTGGCCGGCGCGGAGTTTGTTCCGGCGAGATTGGAGAAATTAAAGCCACCTTCCGCGAGCCGGACGAGATTCGCCGTGGGGTGGACGAGTCGGATGTCGCCGAAAGTCCACGCTCCGCGAAACACGGAGGAGAGTTGGAAGTTCACGTAAAGTTCCTCGAACGCGGCGAATGGTGCGCCGTTAGTTTCCTTAAGCGACAATCCACGCACGGTCAGCGAGAGCGCATAAGGATTCATCCTTACCTGTTTCACGTCCGCGATGCGATGCGTGAGCGTGGGAAGGTGCTTGAGCAACTGCCACTTGATGATCGCGGGTAAGATAAGGAAACCGACCATCGTGTAGATCAAAAAGCCAATAATGCATCGTTTTTTCCACCGTGCACGCGATGCAGCGGTTTTCGTGGCGGTTTGGATGAGTGCCGCTGCAGCGGCTAGGGATGGTTTGGATTTCTTGTGTTTCATTGCGCCCAACTAGAATGCAGGACCAAGCTAGGGAAATTGGGGGGAACAGCAAGCCTCGGGCGTGGCGGCATTTGTTCGTGGTCGCCGTGCATCCTTGCTTGCGGAAAAAACACCTAAAACTGATTAAACAACCGAAAATTCAAACAGGCGTTTTGTCATCCGCTATCCCCTTGCTCCTGTTTTGTCTGAACCGTTAGTATCTTGGCGCGATGAATCTGCTGAAGCGTGTTGAACATTCCATCCGCGAGCGAACATTGTTTCGTCGGGGTGATAAAATTCTTGTCGCCGTGTCGGGTGGGCTGGATTCAATGGTGTTGCTTCATGTCCTAGCTGAACTTGCCAATGCCTCTCGATGGAGATTGGTCGTGGCTCATTTCAATCATGAGTTGCGCGGGCATAGCAGCGATGCGGATGAACGCCTCACAAAAAAAACGGCGTCAAAACTGGGTTTGGAGTTTCTTGTAGGGCGCGGTGATGTGAAGACGCTTTCGAGGACGAAAGGCGTCTCTATTGAGATGGCCGCGCGGGAATTACGGCACGCATTTCTAGCCAGGACTGCAAAGCAGGCACGATCTAAAGTCATCGCCACGGCTCACCATGCAGACGATCAGGTTGAGTTGTTTTTTCTAAGATTGCTTCGAGGTGCGGGTGGAGAAGGCTTAGCCGGGATGAAATGGAAATCTGAATCTCCCGTGGATCATAAGGTCAGGCTCGTACGCCCGTTGCTAGATTTGGAGAAGTCCGCACTCGCTGAGTTTGCGAAGCAGGCGGGCATCTCGTTTCGCGAAGATGCGAGTAATCGCTCCGCAGATATTCTGCGCAACTGTGTCAGGCTGGAGCTGTTGCCGTTGTTGCGGCGGCGATTTAATCCGGCGGTGGACAAATCCATTAAGCGATTGATGGAAATCGTCCGAGGGGAAGGAGAAGTCGTGACCATGTTGGCGGAAACGTGGTTGGCGAACAATGTGTCCTGCCTTGCTAGTTCATCTCAGGCGAAAGTTTCTTTCGAAGAGTGTCCAATCGCTGTTCAGCGACGAATCATTCAACTCCAGTTGCAAGGCATAGGCGTAAAATCGGATTTTGAATTAGTCGAATCGCTGAGGCTTGAGCCGGGGAAAATTATTTCTGTTGGGCGGGAAGTGTGGGTTCGGTCGGATGGCGTTGGTGATGTTAAAAAGGTTTTGTCGCCGGCTATCCGCTTCAATGACGATATTGCTCGAGTCACTCTTGGAAACAAGGCGGGGGAGACTGAGTTTTCAGGCACGGAAATTTTCTGGGAGATATCCGCTAACGGAAAGCGTGAAATTCGCCGCAGTGTTCCGGGATCGGAGACATTTGATGCCGAGAAGGTCGGCGGAACGATCGTTTTGCGGCATTGGCATGCTGGAGATCGCTTCCATCCCATCGGAATGAAGTCAGCGGTAAAGTTGCAAGATTGGTTTACGAACCAAAAAATTCCAATGGCGCGTCGGCGGGAACTTATCCTGGCAACAACTGAACGCGGAGAGGTCTTTTGGGTCGAAGGGTTGCGGATCGGTGAGCGGTTCAAACTGGGTGAGCAAACGCAACGAAGATTGGTTTGGCGCTGGATTCGGCAGTGAAGCTGCTGGAACTACTGGATTGCAGGCGTGGTTTCATCATGTTAGTTTCTGCCCTGCGTTAAATTAAAAGATCATGGCTGACGAAAATAAAATCAAAGACGACGACAAGAACTCACGCAAGCTGGGTGGCGGCAAGATGCAACCCGGCACGATCATGGTTTGGATCGCCATCATCGTAATCATGGGTTTTTTGTTTACCATGAAGGGCAAGTTCGGACAAACGCC
>Ga0114967_10001559_pt1 | contig 19161 bp, 20 predicted proteins | sample M_130628_MF_Meta_FD_92639 | JGI IMG/M metagenome (GOLD analysis project Ga0114967, IMG submission 92639) | Freshwater microbial communities from Lake Montjoie, Canada to study carbon cycling - M_130628_MF_MetaG | ecosystem: Environmental > Aquatic > Freshwater > Lake | place: Lake Montjoie... | reverse complement strand
TTGGTAAAAATTTGCTCAGAAAATGACGCTGTATCACTTGATACAGCTTACATTTTCAGTCGCAATTTTTCCTCAAAAATACTTCGTTATCACTATCAAGAGATTTGTGTTTTGGTATAGAACAGGTTCTTAGTAAATAATTTTATCACTTTGCTGCTGCCAACAACTTAATCATTTTTACATCATCGGCTTTTATTTCGCTGGGAAAATAACCTACATCATCAAGCGGTCTGGCGGTGAAATATCGATAAAAAATTAATGCTGTAAAATAGCTTCCAACAACACTTGGATGGCTTCCGTCTTCGCTATAAAGTTTAATTTTTGCATCTTTTCCCATCGCGTAAAGCCAATAATTTCCAATCGGAACTTCTGATGCATTTAATAAAGCGGCAACTTTTTTAGAATGAAAATTCGTATTTGCCTGCATTATTTGAGGGCTTTGTAGAAAGGAAGTGTCGGCGTTGCTATACCAAGTGCTTTTAGGCTTTCTTGGCCAAGTAACAAAAAGCACTGCTTTTGAACCATGAAGCTTAATTACATTGCCCCAAATCGGCGCTATTTGATATGAAGAGTCGATGCTTTCCTTATATTGCGCCCAAACACTTTGATCTTGCAAAACCACAAAATTCCAAGCTTGGCTTTTTAACGCTTTTAACGCTTGACCTTCTTGCCATAATTTTTTTAATCCCGCGCCTCCGATGGTTATTGATTCGGTGTGAATGCGATAATTTCCACGACTGTCGGAAGCGGCTATTTTTTCAAGCATTTGGGGCATATTATTTGCTGCCGTATAACTGTTGCCGATGAAGAGGATATTGAGATCTTTATTAGCAAGAATTTGAGCTTGAGCTGGAAAGGCGAGAAAGGTAAAAATCAATATTTTTTTAAGCATAAAGAAAGTGTTAAATTTTTAAGGCGCTACAATCTAAAATCTTCTAACCGCTTTATTTGTTTACCGTTTTCGTCAAAATTATTGTTATCAAGCCATTTATCAAAAACTGTTTTGCGATTCTGCCATTCACTGTCAATGATTGAAAAGAAAGCTGTGTCACGATTTTCGCCTTTGATAATCATATGTTGGCGAAAAGTTCCTTCGTAAGTAAAACCAAAGCGCAGCGCCGCTTTTTTTGAAGCCTCATTATTTGAATTGCATTTCCATTGAACGCGGCGAAATCCCAAATCTTCAAAAGCATTTTTGAGCAATAAATAAACTGCTTCGCTGGCAATTGTGGTTTTTTGTAAATTTTTGGAAAAAGCAATGCCGCCAATTTCAGTTGAGGCGTGATCTAAATTGAAATCCATTAAACATAAAATTCCTAAAGCGCTGTTTAATTTAGGATCAATTACCGCCCAATAAGTGCGACTGACGTTGGTTTCGCAGGCTTTTAACCAATTTTGAAAATCATCTTCTTTCTCCCAAGAACCATTCATTAGATAAGTCCAAATATCTTTTTTGCTGCCGATAAATTGCCATAAATCTTGACCATGAGCCGCCTCTTTTAGTGATTCGAGGCGACAATAATTTCCAATTAAATCTGAATTTTTAGGCAAAGATTTTGCTGGATTTGGCATATTTTTTACAAACCGTGATCTTTAACTAAAAGTTCGGCAATCTGCACCGCATTTAGCGCCGCACCTTTTCTTAAGTTGTCAGAAACAACCCAAAGTGACAGACCATTTTTAATTGAAGTGTCTTTTCTAAGCCTTGAAACAAAAACTGCATCTTTGGTTGAAGCATCAATCGGCGTTGTAAAAATCATTTCTTGCGGACGATCAATAACCAAAACTCCATCAGCTTCTTCCAAAGCAGCTCTCGCTTTAGCAACTGAAATTGGATTTTCAAATTCGACGTTAACCGCTTCTGAGTGAGCGTTAAATACCGGAACGCGAACGCAAGTTGCTTCAACTTCAATTTTTGGATCGAGAATTTTTTTGGTTTCAACTTTCATTTTCCACTCTTCTTTGGTGCAACCATCTTCCATGAAAGAATCGATTTGTGGAATCACGTTAAAAGCAATTCTTCTGCTGAATTTTACCGGTTCATTAAATTGATTAGCGTAGATTTTTTTGGTTGAATCATAAAGTTCATCCATAGCTTCTTTTCCCGCGCCAGAAACGGCTTGATAAGTTGCAACCACAATGCGTTTAATTTTAGCTAAATCATGCAAAGGTTTTAACGCCACCAACATTTGAATTGTTGAGCAATTTGGATTGGCAATAATGCCGCTTTTTTTATATCCTGCGATTGCTTCGGGATTAACTTCAGGAACAATTAGTGGAACATTTTTATCCATTCTAAAATGAGAAGTGTTGTCAATTACAACGCAGCCTTGAGCCGCAGCGCGTGGTGCATGAATGGCGGAAATTTTTCCACCGGGTGAAAATAAAGCAATTGCAGTTCCCGCAAAATCATAATCATCCAAAACTTTCACCGTTAATTCCTTATTGCCAAATGTAACTTTTTGACCCAATGAGTTGCGAGAAGCCAAAGCTACAACTTCATCAGCTGGAAATTTTCTTTCCGCTAAAATATTTAAAATTTCTCGGCCAACATTTCCGGTAGCGCCAACTACGGCAATTTTTCTTCTAGACATAGTAAATTTGATTTAAGAATTAGGAATTGGTGTTTAAGTTCAAAGTGTTTAATAGAGATCATATGAACTCCGTCGTTCGAGGGGGGTTCTTTGATCTTGATTAGCACTCTAATTCCTATTCTTAATTCTTAAACTTAATTTTTCTCGATGTTAAAAAAATTTTTCATAATTGCTGGCGAGGCTTCGGGCGATCTCCTTGGAAGCAAAATCATTAAAGAATTAAAAATACAAAATCCCCAAAATCATGATTCGCAATTCATCGGCGTAGGTGGAAAATTAATGAAAGAGCAGGGTTTGGTTTCGATTTTTCCGATGGAAGAATTATCAATTATGGGCTTTGCTGAAATTGTGCCGCACATCCCGAAATTGCTGCGTCGGATTCGTGAAACTGCTGATAAAATTATCTCAGAAAAACCTGATTTTGTAATTACAATTGATTCGCCAGATTTTTGTTTTCGAGTGATAAAAAAAATTCAAAAAGAAAAAGTAAAAAAAATTCACATGATCGCGCCATCGGTTTGGGCTTATAGGCCGAAGCGAGCTGAAAAAATTTCTAAACTTTACGATTTACTTTTAGCGATCTTGCCTTTTGAGCCGCCTTATTTTGAAAAACATGGTTTAAAAACGGTTTTCATCGGTCATCCAATCACTGAAAATGCGCCGGATTTTTCTAAAAAAGAAGCGGCGAATCTGCAATTTAGAAAAGAATATTTTATTGCTGCGGATGATCTCTTAATCTGCGTCACGCCCGGAAGTAGAAATGGTGAAGTTAAAAAAATATTTCCCGAATTTATCGGCGCAATTAATTTGCTTATTGAAAAATTTCCTAATTTAAAAGTGGCAATTCCTTTGGTTGATAAAACTCGCGGCTTGGTTTTTGAAATGGCGAAAACTTTAAAAACTGAATATTTTTTAATTGAAAAAGAAGAAAAAAATTCGGCATTTTTTGCCTCAAATTTTGCACTGGCTAAATCTGGCACCAATGCGCTTGAATTCTCGCTTTATCACTTGCCGTTAATCATCGCTTACAAGATAAATTTTATCACGCATTTCATCGTGAAAAGAATGGTCAAAATTAAATTCGCTAATTTGATAAATTTGATTTTGAATAGAGAGTTAATCCCAGAAATGCTTCAAGATAATTGCAGCGCACAAAAAATCGCTGATCATTTGGAGCACTTGATTTTGGATAAAAATCTAGCTCAAAAACAAATCACAGAAAGCGAAATTGCGCTTAAATTAATGGGTCTTAGAAGTAAAGAAAACCCAAGTCAAAAAGCAGCAGCGCAAATTTTAAAATTATGAAAACGAAATTTATTTTTTTAACATTGATTTGCGCAATATTTGTTGCAAGCACGTCTTTGGCTGCTGAAAAAGGATGTAGCGCTAATTATTCTTCTTTAGTTTTAGACGAAGGAACGGGAGATATTTTATATGAAAAACGCTCCGACGAACAATTTTATCCAGCATCTTTAGTAAAAGTTATGACGCTTTATTTAACTTTCGAAGCGTTAGAAAAACATCAACTTACAATGGATAAAGAATTAACAATTTCCGAGCTTGGCGAAGAAATTTCGCGAGTAAATAAAACCAACACTTTGCGTTTAAAAGTTGGAAATAAAATTACAGTGCGCGATGCAATTTACAGCGTGATTGTTAAATCATTTAACGAAGCCGCCGTAACATTAGCTGAAGCAGTTGGCGGTAATGAATGGAATTTTGTGCGCCTGATGAATGAAAAAGCGGCGGAGTTAGGAATGATTCACACTAGTTTCAGAAATGCCAGCGGACTTCACGCGGAAGGACAATATACAACCAGCTATGATTTGGCTCGTTTAGTAATTTCAATTAAGCATGATTTTCCGCAATATTACCATCTTTTTGCGCTAAAAGAATTTAAATATCGCGGCACTAAATATGAAACTCACAACCATGTTTTAGTTGATTACAAGGGCGCAGAAGGCATGAAAACTGGCTTTACCAAAGCATCGGGATTTAATTTAATAACTTCAGCAAAAAGACAAGATCGCAGAATTATTTCAGTTTTACTAGGCTGCGCAACCCAACAACGCCGCGATAAATTGACAAAAGAACTTTTAAATGAATCTTTTGAAAATTTAGAAAAGCCAAAAATTCATCCACAACTTGAAGCAAAGTTGAGTAAAACTTTTAACTATGATGAAAAAGAAGAAAGTGGTGCAAATCGTGGGGAAATTTGCGAACCATTAATAAAATAATTCTAAATTAATTATTTAAACTTTGCGGTCAAAAACCTTTAGAAATTTTTCATTATTTCCAAAAATAAATCCTTATTGTTTTAATGAAGCAGATAAAAGGTTTAATCTTTATCAGCCTTTTGTACTTAGAGTTCTTGAGGATGGTTTTCGGGCTGAAGGTCCGGCTAGTGTAGTTTTTCCCGGAATACCGATGGAAATATATAGCTCTAGTAATACTGCTTTTCTTGCTCCAGCCTCTGGAATTACCCGTGCTTTTATCGGTGATTCTTATAGCGATTTAAAGGTAGCGACAAATCTTAATTGCGATACTTACCCACTAATCACAATTCCAGCTTTATTGTTTCTCTATCAAAAGTTTCAGCAAAAAAACAATGAGACAAATCCTGCTATGATAGCATATAATGAAACAGCAATTACAAATATTGATGGAATAATGCCCTGTATAACTGGTCTTAATAACATCGGTAAATCAATTGAGTCTATTTGTGCGCATGAAGAGCTTGCTAAAGAAATCGATCAAATAGTTTTTTACAAAAAAGATGAGGGAAGTTTCTTTAAATTAGTTATTAAGGATGAAAGGCAGCCAGAAGCTAAATTCAGCTCATTGATCGAGTCACCAAATAAAATAATAGACTTATTTTCTAGTGGAAAAATTCGCGCTCACGACGAAGTCAAGTTTGCTAAAAATGTATTAACCAAAGATAATTTTGATAACAGTCCTGAACTAAAAGAATTTTCTTATCATTGTTATAGTCAGGCGGTACAAGAAGTTGCGTTTTATATAGTCACAAAAAAAATAATGAGGATGTTTTTAACGATCCTTTCAACTCGCCATTATTGGAAATTTTAATCAAAGATGCCCAAAGTTTAATTTCTACAGTTGGTAAAGAAAAAATTATTTCAGCTTTTGAAATTTCTAATGTGAATCCAGAAACATCAGTAAGAAATCCTTTATTGATGAAAAGTTTTAACCGATCTTTGGGTGAAATTGCGCATTTAAAGTAAAGCCACGATAGTATTTTGGGTGTAACATGATTTGTTTGGAATCGGTTTTTAATTTTAGGTTCTAGGGTATATATGCTCATAGAAAAACTTGGTGATATAGTGAGTCTGTCGCAAATCCAACCCCAAAAAAAATCAGAGCAAAAAACTTGAGCTAAATTTTTTTGAGTTGGATTTTTTTTGGGGTTGGGTTTGCGACAGACTCACAACGTTCCTCAGTTAAATGACGATTGGAGTGAGGCTTGATTTATCAAGGATTTCCAAGGTTGCGCAAATTCATTTTGTAGATGATGATGATGAAGTTGTGCCAATCATAATCGCTCAAAAATATTTACAAAAACTGACCGATAAAAATTGTAGTAAAATTACCCAAGTGAAAAAAGTAAGTCACTTAGAAGGATGGAAAGTTAGGTGGAAAGAGTTGCTCGAGGAAAAATTTGGTAATTATACCTTGATTCACAAAAAAACTCGATGTCACCCTGAGTTTGTCGAAGGGTGATTATAAGATCGAAGCCTTAAATCACCCTTCGACAAGCTCAGGGTGACATCTATTGTGTCTTAAGGGATAACACCGAAAAATTTAAATGTGAAAGTTATAGATTGTGATAAAATCATTATGGCGCTGTCGCAAATCGAGCAAAGCGCAGAGTTGTCGAGATGCTATCTCGACCACTAATTTTCCCCTATTTTTTCTTCCTCTTTTTCGCTATACCAAATATTTTCATTAAAATATCAGTGGCGTTTCCGTATCCCGAAGGGATAAAGGACAAAAAATAATGGCAAATTCGGAAAGGGCAAAAAAGGCGTTGAGGATTAAAAGTAGGGCGATCACGAGGACTTCGAAGATCATAAAATAATAACAATTAAGTGGAAACCTAACTTCTAATTTTTTCTTCCAAACCTTTTACTTCTGCCAAAACAGTTGGCGTTAAATTCATCAATTGATTTACGATTTTTACGGAATGAATAACGGTCGCATGATTTTTGCCACCAAATTCTTTACCAATATTTGGTAAACTTTCTGAAGTCATAGTTTTTGCTAAATACATCGCAATTTGACGAGGTCTGGCAATGGCGCGGGCGCGATTAGAGGAAGTTAAATCTGAAAGTTTAATGCCATAAAAATGGGCAACGGCTTTTTTGATTTTATCAATTGTCGGCGCAGTTGATGAAGAAGCGCGGATGTAATCTGATAAAATACATTTTGCAGTTTCGATGCTGATTTCGCGATCATCTAAAACTTTTTCGGCGATCAATTTTTTCATCGCACCTTCTAAATCGCGAACCGAAGTAGTAATTTTTTCAGCAACATAACTAACAACTTTATCGCAAAGTTCTTGTCCATGCATTTGCGTTTTAGCTTTTAAAATCGCGATGCGATCAGAATAATCTGGATTTTTGAAATTAACGATCATGCCACCAGAAATGCGTGACTTTAGTTTTTCATCAATATTTTCAAGGTCAGAAGGGCAACGATCGCAAATCAAAACTACCTGTTTATTGTCTTCAACAAGTGAATTAAAGCAGTTCATAAATTCTTGCTGCGTGCTTTCTTTGCCAGCGATGAATTGAACGTCATCGACAATTAACACATCAATTGAGCGCATTTTTTCTTTAAAACTCATCACATCGTTGCTGCGAATTGACTGCACAAAATGAAACATGAATTTTTCAGCTGACAAATATACAACTTTTTTAGATTTATCTGCTTCTTTGATTTGCCACGCAATTGCTTGCGCTAGGTGAGTTTTTCCCATGCCAACATTTCCATGAATGAAAAGCGGAATTTTATCATCAAACAAATTGATTTGCGCATCAAGACCGGCAGCGATTTTAGCCATTGAAACCGCAAGCTTGTTGTATTTAGTGCTAACGAAATTCTGAAAAGTATAACGTGAATTTAATTCAGTTCCAAAAGCAAAAACATTATCATGTTTGGAGAGATTAACAATTTTAGCTTCAGTGATTCTATATTGCGGAGCTTCTAAAGCAGCTTTAGCCGAACAAATGACGCGTACTTTTTTAACTTGCGGACGAATTGCATGAGCCAAGCTTTTCAAGTTTTTGCCTTTAACTTCAACAAATTCACGAATAACCCAATCGCGAATGAATTTTGAAGGAGCGGCAAAAATAATTTCGCTTTCTGATTGCGAAAAAATTTCTAAAGCGCCCAACCATTTATTATAATTATCTTCACCGAATTCTGATTTGCAGGCAGCTAGAAATGCGCTTAGAAAAAGATCATTTTCTTGGGATAATTCTGTATTTTTTATAGCAACTTGCGACATCTATTTCTGTCTCCATGGTAGGTTATTAGCTTTCCAGCCATTGATTTTTCCTCTTTGCTGATCTTGATCCAAATCGCCTTCAAAACCAGAAGTGATATTGTAGCAATTTTCGTAACCAATATTTGTCGCATAGTTCGCGGCTTGGTTAGATCTAGCGCCAGAACGGCATAAGAAAAAAATGTGGGCATCTTTTGGAGCAGCTTTTTCTAAAGAAATAGCAAAGTCAGGATTTTCATTCATGTTAGGCAAAATTTGCCAAGGCAATAGCGCCATTCTATTGTTGAATTGCGCAGCATTTACAATTCCCACGAAGTTGAATTCTTCGAAGGTTCTTACATCTATAAGAATAGAATTTTGATCTTTTTTTAATCGCTCAAAAGCGTCTGAAGCATTTATTTGAATAACTGACATTTTTAAAATGATTGGCAACTTGGGAAAGAAATTAGTGATGAAAAATTTCTTATATTTTTTAGTCAAAAAGTTGACCTAATACTTGAGTAATTTTTGCTTAGGTAAAGGTATTTATTTTTTGTTTTAGGAAATAAATTTCTTGACAGCCAGCGAGGCTAAAACATGACAACAAACAATTTTTTAATTCGTCGTAGAAGCTTAATTACGAAGGTTCCGCAAGGTTGAACTTCGATCGCAGTCTAGAGGGGAAACAACTCTAAATCACGCAAGTTTTTTCTTAAAATTATTTTAAAAGTTTTCTTTTTTGGGGTGAAAAAAAGCTAAATAAATTCCGAAAAAAATTAATGGCAAAGATAGAAGCTGTCCCATGGTGATTTTGGAAAGAAAAAATCCGAGTTGTTCATCTGGTTCGCGAAAATTTTCGATTAAAATTCGGAAGAATCCGTAAAAAATTAAAAACATACCGCTTAAAAATTTTCGCTGTTTTCTTAACTTTTCAAAACGACTTAAAGTGAATAAAATAATGAAAAGCAAAATTCCCTCCAAAGCTGCTTCGTAAAGTTGACTTGGATGTCTTGGTAAATCGCCGCCATTGGGGAAAATAATTCCGTAATTAGAACCAGTAATGCGGCCGAAAAGTTCCATATTTATAAAATTGGCAATGCGACCAAAAAAAAGCCCGATTGGCCCTGCGACGGCAAGAACATCCATCAGTTTCCAATATTCTACTTTATAATGCCTCGCAAAAAGCCACATGCCGAAAATTACACCAAAAAGCCCGCCATGAAATGACATTCCGCCTTGCCAAAAGGCGAAAATTTGAAAAGGGTGTGAGAGGAAAAAAGCGGGGTTATAGAAAAAGACATAGCCGAAACGACCGCCAAAAAGAACAGATAAAACGGCCCAGATTAGCCAATCGTCATAGGCTTTTGGAGTTAAGAATGGCTCTTCTTTGTTGGATTTTTTAAGCCAGAAAAGTGCAAATAAAATGCCGGCGATGTAAGCAAGAGAATACCAACGAATTGCAATCGGACCGATTGCGATTGCGATTGGATTTAATTCTGGAAGATGGATGGGGAACATGATTTATCCACGCCCTTTATAATCCGAAACCATTTGTTCTTTTATCCAAATATCTTTCGGCAATTTTCCGCTTTGGAAAAAAATATCAATCGGAATGCCGCCTCTAGGATACCAATAACCACCGATTCTCAGCCATTTTGGTTTTATACAAGTGATAATATCTTTGGCGATTTGCACCGTGCAATCTTCATGAAACGCACCATGATTTCTGTAAGCAAACAAATAAAGCTTCAATGACTTGCTTTCAACAATCGAATTGCTCGGAACATAATCAATTACCAAATGGGCAAAATCAGGTTGTGAGGTTATTGGACAAATTGATGTAAATTCGGGGCAGGCGAAGCGAATGGCGTAATCAACATCCAAATGAGGATTTGGAACTTTCTGCAAAATTTTCTGCGCTGGCTCTTTAAAATTATAGTCAGTTTTTTGACCCAATAATAATTGTGATTTTTTTTTCATTATTCCCCACTTATTTTATTAATTGGCATTGGCGCTAATTGAATTACTTCTATTGGTCGCATTTCAGCATGCGGATTTTTAACTCTTTGAATAAACTGGCTTTCTTTTGTGCCGCTAATTGCATTATTCAAACGAATTTCTCCACCATCGTTAAATAAGACGCAATTCAGTAATTTTCTCATAAAATCACCGTCATTATTAGTAGAAAATTGACCGGCACCGTTTGCGACAACATTATGAATGTCGTTACCATGTCTGGTTTCGCGACTAACTTTTACTCCCTTGTCTTTAAAAAAAATTTCAATTTGATCACCAAGCGGACGAACACTATCCGCAATATCACGAACAACATGCGCGATGTTGTGAGTAATATCATGTGCTACATGAGCAATTTCATGTACAATATTTTTAAGATTTGTCATTTTCCATTATATTACAGGTTAAGTGATTTAAATCAGCGCCCATTTCAATCATGTCGGCGATAATTTTTTCTAAATTTTCATCGAGCTTTTCTGTATCTTCAATATGACCAAGAGCGGTAACTTTATTTTCCTGATCAGAAATAATTACTATAACGCCACTCTTGGCATTTGGCGAAGCAATTATTGATTCATCGCCTTTAACAACGCCATATTCGCCGCGAAGCACTACCAATGGCTGGCAAGTTGATATATCTGTTAAATTAATCATTTTAAATTGATGATTGCGGATTGAAATGCTGGCATTTATTTTGCGCCAAATTTTTTTATAAAAACCAATCTATTTCCTTAGACATGAAAGACGCAAATATTTTTTATCAAACTCCAAAAAATGCTGCATTAATTTTCCCCGATGGCACTTGTTTTTATGGTTATGGAATTGGAAAAAAAGGCGTTACAACGGGCGAGATCTGCTTCAACACCGCAATCACCGGATATCAGGAAATTTTAACCGACCCATCTTACTTGGGACAAATCATTAATTTTACTTTTCCTCACATCGGAAATATCGGAACTAATTCTAAAGATATCGAAGCCAATTTGGTTAGAGCTAGCGGTCTTGTAATTCGTGAAGCGATCACCAATCCGTCAAATTATCGCTCGCAAGAAAATTTGAACTCATGGCTTGAATCACATAATATTACTGGCATTTCCGGAATTGATACCAGAAAAATCACTAAACTCATCAGATCAGATGGCGCTAAGACTGTCAGCATTGTTTTTGCTGATAAAATTGACGAAAATTTAATTAAAAAAACAATTGCAGAAATTAAAAAAACTCCTGATTTAGCCGGAGTTGAACTAGCGCAAAGCGCCAGTGAAAACCGCAATTATCATTGGGAATCTGAGGGCAAATGGGTGCAAACCAAAAATGATTATAACAAAATTGGTGAGAAAAAATTTAAAGTTGTAGCGATTGATTATGGTGCAAAATTAAACATTTTACGCTGTTTAACTCAAGTAGGTTGCGACGTTGAAGTTGTTGCTGCCAAAGCAAGCTTTGAAGAAATAATGGCAAAAAATCCTGACGGCGTGTTTTTATCGAATGGCCCGGGAGATCCTGCTGAAACTGGTAAATATGCAATTCCTGTAATTCAAAAAATTCTTGAAAATAAAATCCCGCTTTTTGGAATTTGTTTAGGTCATCAATTATTGGCTTTAGCAATTGGCGCTAAAACATCCAAAATGGGGCAGGGACATCGCGGAGCTAATCATCCGGTGCAAGATTTGCGTAGCAAAAAAGTTGAAATCACCAGCCAAAATCATGGATTTTGTGTTGAAGCTGCTTCAATTCCAAACAATGCCGAAGTTACTCACATCTCGCTTTTCGATAATTCGGTGGAAGGTTTGAGATTAAAAGATAAACCAGCATTTTCAGTACAATATCATCCTGAAAGCTCGCCGGGACCGGATGACAGCTTCTATCTCTTCGAGCAATTTGTTGAATTAATGAAAGAAAATGGGCGTAGTTAGCAGCATCTACCTCATTATTTTTTTACCTTTAGTTGCTTCACTTTTTTGTCAGATCTTTGTCAAAAAAAGCCTTTCTTTTTGGATCGCTTTTATTTCCTGTATTGCGACTTTTTTTCTGGCGTTAAAAGTTTTCCCAGATGTTTTGATTTACGAAAAAATCAGCAATGATTTTGAACTTTCACCACTTTCAATTGCCTTAGAATTCAGGCTAGATTTGCTTGGAATGATTTTTTTACTTTTACTAACTTTCTTAAAAATTGTAATTTTATTTTTCTATCGCACCGATATTGAAAGAGTTTTAGATGACAAAAGCATCCGCATTTTCTATTCCGTTTTTCTGCTTCATCTCTTCAGTTTAGTTGGCATTTTTACCACTAATAATCTGCTTAATTTATTTCTATTTTTTGAAATTTACGCCTTCAGTTTTTTTGCTACTGTTTCAATTTCCCGCGATAGCGAGCTTTTAAAATTGTCATTTCGTTATTTCTGTCTAAACGCCACTTCTTCACTTCTAATTCTCTTTTGTTTTTTTGCAATTTACCTAACTTTTGGTGAAATAAATTTCGATAAAATTGCCGAAAATCTACCTTTAGTTGCTAAAACATATTCATGGTTTCTAGCCTCTATTTTCATACTTTTAACCATAGCTTTTGTAATAAAATTTTTCCCTTTTTGGCTTTATTTTGAAAAACTGAAAAGCACTAATTTAATCGCTAATTTTCTGGCGATCGACGCACTTTTTATCAAAACCACGGTCGGCATTTTTTTAACTTTAAAATTCATCTACTTCTTTTTTGGAAATCATCTTCTTTTTGTTAATTTCAACTTCGCGCCAATTCTGATTTTCCTTTCAATTCTGCTAATTTTTTATAGCGCAATTAAACTTTACCAGCAAAAACATCTTAAAATTATCTCCGCTTATTTTTGCCTGAATAATTTGGGATTTATTTTTGCTTGCATTGCGCTTCAAACCATTGAATCACTACAAGCGCTGTTTTTTTATCTACTTAATTTCACCTTGGTAAATCTTCTAATTTTTATTTTTGCCACCTTCTTAAAACGCTATTTTGCCACTTCTTCAATCAATAAAATTTGGATCATCCGCAAAAATCATTTTCTCTTAATTTTACCAATCAAATTATTGATTTTCTTCATCGCAGCTTTTCCGATGACAATGTTGTTTTTTGGCAATTGGTATCTCGCTTACGCCAGTTTTAATTTTGGTTTTGAATTATTTTTATTAGTCGCAATTGTGGTTTCAAGCTTTGTTCACACTAGTCTGGCGATAAAATTAATTTCCTCATTTTTTGCTAAGCATGATAATGATCAAATTGAAGAAATGCCGCTTTTAGGAATTAAAAAATATCAATTTTACCTGATTTCATTTTGGTTTTTAATCATCACGATTTACGTTGCCGCCTTCAGTTCCGGACTTATCAACAATCTTTCTCTAAGGTTCGCTTCCTATTTACTTTCGAACACAATTTAAAATTATGACCCAAACGCAATTCTTACTTTTATTAATTGCAATAATTCCCTTCATAAACTGCCTGATTATAAAGCTGTGCGCTGAATCGCCAAAACTTGTAGATATCTCTTCAAAACTTTTACCAATATTATTTCTAGCAAATTTAATCGGTCTTTACGGAAATTTAAATCGCGATAATTCTTATTTAGTAATAGCAGAAGCCACGCGTGGCGTAGCTTTGGGTTTTGATGTCGATGTTCTTGCTTTGGGATGTTTATTTTTACTAACTTTTTTTTGGATTATTTTTGTTTTTTATTCCCAGCGTTTTTTTCAAATTTCTGGCGCCAAAAATGCCACTAATATAAAAAGCTTTTTTGCCATTATCATCGCTTTTTTAAACCTCATAATCATCAGCAAAAACCTGCTTAGCGTTTTATTTTTTTATAATTGCCTGATAATTTTATGCCATTTTTTTGCCACCAAATTTCTTTATAAAAAACAAAATAGTTTCACCCATTTTTTTACTTTCCTGCTTTACCTCGAATCAATCCTTCTATTTCTGGCAATTGTTGCCACCTACAAATTCACTGGCAAAATCGATTTCGTTGCTGAAGGAATAATTTCGGACAGCTTAAACGATGTTCAATATTCGATAATTTTAACTTTATATTTAGGCGGCCTGTTTATGGCGATTTTTATTCCGTCTTATTTACTTTACCGCAACCTTATAAATCTTGATCCAATAATCATTTACATCCTTTTCTTTCTAGCTTACGGACTTAGCACACTTTACATTTTTATCAAAATTCTGGCATTCACTTTCGGCTTTAAATCATTCGCTTTAATGGGTGAAAATTTTTTGCAAATTATTGAATGGATTCTTCTCGTTAATATTCTCGCTACTTCAATATTTTTGCTTTTTAGCAAAGGTTTGAAGTCGTCATTTTTCTATCTTTTTTTTCAGCAATTTCTCTTCGCTTTATTCTCAATTTTTATTTTTGCGATTTACGATAAATCGGCGGTTTGTTTGGCTTTATTCTCATTTTTATTATCAATTACCCTGATTTTTTTAACTACTTCTAACTTTATTTTATATCTCTCCAAATCAGAACATAAATGGTTGGGCGGGCTTTTTTACAATTTAAAAATCACTTCAGTTTTATTTATTTTTGCCATTTTCAACTTGATTGGATTGGCTCCGGGAATTGGTGCTGTAGAAAAATTTTATCTCATTAAAATCCTTTTCCAAAAAGAATTAATCGTTCCCGGAATTATCTTTGGCATTAATTTCATAAGCCTTTTACTCTTTGCTTGGAAAGTGATTTACCCGCTTTTTTTAGATGATCCAAAAAGTGATCCTGAAATTTCAGCCGAAGAAATAAAAAGTGCCGGAGAAATTGCTAAAGCTATTGATTTTGATTCTGCCCTTATTTTAAGTGCATTAATTGTAGCGGTGACAATATTTCTTGGGTTAATTCTATTTCCACTTTTAACCAATCTCATATGAATGAAGTAAAAGCAAAAGTTTTAAAAATCTGTAACGACGCTGAAAAAGCGAGTTCAGAGATTGCCACGCTTGATTCTGCAACTAAAGATCAAGTGTTGTTGGAAGTGGTAAAGCTGTTGAAAAAACACACGCAGAAAATTATCAAAGCCAATCAAAAAGACGTTAAAATTGCTAAAGAACATAAGCTCGATGCTGCAAAAATTGATCGTTTGGTTTTAGATGAAAAAAGAATTATGGGTTTGGCAAATTCAGTTAAAGATATTATCAAACTTCCAGACCCTGTTGGCAGAATTCTTTATGATGCATCACGCGAAAATGGTTTGCGCATTCGCCGCGTAAGCACGCCAATCGGGGTTTTATTGGCAATTTATGAATCACGTCCAAATGTAACTTCTGACATTGCAGCTTTGGCTTTAAAATCAGGAAATGCCGTGATTTTGCGTTGCGGTTCTGATTCGATTAATTCCTCGAAAATCCTTGCTGATATTTATCGCGAAGCTTTAGAAAAATTCGAAATTGATAAAGACGTTGTAATTTTAGTGCCAAATATCGAACGCGAATATGTTTCTGAATTATTGCGCATGGAAAATCATATTGATGTTGTAATTCCACGCGGCGGTAAATCTCTGATTAAGGCGGTGATGGAAAATACCAAGATTCCGGTTTTTCGTCATCTCGACGGCAATTGTCATACTTACATCAATGAAAAAGCTGATTTTGATAAAGCGCGAAAAATTTTGCTCAACGCTAAAATGAGGAGGTTGGGAATCTGTGGCGCAACTGAATCGCTTTTAATTGACAGAAAAATTGCTAAAAAAATTCTGCCTTTAATTGCTGATGATTTAGCGGAGGTTGATTGCGAAATGCGCGGCGATGAACAAGCTGTTGAAATTGACAGCAGAATCAAAATTGCGGAAGAAAAAGATTTTTATACTGAATATCTGGATAAAATAATCTCGATTAAAATCGTTCGCGATATTGATGACGCGATAAAACATATCGGAATTTATGGTTCGTCGCACACTGAAAGCATTATTACCGAAGATTTAAAAGCAGCGGAGCGTTTTTTAAAAAAAGTAAATTCTGCAATCGTTATGCATAATGCTTCAACTCAATTTGCTGATGGCGGTGAATTTGGACTTGGCGCTGAAGTTGGAATTGCCACAGGAAAATTGCACGCCCGCGGACCAGTTGGATTAGAACAACTCACAACTTATAAATATATCGTTGAAGCCAATTGCGGTTTGAGGAAATAAAAAAGCCTCAACTAATCGAGCAGATAATTTTTTAGATCACCCAAAATCAACAACGCTTCAGGCAAAAATAGTGATTTCGAATATGTTCCAATATATGGCTTGATTCTTAAATTCCCAACTATGTAAAGAATGGATTTTAAATCTCGAATAATACTTTAGAATTGTTTGAGAATTAAGGTCGGCTCCTTAAAAAGAGCCGGCCTTTTTTATTTCTCGCAAATTCACTAAAAATAATGCAAAAAAATCTCATCGAAAATTTAAGCAAAATCATCGCCAAACTTCCGGGAATGGGTCCGCGCATCGCTAAAAGAATTGTGCTTCATTTAGCTAATAACAAAGAAAAAACTTTGCTGCCTTTAATTGAAAATCTGCAAGCGTTGCATGATAAAATTCATAATTGCGAAATTTGCGGCAATTTAGATGAAGGAAAAATCTGCGCCATATGCGCCAATAATGGGCGCGACAATAGTGTAATTTGCGTGATCGAAGAAGTTGCAGATTTATGGGCGATTGAACGCGCCGAAAATTATCATGGAAAATATCATGTTTTGGGCGGAAATCTTTCAGCAATTTCGGGCAAAACTATTGAAGATTTGAATTTGGAAAATTTGTATTTACGTTTGAAAGAAGGAAATACAAAAGAAGTGATTATCGCAACAAGCGCAACGATTGATGGTCAAACAACGGCGCATTTTTTGGCGGAAAATTTGAAAGAATTTTCTGTAAAAACCACGCGCTTGGCGCATGGAATTCCAGTTGGAAGTGAGTTGGATTATTTAGATGAAGGAACAATTTCAATCGCCTTTAAGACTAGAAGTGAGTTTTAAAATTTCCAAGAAAAGTAAATCTATAAAACATGTTTCTTCCATCAATCCTCACCAAACACGCCGCTAAAATAATCACTCAAATGCAGCAAAAAAACCTCAGGCTTGTTTGCGCCGAATCCTGCACTGGCGGTCTTTTGTCAGCCTTATTCACCGATATTTCAGGTTCTAGCAAAGTAATCGAACGCGGTTATGTTACATATTCCAACCAAGCAAAAATAGAATTGCTCGCAGTCAAAAAAGAAACCATCGAAAATTTTGGCGCCGTTAGCGCAGAAACGGCTGCTGAAATGGCTAAAGGCGCTTGTGAAAATTCTCAATCAAATGTCGCAATTTCAATTACTGGAATTGCCGGACCAAATGGCGCTTCAGAAGATAAGCCAGTTGGCTTGGTTTATATCGGATTTTGTTTTGCCAAAAAGAATCAGGTTAGAAAATTTAACTTTTCGGGCAATCGTGATGAGATCAGAAAAGCAGCCGTAACCGCAGCTTTGCAAATTATTGAAGCTGAAATTCAATAAGAGCCTATTACTTTTCTCCAAGCAAACCTTTCCAAACATATTCAGTTGTAAAAGGCAATAACGGCGCCGTCGCTTCGCACATTGTAACTAAAACAGTGTAAAGCGAATCATAAGCATCTTGTTTATCTTGATCCATTTCACCTTTCCAAAAACGTTGGCGATTTCTTCTGATATACCAATTATTTAGACTTTCAAAAAATTGGTTAAATTCTTCGCAGGCAATAACGGTGTCATAGTTTTGCATCGCTTCATCAATTTTGCTAACCGTGGCTTTTAACTTAGCCAAAATATAGCGATCTAAAATATTTTTTAGGTCTTTTTTAAACTCAATTCTTTGTGCTAAAACTCCGTCGGCGTTGGCGTAAAGGCAGAAAAAGTTAAAGGCGTTGATCAAAGGTTTAATTGAAAGACGCAAAGTGTCGCGAATTGCTTTTCCATCCTTATCAATACGAAGTTCTTGACCGCGCATTACTGGTTGCGAAATCATATAAAAACGCATCGCGTCTGATCCTAAGTTTGAAAAAATTTCCAGCGGATCGGCGTAATTTTTCAAACGTTTGGAAAGTTTTTGCGATTTTTCATCCAAAATTGTTCCGTGGCAAATCACGTTTTTAAAGGGCGCGCGATCAAAAAGCGCGGTTGAAAGCACAAAAAGCGTATAAAACCAGCCGCGAGTTTGGGCGACATATTCGGTGATAAAATCGGCGGGGAAATTTTCTTCAAACCAATCTTTATTTTCAAAGGGATAATGAACTTGCGCGTAAGGCATTGAACCGCTTTCAAACCAGCAATCAAGCACGTCGGAAACGCGTTTGTAAGTTTCGCCATTTTCTTCAAAAGTGATATTATCGATGAAAGGGCGATGCAGATTTTCAACTTTTTTGCCTGCAACTTTTTCAAGTTCGGCAACTGATCCAAACACTTTTATTTTGCCCGATTCGCTTTTCCAAACCGGTACCGGACAACCCCAAAAGCGGTTGCGCGTAATCGACCAATCGCGCGCGCCTTCAAGCCATTTTCCAAATTGTCCGTCTTTGATGTGGCTTGGAATCCAATTGACGCCTTGGTTTAATTCAACCATGCGGTCTTTAAAGTCGGTCACTTTTACATACCACGAAGAAACCGCGCGATAAATCAGCGGCGTATCGGTGCGCCAGCAATGGGGATAATTGTGGAGATATTGCTCGGTTTTTAGCCAAGCGCCGATGCCTTTTAAATGTTTGATAATGTCGTCATTGGTTTCAAAAACTTGTTTGCCTTTGATTGAAAGTTCAGGCAAATCAAACATTTCTGACGTAAATTTGCCGCCTTCGTCAACTGGGCAAAGAGTTGGAATTCCGTTGGCTTTGCAAAGAAGTTGATCGTCTTCGCCAAATCCCGGCGCCATGTGGACGATTCCGGTTCCTTCGTCGGTTGTTACAAAATCGCCGTGTAAGACCGTGAAAGCTTTTTGGTTATTTTGGATTTTTTCGTGATTGGCTAAATAAGGAAAAAGTGGTTTGTAATCTAAGCCCAAAAAATCAGAGCCTTTAAGGCTTGCAACCTTTTTGAACTCG
>Ga0114967_10001556_pt1 | contig 19179 bp, 17 predicted proteins | sample M_130628_MF_Meta_FD_92639 | JGI IMG/M metagenome (GOLD analysis project Ga0114967, IMG submission 92639) | Freshwater microbial communities from Lake Montjoie, Canada to study carbon cycling - M_130628_MF_MetaG | ecosystem: Environmental > Aquatic > Freshwater > Lake | place: Lake Montjoie... | reverse complement strand
CATAATTCCTTAAAAAAGGCTTTATCTAGGTACCAACCCCATAAAATTCTTATTTTTTCAGACAAGGAAGACCCGAGTTTACCCTGCAGTTTTGGCAAATATTCGGTTGATAATCAATATTATATATGTATAAATAAAACTTGTTTACCTCCAAATGAGGTGTTGGACGATATTTTAGCATTAATCTAACAATTTAATTTACTAATTTGCAAACCTTATAAACTACCTGACTATCAGTTAATTGGTTAAACAAAAGCAGGTATTTTATATATTTTTTTGTATTTTGAAACACTTAAAGAAAACGTCCTTTTAATCAATATATTAAAAGGGCTGGTCTAAAACTTGATTATGATAAAAAATTTTACAATAAGGCAGTTTAAATTTCCTTTTTTGTTTTTAACAGTACTATTTGCACTTGTTTTTATTCAAGCAAGAAAGCCTAAAAAAGCTGTTTGGAAACCCGATCCTAATACGATTGAAATTAAAGGGGGCGCTTTTTATTTAGGTGCCAGTGATGAAGAGGTGGATATGGCTATGATTAATCGAAAAAAATTAGTCTCTGTTCCTAGTTTTTGGATGGATCGAACAGAAATTACCAATGCGCAATACCGACAATTCGTAAATTATGTAAGGGATTCTTTATGTTATTTAGCTTTGTACGGCGGTGGCATTAATCAAACAGAAGATACCGTTTTAAAAGTAGATTGGGCAAAGGTGAGAAGAATTAATTATTCAAGTAAAGCGGTAATTGAAAAATTAAATGAACTCTTGCTTTCACCAGACAATCGTATACAAGGGCGCATCGAAATTGACCCTAACAAATTAATTTACAAAACTGTTTATGTCGATTTAAAGGCAGCAGCTAGAGCTTCAAAAGGTTTAGAGCAGGCGATTGGTAAATTTATTGTCAAGCAAAATCAGCCTGTATATCCTGACAGTTTGGTTTGGATGCGTGATTATTCCTATTCCTATAATGAGCCATTAACAAGATTATATTTTTCCCACAGATCCTTTAATGAATATCCTGTAGTAGGAATTACTTGGAAACAAGCTAATGCTTTTTGCTACTGGAGAACAAATAACAGTGATTACTTTGGTGGACACCCTGGTCGTCCTGATTTGAAAGTGGATGCAATATATCGCTTACCAACAGAAGCGGAGTGGGAATATGCTGCAAGAGGTGGTTTGCAAACCAATGCGATGTATCCTTGGGGTAGTCCAAATTCAAGAACAAAGCAAGGTTGGTTATTGGCAAATTTCAAACCTGGTCGTGGTGATTATTATGGGGGTAGTCCAAGCAAGGATAATATTTATACGATGAAAGTGGAAAGCTTTCCATTGAATGGATACGGCTTAGCCGATATGGCAGGCAATGTAGCAGAGTGGACTGGGTCTGTTTATTATGAAGGCGGCTATAATTTTTTAGGCGATTTAAGTCCAGATTTACAATACAATGCTAAAGAAGAAGATCCAATTTCGATGAAGCGTAAAGTAGTACGTGGTGGATCATGGAAGGATATTGCCTACAATTGCCAAGTGAGCACGCGCAATTATGAATACCAAGATACTGCGAAATCCTATATTGGATTTAGATGTGCTTTATCTATGTCGCCTAAGACAAAATAATCATTTATATAAATTTAATTTTTAATCAAACAAAAATAGAAGAATGTCAAATTCAATTTCACCCAGAACAAATAAAATTGTCAATGTTGTTATTTCATTAGGTGCAGCAGTTGTTCTTGTTGGGGCATTAGCAAAAATTATTCACCTTTCATGGGCTGACTATGCATTGATCGTTGGGTTGCTTACCGAAGCACTTATTTTCGTTATTTACGCATTTTTACCTCCACCAGAAATGGGAGGTTCTTCCGATGCGGCTTCAGGCACGACAGATGCAGTTTTAGCAAAGTTAGAGGCAGCTAAAATTGATCAGGCAGCATTTGATAAATTAAGTACCAATTTTCAAAGATTAAATGATACGGCAATGTATTTGGGAGATATTGCAGATATGGCAAAATCGAGCAAAGAATTTGCACAAAATACAAGCACGGCGGCTACCTCCATGGGCGGTGTAAACGAAGCTATCTTAGGGGTATCCAATAATTTGGCTGGATTTGCAACTGCAACAAGTGGGGTTAAAGATTTAAGCAATCAGTTTGAAATGATGGAAAAATCAATGGAAGCAATGAATCAGTATTACGGCAAGTTGACAGAAGCTTCGGCTGCCATGTCAAGTTCGGCTAGTGATGCAGTTCGTGCGAAAGAGCAAATAGGAATATTAGCAGATAATTTGACAAAGTTGAATCAGATTTATGGTAACATGATTGTAGCCATGCAAGGGCGCGCTTAATATTTTATAAAATTACTACCACTAAAAAAAATTAGTATACATGTCGTTACCTAAAGAGCCTAGGCAGAAAATGATTAACATCATGTATTTGGTGTTGACCGCGCTTTTGGCATTAAATGTATCCAGTGAAATTTTAAATGCATTTAAAACAATTGATCAAAGTTTATCCAATGCGAATATCATTATTCAAAAAAAGAATGATGATATATTAAAATCTTTACAAAAAAAATTAGCGGATCCTAAGACGGCTGAGAAGGCTGCAATTTGGGCCCCTATGGCGGATAAAGCGCATGCACTTTCAGATGCTATATATGATCATATACAAACATTAAAGCAGGATTTAAAAGTAGCATCAAGATTAAAGAAGGTAGATGGTAAAGAAGTTTTTAATGAGGATGACTTAGAAGCATCTACTAGATTATTTTTAAAAGGGAATGATCCAAAAGGGAAGGATTTATTAAATAGGTTAACACAGTTTAAAAAGGAATTGGGTGATATTGATCCTGCATTAGCGAAGGAAGTACTTCCTAATTTACCATTAGATTTAAGTATTCCAATTTCCAATAATATAGCTGCAAAGTCAGATTGGGCCTATGCTTATTTTAATATGACACCAACAGTCGCATCTCTTGCGATATTGACTAAATTTCAAAATGACATTCGCAATAGTGAGTCACAAGTGGTGGAGTATTGTCACAGACAAATTGGAGAAGTGGAATTAATCTATGATCAGTTCAATGCATTTGCAGCTTCTAACTCCCAATATTTAATGTCGGGTGAGGAATTAATCATTACTGCAGGGGTGGGGGCATTCAGCAGCGCTGCTAAACCTACTATCTCTGTTGATGGTACCGTAATTCCAATTACAGCTGATGGTTCAGCAACTTATAAAACAACAGCTGGTGCGCCAGGTTTAAATTCAAAAAGAGTTCGTATTTCATTTATAAAACCTGATGGAGAAACAGCGATTGTTGAAAAAATAGTGAACTACACGGTAGGTACACCTACGGGTTTAGTGGTATCCACTGATAAAACAAGGGTATTTTATAAAGGCTTGGATAATCCATTAAGTATTACTGGTGGTGGCGGCGCTGAAAAAATTAATGCAAGTATCGAAGGAACTGGTGCAACAATAAAAAAAGCAGGACCTGGACAATACATTGTTAACTGTACCCAGTTGGGTTCGGTAGTAGTGGATATTAATGATGGTAAACAAGCGCAAAAAGTAACGATACCTGTTAAACGTGTACCCAATCCTTTGGCTTTAGTAGGGGAAAGTGCGGGTGGAAATATGGCAGCGAATGTATTTAGGGTTCAAGGAGGTGTTGTTGCTGAATTAAAAGATTTTATTTTTGATGGTATTAAATTCAATGTGACTTCATTCATTGTCATTGGTACTGGAAAAGGTTTTGATGAACCTGAATTTAGAGAAGTGGTAGGAAATAAATTTTCAGGTGGTGCGCAGGATTTAGTCAAAAGATGTCAACCAGGCAGTACGGTGACCATTGGCGAAATAAAAGTAACTGAACCAGGTGGCGGAACAAGAAAACTAGATCAAACAATCACTTTTATACTTCAATAATTATTAAGGTAGGAAGCGATTTAAAATATATCAAATGAAAAAGTATCAAATTTATAGCAGCTTTATTTTAGTCATCCTATTTATTGCTAACACTACAAGTGCGCAATTTAATTATGGTGCAAAAAAGAAACCTGCAACCGCAGGAAAGGATTCCACAATCGCACCTACAGTAGCTGCAGTGGATACAACAAAAAAAGCAGTGGCATTTGATCCGAATGTGAAGTCGGTAAAAACATTTGATACTACTTTGGTGGGTGGATTTAATGCCAAAGCAAAGAAAAGTTTAAGAAACAATTACGCCTTTTTTTCTGAGACCAATAAGCGCGCTGGTGTGCAACAACGCATCCCCTTACCTTATGAAAATTTAAGAGAGGAGGACGCCTTATTTAGTGAATTTGTTTGGGAGGAAATTGATGGTCGTGAAAAATTAAACCGTCCATTTGTTTATCAGGCATATGATGATAATGGAGACCAACGATTCTTTGCCATTTTATTAAGGGCAATTGAAAAAGAGGAGGCTGTTCCTTTTTCAGCAGATGGTGGCGATGATCGATTCACTACACCAATCACTTATGATCAAGTTTCTGCAATGTTAAAGGGAAGCTTAGATACACAATTAGTGCAAAACGTGGACAATCCGAATGTATATGACACGAGTATCATATACAATACAAAATTAGCGCCAAGTCCAGATTCTATATATACATTCAGATTAAAGGAGCAGTGGATCTTTGATAAAAAAACAAGTAGAATGTATTGTCGTATTATTGGTATTGCGCCAGTAGCTACTATCGTGATTAACAATAAGCCAGTGAAGCGTACTTTATTTTGGCTGTATTATCCTGAATTAAGAACGAGCTTAGCTAAAAATGAAGTGTACAATCCAAAAAACATTTCCACTAGAATTACTTGGGAGGAATTATTTGAAAGCAGGTACTTTAATAGTTATATCGTTAAGTCAAGTATTGATAATTACAACGACAAATTGTTGAATGCTATTTATAAGGATCCATTAAGAAGATTACAAGAAGGAGAAAAAATAAGACAAAAAATATTTGATTACGAACAGGATCGATGGGTATATTAATCTCACTTATTAAAAGCGGCTACTAAAATAGCCGCTTTTTTTGCGCCTATAATTTCAGCTAATAGCTCCGGGCTGGCAGCTTTTATTTTATTGACTGACTTAAAGTACAACAATAGCATCTCTTTTGTTTTGGGACCAATACCAATGATATGATCTAAGCTATTTTCTAAAGCGCCTTTGGACCTTTTAAGACGGTGAAATTGAATACCAAATCGGTGTACCTCATCTCTAATTTGTCGAATCAATTTATGCGCTTCGCTATTCCAGTTGAGCTTTATGGAATCTTGGTCATGTACAAAAAACAATTCTTCTAAATTTTTAGCTAAGCCCACCATCGTAACTTTATCTTGAATACCTAATGAGGTCATCGCCTCCAATGCTGCATTGAGTTGCCCTTTACCACCATCAATGATAATCAGTTGGGGAAGGGCTAATTTTTTTTCAAGGATACTGGTGTATCTTCTGAATACTGATTCCTTCATACTAGCAAAGTCGTTAATGCCGACTACCGATTTGATATTAAAGTGTCGGTAATCTGATTTGCTGGGTAATCCATTTTTAAAACAAACCATCGCGGATACCGGATAAGCGCCCTGAATATTTGAGTTATCGAAACATTCAATGTGAAGTGGAATTTCGTTCAGGTATAAAACTGATTTTAGTTCCTGCAAAATGATATTATCCGACGGAGCACCTGCTGTTTTTAATAGCCATTGCTTATACTTCCAATCTTTTAAAGCGTAGTCGGCATTTTTTTGGGATAAGGCGAGTAGCTGTTCTTTATCGCCTGCTTTTGGAATCGTATATTTTACATTCGGCTCTTTTTCGGTAAGTTCAATAGGGACTACTATTTCCTGTGCAGTAGAATGCATATTGTTTCTGAAGTGATGAATTGCAAAGGCGAGGATGGTTTCCTTAGCTTCTTCTAATGGAACACTGAGTGGCAAAATATGTGTTTGAATTATTTTACCATCCTTTATCATGAGATAGTTTACATAGGCCTGCTCTTGGTCGTATGCAATGCTAAACACATCCATTGGAGACAGACTTTTGGTATATACCACCGATTTGGTCTGGTAGTTCTCCAATTGTTCAATTTTTCGTTTAGTGAATTCTGCTTTTTCAAAATCCAATGCTTCGGCTTCCGTCTTCATCTTTTGTTTTAAGTCCTGCACGACTAACTTGACATTTCCTTTTAATAAATGCTGCACTTGTTGAATTGAATTTTCATATCCAGCTTCATCTTGAAAGCCTTGGCAGGGTCCCAAGCAATTACCTAAATGATATTCTAAACAAACTTTAAACTTGCCTTGATCAATATTTTTTTTAGTTAAGGGGAGGGTGCAAGTTCTTAATGGAATGGTTTGTTTGATATGGTTCATAAGTTCCCGTACAGCAAGTACGTGGGTAAATGGGCCAACATAGACAGATCCATCTTTAATTTTACGCCTTGTTAAAAAGACTCTTGGAAATTTTTCATTTTTGATAACAATATATGGATAGGATTTATCATCCTTTAAATTGATATTATACTTAGGCTGATAATTTTTAATTAATTCATTTTCCAATATAAAGGCATCGTGTTCTGAATCGACAATCGTAAAACGGATATCCTTAATTTTTTGCACCAATTCCGTGGTTTTGGCATTTTGTTGTCCGGATAGAAAGTAGGAACTCACTCTGTTTTTAATATTCTTCGCCTTGCCTACATATAATAACTTACCTTTTTCATCAAAGTATTGGTAAATGCCTGGCTCTTTTGGTAAACTGCCCTGAATTTGCTTAAAAGTTGCTTTTTCCATATTGGGTGCTGAGTTCACAAAAATACTTTATATTTTTGTGGTATGGAATTATCTGTAAATATACCTGCCCTTCTTTTCCCTGCAATTAGTTTGATCATGTTGGCCTATACGAATCGATTTTTGGCCCTGTCTAGTAGGGTTCGGAAGTTGCATGATAAATACCAGCTCATTGAGCAAAGGCATATTGTTTTTGGGCAAATAAAAAACCTAAAATATAGGCTTAAGTTGGTCCAAAATATGCAAACTTACGGGGTGGCTACTTTGTTATCGTCGATACTATGTATGTTTTTTATATTCATTGAATATCAAGCAGTAGCGAAGTTCATATTTGCCGTAAGCTTAATTACATTTTCTATTTCCATCTCTCTTTCCTTCATTGAAATAAGATTAAGTACCAAGGCAATTGAGCTTGAGTTAAGTGATATGGAAGGACTCGAGGATCCCTCCGTGTTGGAATACCTGCGTAAAAAGTTTGAAAGAGAGTAAATGGTTATTCCATTTTATACAGCAGCGCGTCGTTCTCCAATTTGTTGGCGCCACATAGCATAATATAATCCTTTTTCTAATAGTAAGGATTCATGTGTGCCCTTTTCAATAATTTGGCCTTTTTCCAAAACATATATTTTAGTTGCATGAATAATGGTACTTAAGCGATGTGCAATCATAATAGTAATTTGCGCGCGCTCTGCAGATAATTTTCGAATGGTATCTGTAATAGATTCTTCTGTTAAACTATCTAAGCTTGAAGTAGCTTCGTCAAATATTAATAAATGCGGATGTCTTAATAGGGCTCTAGCAATGGAGAGTCTTTGTTTTTCTCCACCACTCAATTTTAATCCGCCTTCACCAATTAAAGTAGCAAGTCCATCGCCACCTTTGTCTAAAATATTTTTACAACTTGCTTTTTCAAGTGCAATCAACATTTCATCCTCGGTTGCATTGGGTGCTACAAAGGCTAAATTTTCCTTAATGGTTCCTGCGAATAATTGCGTGTCTTGCGTAACAAAACTTATTTGATTGCGAAGTACGCCCATATCAATTTTATTGCTATTTACTTCATTCACCAATATTTCACCTTCCTGAGGCTGGTAAAGACCTACCAGTAACTTAACCAAGGTGCTTTTGCCTGCACCTGATGGGCCAACAAAAGCGATTGTTTCTCCAATTTTTGCATCAAAGCTAATATCATCAATGGCTTTGAAGTTGGCTGTTTGGTGCTGAAATCCAACATTTTTAAAAGATAAGTTATTTATTTCCCCAATAGTCACTGGATTTGCGGGTACCTGCTCAATGGGTTTTTGCATTAAGGTATTAAAATTATTTAAGGAAGCCTCTGTTTCTCGATAGCTCATAATGATGCTACCAATTTCTTGCAATGGTCCAAAAATAAAAAAGCTATAAAACTGCAATGATATTAATTGTCCTACGGTTAGGATCTGTTTAAAAATAAGCCACATCAAAGTGAATGTGATTACCTGTCTTAGAAAATTCACCATGGTGCCTTGAATAAAACTAATGGACCTGATATTTTTTACTTTTCTAAGCTCCAGTGCTAATATTTTATAGGTATTATTATTAAGTCTTTGTATTTCCTGATTAGTCAATCCCAAGCTTTTGACCAATTCGATATTTCTTAAACTTTCAGTGGTGCTACCAGCGAGGGTAGTGGTTTCCTTAACAATGTTTTTTTGAATCGACTTGATTTTCTTACTTAACAAATTGGTCACATAGGCAATCATGCTTGCGCCGCCCATATAAATAGGAATGATGGACCAATGTAATCGCGTCGCATAAATGGATACGAATATGACGCTTACAATGATTCCAAAAAGAACATTGACCACATAGCCGATAAATTTTTCACAATCGGTTCTTGCTTTTGTTAAAATGGATAAGGTTTCACCACTGCGTAAATCCTCAAATGATTGATAAGGTAATTGCATGGAATGCTTTAATCCATCTGTAAATAAAGCCGCTCCAAATTTTTGTATAATTACATTCACTACATAGTCCTGAAAAGCTTTAGCAATACGACTTACCATTGCCGTGCCCACTAATAATAAAAGCATATTACTTACCCCCCACATAAATTGTGATTGGCTTCGAGTGGCACCTGATTGATCCACCATAGGGTTTTTTGCGAACTCGTCAATTAATTTCCCAAAGATCATTGGGTCAAAAAGTGAAAAGGTTTGATTGATGCCTGCGAGGATAAATGCCAGTAAAACTAAGGGTCTGTATGGCTTTAAATATTGTAATAAAATTTTCATATAAGTCAAATGATTCGAAGGGTAAAGGTAATTAAACTTAAACAGTTTTAGTTAAAATTGGGGCTTATCCACTAGTTGTTGAAAACTGAGGCCAGCTAATATTGGGCAAACGCTATGAATAGGGTAATTTACTTACATACAAATGGTTCAAAAAAGTAAAAATAACAAATAATGCTTTGGAGAAAATTTACTGGTGAAAAAATTGAGCTTCCCATTAAGGAAGCAGTAAGGCAGGCTATTATTGTGGAGTCGCTAAAAAAAACAAAATTAAAAGTTTGCATAGGAACGGATAGTCAAGTAAAAGCAAATGTGACAGAATTTGCAACCGTAATTGTTTTTTTAAGAGAACATAATGGGGGTTTTATGTATATCCATAATGATAAAACAACACAAAAATTTCATCTAAAGGAGCGTATGCTGGCCGAAGTCGCTAAGAGCATTGAAATTGCCTATGAGTTATGTGATTTGTTTATTGAGTACCAGGTGGAGATGGAAGTGCATGCAGATATCAATACCAATCCGCAGTTTAAAAGTAATGATGCGTTGAAGGAAGCGATGGGATATATATTGGGAATGGGTTTTGCATTTAAAGCAAAGCCGGAAGCCTTTGCGAGTAGTTGCTGTGCGGACAAGGCGGTCAATTAGTGAATTACCCTTCAGTCACTAGCTTATTGTATTGATCAATACAAGCCAATACCTCATCGGTACCGGTCTTTTTTTCAGCACTGGTTACAAATCCTTGTGGTAAAAATTGTAATTTTTCGTTTAATATTTCAAAAAACGATTTTACATTTCTGGCCACCACGCCTGGCTTTTCCTTATCTGATTTTGTAAAGATGACGGTATAAGGAATTTCCCATTGTACTAATTGCTCAATAAATTCTATATCTATTTTTTGTGGACTGTGCCTGCTATCAATCAAAACAAATACGCGATTGAGGTTTTCTCTTTTTCTTAAATAGTTTTCGATCATTTGTTCCCAACGGCGGCGGCTACTTTGGGATACTTTTGCAAAACCATAGCCAGGTAAATCAACAATATACCATTTGTCTTGTTTTCCTTTGGCTACACTGTTGCTAATGATCTCGAAATGATTAATGAGTTGTGTTTTACCAGGCGTGCCCGATGTTTTAGCTAAATTTTTTTGTTGACACAATGCATTAATGATGGATGACTTTCCAACATTACTTCGTCCTATAAATGCATATTCAGGCAAATTTAATTTAGGACATAGGTCAAAACTAGGACTTGATATAAGATAAGTCGCTTTTACAATTTTCATATTTTATCAAAACCTATTTCGCAGGAGTAGGATTTTTTTTGATCACCAAGCTATCTGCTGGGTAAGTTGCTTTTAAAGAGTCCATAATACTTTGACACCAATTGGTTAAGGTTGCTTTTTCTGCATCCGTTAATCTTGCCTCTTTGTGAATTAAAGTATAAGAATACAAGGGCATTTCTCCTTCCTTTATTTGCTCAATTACTTCCTCTAATTTGTGATTTTGTTTTGCAATTTTATAACTCGCAAATTCATTAAAATTAAAATGACGCTTCCCGTCTTTCACATGATCCTCTAACCAATAAGCAATGGGTTGAATATTTGCATAAAATGGATAGTTGGTATTATTTGTATGACAGTCAGCGCAAGCTTTATTTACGATTACTTTAACCTCCGGGGGCATCGGATACAAAGTAGAAATATCTTTTTGTGTATCACGGGAATTATTCTTGGTTGGGCGTACCACTTGTGCAATTGCTAATAAAACAACAAGTACAAGGAAAATTTTCTTTATCATAGAGGTAGTTTTATGCTGTTAAGTTAACACATTTCCTGTCATTTCCGAAGGAATGCTTATACCCATTAAGCTAAGTATCGTTGGAGCGATATCGCCTAATTTTCCTGACTTCAATGGATCCTTCCAATTTTGGTCCACTAAAAATAATGGAACTAAGTTTAAAGTGTGTGCTGTATTGGGGGAGCCATCTTCATTGATCATGTAATCGGCATTCCCATGATCTGCGGTGACTAGTAAAGTATATCCGTTTTGTAAACCAGCCATTACAATTTTTTCAACACAACTATCAACTGTTTCTACTGCTTTTACAACCGCACTAAAAATACCCGTATGTCCTACCATATCGGCATTTGCGAAGTTCAAACAAATAAAATCAGCTTCCCCTTTATATATTTCAGGCAATAATTTTTCAGTTAGTTCATTGGCACTCATTTCAGGTTGCAAATCATAGGTGGCTACTTTAGGAGAGGATGCCATGATGCGTGTTTCCCCTTCAAAAGGAATCTCGCGACCACCATTAAAAAAGAAAGTCACATGCGGATACTTTTCGGTTTCAGCAATGCGAATTTGTTTTTTATTATTTTGTGCTAGTATGTCACCCAGCGTATTCACTAAATTGTCATTCTCAAAAACTACCTGCACATTTTTGAATGTTTCATCATACTTCGTTAAAGTAGTGTAGTGCAATGATAATTGCTTCATATCGAATTCAGGAAAATCTTTTTGAGATAAAACTTCTGTAATTTCTCTGCAACGATCGGTTCTAAAATTAAAACACAAAACAGCATCGCCTTCTTTAATAGGGGCTATTGCTTGGCCGTTTTTTGTAATGATTGTTGGTTTGATAAATTCATCGGTGATATTGTTGTCGTAATTCTCTTGTATCGCTTCCAAGGCCGAATTTGCTGAAGGTCCTTGCACATTTACTAATGCATCATAAGCAAATTTCACCCTTTCCCATCTTTTATCACGATCCATTGCATAATATCTTCCGCTAACGGATGCAATTTTACCTACTGAATTTAGCAAATGCGACTCTATATTTTGTACAAATCCAAGGCCACTCTTAGGATCGGTATCTCTACCATCAGTAAATGCATGAATATATACTTCCTTTAATCCTTCTTTTTTACAAAGGTCACAAATTGCTTTTAAATGACTGGTGTGTGCGTGAACACCACCATCACTCACTAATCCTAATAAATGCAGTGGTTTGTTATTTTGTAAGGCATATTTTATGGAAGCAAGTAGGGTTTCGTTTTTTGCAAATGATCCTTCACGAATTGCCACATTAATTCTTTGTAATTCTTGATAAACAATTCTTCCTGCACCTAAATTTAAATGCCCCACTTCACTATTGCCCATTTGCCCATCCGGCAAACCAACGGCCTCGCCACAAGTCACTAGGGTGCTGTGCGGATAGGATTGCCTTAAGCTGCTTACAAAAGGTGTTTTGGCTTGTTGAATTGCATCCGCAGTAGGAACTAAGCCCAATCCCCAGCCATCCATGATCACTAAAATTACTTTTTTGGACATATTTTCGACTTTTTGGAAGCTACCAGTTTGATTTTTATTAAATTGTACCACAAAGTTTCAAAATACTAGGCACATTACAAACTTTAAGCAGTTTTAATCCCAAAAAATATGCAATTACTTCGAAAAATACTGTTGATGTTCAGCTTTACAATTTCATTTAGTGTGGTAATGGCTCAAAATGAAACAGAAACCTTGGTGCAAACTTTACAAACTGCAAATTTTAGCAATTTGTTGTCCTTTTGGGATGCTGCATCTGAAGTGAATATTTTAGATCAAACGGCACAAAAGCAACTTACACCGGCCCAAGCCAATCAGCAATTACAGCTTTTTTTCAGCAATAAAAATATTATTGGTTTTGAAAAAAATGCAGAACGAAAATTGGGCACTACCATTTATATTACCGGTAAATTGTTATCAGCACAAGGAAAATTTAATTTAAGTTTGTTGCTGCAAGAAACAAAAAATGGCGTTTCAATTGTAAGTGTTCGTATTAGTTAATGTAACGAAACTTGTAAATAGGGCGTCAGCTATTTAGAAGAGGCATTTTACCCCCTTTGAAAAATTCCTTTTTATTGCTATTAATTTTTTCAATCTTTTTATAATGAGTAAAAACAATAAAAATAGTTCACCACTAGTGTATAGTACAAATCCGGAAGCCATTCAATCTGAGCCTTTGGACGATATTGAAACCTTGCCTAATGCAGAGCAACCACTACGAGTCATTTTAGAAACCAAGCATCGTGCCGGTAAAACGGTCACCATTATTTATGGTTTTGTGGGGAAGCTGTCGGATATGGAAAGTGTCGGCAAATTATTGAAAAATCATTGTGGCACAGGTGGGTCAGTAAAAGACGGAGAAATAATTATACAAGGTGACCACCGTCAAAAAGTATTTCAATATTTAAAGCAAAAAGGGTATAACAAGGTGAAGCTTTAAGTTCAAAAGCCTTTTATCTATTCAAACAATTATAATTTCAATATTTAAATAATAGTTGATTCGCAAAAAAACAAATTAGTTTGAATAGGTGAATATAAAGCGTGACTGAAATTATTAGTATAGAATTTCTAAATTCAGTCTGGTTTTAAAATCTTGCACCAAGGGGTACTGTTCAGCAATACGTTCAAATTTTTGTTTGCTGTTTAATCTTAAATGAAGGGGTACATCTTCTTTTTCTCCCGCATCCACCAATATGGAAAACTGAATAGCCCTGTTATTAAAGGTCTCCCAAATTTTTTCAAGTAAATTCATGCGCTCTTGCTCCACAAATTTTTGAGCAGTTAGTGCCGAAACTGTAACGGTAAAATGGAGGTGATCTAAAATTTCCAAAATGGCTAACTTGAAAGTGCCGGCAGAGGAATGCTTTAATGCATCTAATAGATAAGCTGTATAATCCTCCCAACACTTGTTTAGTGTATCCATTTCTAAAGGAATAGGCTCCTTTACTTCTTCTATATTATATTTCGAACCATATTTTTGTTGTAAAGCGACTAATAAATTCTGTTTATTGCTAACATCATTGACGCTCATCGCATTGTTTGGGGCAGCGTTGCTCGAATGGGTGTTCGGGGTAGCCACTGTTTTTACTGGGCGACTTGTGGGAGCTGCCGTTTCGATCATTAATTTGGCCTGCTGATTCACTACCATTTTACCTAATGGCAAAATGCGTTTGATTTTAATGGGATAGCTTACGTCAACTAGTTTTTTTTTTACTAGTTCACCGTCCTGCATACTTAATTCAATAGCTTGTTGTAAAAAATTGAGCTTAATTAAAGCTAGCTCCACATGTAATCGTTTGTTGCGCGCCATTTTAAACTGAATTTCCGCCTCATTTAAAATATTCAAAGCACTAATTAAGTAAGGGGTGCTGGTGGTATTCGCCGTGTTGATGTATTGTTCTCGCCAACCTTCAATGGATTCTAATAAGTGTGCGCTCGCCGGATCCTTACATACCAATATATTTCTGATAAATCCCGCTAAACCGTATAATACCATGTCACCTTCAAATCCTTTTTGATTTATTTCATCATATAGGAGCATTGCACTGGTTAAATCCTGTGTAGTTAAATGATTCAATAATTTAAAGTAGTAAGCCTCATCTAAAATATTTAAATGCTCAAGCGTATTTTCATAAGTTAATGCACCATTGGAAAAGCTCACAATTTTATCCAAGATACTTAAAGCGTCACGCATACAACCTTCACTTTTTTGAGCGATCAATTGCAACGCATTTTTCTCCGCCTTAATTTTTTCCTTGCCAACAATTTCCTCTAAATGTAAAACGGTATCGTTGGAGTTGATTCTTCTAAAATCGAATATTTGACATCGACTTAATATCGTGGGAAGAATTTTGTGCTTTTCGGTGGTCGCTAAAATAAAAATAGCAAATGGTGGTGGTTCCTCTAATGTTTTTAAAAATGCATTAAAAGCACTTGCGCTTAACATGTGGACCTCATCTACGATATATACTTTGTATTTTCCGGCTTGTGGGGCAAAGCGAACTTGTTCCACCAATGTTCTGATATCGTCCACTGAATTATTACTTGCCGCGTCTAATTCATGAATATTTAAACTTGCTCCTTTTTCAAAGGAAACGCAACTATCACAAGTATTACATGCTTCTCCTTCCTTGGTAACTTTTGTACAATTAATTGTTTTAGCTAAAATACGCGCGCAGGTAGTTTTACCTACGCCTCTTGGGCCGCAAAATAAAAATGCATGCGCCAAATGATTGTTTAAAATGGAATTTTTTAAGGTGGTCGTAATATGCGACTGTCCCACCACTGTACTAAAGTTTTGGGGCCTATATTTCCGTGCTGATACTATAAAATTTTCCATACTTGACGCGCAATATACACATTCAAAATCAAAACTTATATTCTATGAATTAAATCTTATCCCCCAATTTTCAAACAGGTAAAAATTAGCCACCTGTTTTATATTCCATAATGGGATGACGCTCAAATGGATGTGATTTTGCGTCAAAAATGTACCTGAAAGTGACCATTCTTCTGCTTGGGTTAGCGTCTAAACTTTTGTAAATATTGACCATTTTAGGGTTCCAATCGCCCGCCCAACCCATTTCATATTCGTCGTACAATTTTATCTTATTTAAAAGTATATGACAGGAGTTGATTAAAAAACTATCAATGCCCAATGCTTGATATTTGGGTACCACACCAAAAGCAAGGCCGGTTAATTTATTATTTTGTCCCGTCCACTTCATCCATAATAAATGCAGTTTTTGCCATAGCCCTAAATTCCCATTAAAGTATTTAAAATATTGATTCACATCCGGGATATTAATAAACATGGCGATGGGCTCCTGCTTATAATAAGCAAACCAAATAACCCGCTCGTCCATGACTGCCTTTAAGGAATTAAATAGTTTTATGATTTGAGGCAGTGTAATCGCTTTTTCTTCCCCATGTTGTGCCCATGCTGAATTATAGATGGTGACAAAATCCTGCGCATATTTTTCAAGCTTTTTCTTATCCAAATGAACCGCTGTATAATCAGGCTTAGATTTGAACTTATGATACCTTTCTTCAAATCGCGCAGGAAGTGGGTTCAATAAATTTTTTCTATAATAAAATTGATTGTAATAATTTTCAAAACCATAATTGGTCAATAGGGAGGCATAATAGGAAGGGTTAAATGACATGCCATACATAGGCTCCGCCTCAAAGCCTTCCACCATCAAGCCCCACCATTTGTCTCTGTCTCCAAAATTGATAGGGCCATCCATGGCTTCCATGCCATTTTGTTGCAGCCATAATTTAGCAGTGTCAAAAAGCAAATTTGCACATCCTTGCTCATTGATGCAATCAAAAAATCCAATACAGCCCACAGGGTATTCGGTTCCTTTGTTTTTATATTCTTTGTAGTAAAAAGCTGCAATTCTTCCAATAGTTTTGCCATCTGCATTTTGCAAAATCCATCTAGCCGCGTCACCACTTTGAAATAATTTATTTTTAGTAGAATCGAATACTTGTTTGACCTCATTATCTAATGGGCGAATATAATTGGGGTTTCCCTGATTTAACTCAGCATTGATGGCTAAAAATGCTTTTTCTGTTATAGCTGATTTTACTTCAATAATATTCATTGCTACAAATTAAAATATTTTTAATACACTCAATGCAAAAATTCCTGCGGTTTCAGTTCTGAGTCGGGTAGGGCCAAGATGAATAGGGGTATAATTATTTGTAGCAGCAGTGGCAATTTCAGCACTTGAAAAATCGCCTTCAGGACCAATTAATAAATTCACATCATCCACTGCGCTTATTTCTTTGATATTTTTTTTATCACTTGGTTCGCAGTGCGCTATTAAATTTACCGATGCTTTATGTTGTTGCATAAAGGCATTCAATGTAATGGGTTCGCAGAGCAAAGGAAGCCATGCTTGTTGGCTTTGGATCATGGCAGACTGCAAAATATTTTGCATACGATCCATTTTGAATCTTTCATGTATCGTCCGTTCGCAAATGAGTGGCACAATTTGATGGATGCCCATTTCGGTTGCTTTTTCAAAAAGCCACTCTAGGCGAACTGCATTTTTTAACAAGGAAATACCTAAGGTAATTTTCTGTTTTGATGCAGCGATACTTTGATGACGCTCAATGTTAACCAGGCTATTGGCTTTATGTGCTGATTGAATGGTTGCATTAAAAACAGCTCCCAAGCCATTGGTAATATCAATATTGGCGCCTTCCTGCATTCTTAAAACTTGCACGCAATGCTTACTCGTTTCCGGACTGAGTGTAAACTGATTTACGCCGATGTTTAAGGAAGGCTCGTAAAAATAGGGTACAGGCATGTGTGTAATTTTGAAAAAAAATAATGCAAGTCGACAGCTATAAAATTATTAAATGAACTTTTAAAATAACTTTTCAATTTAAAATTGTTGGTCGTCGTCGTTGATGCCTTCGTCAAATTCGCCGCCATTCATTTTACTTCCCTGTATAAAAAAGCGGCCTCCGTCGTTGCTTGTATTTCCTGGCAGGGAAGAAACTGGTTTATAATTACTCCCTAATCCTGGGATACCCCCTTCGCCATCCCATTCTTCAAAACGTTGAATATCTAAACGTGCTCTTAATTTAATTAAATCCAAGGAACCATTACGGTGTTTGGCAATTCTGATATGGGTTTCACCCTGTGTACTTTCGCCCATTTCATTACTCATTACCTCGTAATACTCAGGACGGTAAATAAACATAACCATGTCCGCATCTTGTTCAATTGCACCGGATTCTCTCAAATCACTCAATTGTGGCATCTTACTTTCCTTTCTAGTTTCTACCGCACGACTCAACTGTGATAATGCAATGATTGGAATATTTAATTCCTTGGCCAATGCCTTCAAACTTCGTGATATATTACTAATTTCTTGTTCTCTGTTTGAATTACGATCGCCCAAGCCACTCATTAATTGCAAGTAATCAATGATGATCATTTTTACTTGGTGTTTGTTCACTAACCTACGCGCCTTTGCCCTAAATTCAAAAATATTCAAAGCCGCGGTGTCATCAATATAAATAGGTGCCGATTCTAATCGTTTGATACCTTTCGCATGCAATTGTTGGTATTCGTAATCCTCTAATTTACCTCTTGAAATTTTCTCCATTTTAATTTCACTCTCTGCGCTCAAAATACGTTGCACCAATTGAGAAGCGCTCATCTCCAAACTGAAAAAGCCCACGGGTTGTGGTTTTGTAGGATGTAAAGCAGCATTGCGCGCTAGGTTTAATGCAAAAGCGGTTTTACCCACGGAAGGTCGCGCCGCTAAAATTATTAAATCGGTCGGTTGCCAACCATACGTAATTCTGTCTAAGCTGGCAAAGCCACTTGGCACACCTGAAATTTCATCTTTCTTAGTTCTTAATTCATCAATTCTAGTAATCGCGGTTGCCAAAGCAAATCCAATATCAACGAAATTTTTCTTTAAATAATTATTCGTGATATTAAACATTTTTGTTTCACTATCGTCAAGTAAATCAAAAACATCTGTGCTATCCTCGTAGGCATTCGCAATTACTTCGCCACTAATTCTTATTAATTCTCGTTGAATAAATTTTTGTAAAACAATTCTTGCATGCGCATCAATATTTGCGGTAGAAACAACAACATTGGTTAATTTAGAAATATAATAAGCACCACCAACAATGTCCAAATTCTCCTGCATCCGAAGTTCTTCCACCACCGTTAACATATCAATCGGCATATTTTTTTGTTGCAAACTTTGCATCGAACGATAAATCATTTGATGCGATTCGACATAAAAACATTCTGGTTTCAAAATTTCCGTCACCGTGTCAAATGCGCTTTTTTCTAATAAGATGGCACCTAATACCGCTTCTTCTAATTCGCGCACCTGTGGTGGAATTTTTCCATACATCATACTGCTAATATCAATATTGGCAGTTTTCTTTTTAGTACGATTGGTATTTATATTGGGTAATGCCATAATAATGGTTGAATAGGATTGGATGAATTTCTACTGCGAAAATCAAACCAAATTAGCAATTCATGAAATTTAGTTTTGCAATCCGCTTATACACAGGGCTTCGCTGTCTAGTATCCACAATAAAAAGGGGTTATTCACGGGATTTCCACTAACATTTTATGCTTATCCACCTTGACAGGGGAGAGCGGTGAAAAAGGGGCTATTTTGGAGGGGCTATTTTTTACCTAAAAAGCACTCAAAAATTTGTACTTTTGAAGCTATACCATAAAGATGCAATATGACGATTAGT
>Ga0114967_10001555_pt1 | contig 19184 bp, 19 predicted proteins | sample M_130628_MF_Meta_FD_92639 | JGI IMG/M metagenome (GOLD analysis project Ga0114967, IMG submission 92639) | Freshwater microbial communities from Lake Montjoie, Canada to study carbon cycling - M_130628_MF_MetaG | ecosystem: Environmental > Aquatic > Freshwater > Lake | place: Lake Montjoie... | reverse complement strand
CGATCACCTTGGGCTCCTTGCCCTCCATCACCGCGACCACCGAGTTCGTGGTGCCGAGGTCGATGCCGATGATCTTTTCGCCTTGCTTCGTTGCCATGGGTGCTGGATTCCTGTGCTCTGGGGAAATACTGCGGGAAATACTGTGCGCCAGAATTGTCCCGTGTTGTCGTTGAACTCAAATAATGCAAAGGCCGTGCCAGCCCGGATTTCCATGCCGTAGCACGCAGGTTTCAAGGTTAAGATTTGCAGAAAGCGGCATTTTCGACCGTATTTACCCGGCTCTGGTTCCAGGTACAGTTAGGAATTGTCGGTTTCGCCACGCCAGCGCGGGGGTCGAGGACTGCCATTTTGGCCGCTCGCGACTTCGCAGACATTTTCACCAAATCAAAACTCCGCTAGCCCGAAGGGCACTCGTCGCATGACGCAGGCTGGATCACCTCGGAAGTCGTCGGCAGAGGCTCCCCGACCCACGGGCCTGGCAGCCCTGCGGTCGCAGATCGATCGAATCGACCGCGACCTTGTCGGCCTCGTGAACGAGCGGGCGGAATTGGCCCGGCAGATCGGCCACCTCAAACAGACAAGCGGCCAGGTCACCTACGACCCCTCCCGCGAAGAGATGGTGCTCGAGCGGGTGACCGCCTCGAGCAAGGGCCCGCTGTCGAACGAGAGCCTGAAGGCCATCTGGCGGGAACTGATTTCCGGTTCCCGCGCAATCGAACAGCATCTCCGGGTCGCCCATCTGGGCCCGGCCTGGACCTACAGCCACCTGGCCGCCCTCCATCGCTTCGGTAGTTCGGTGGAGTTTGTGCCGGTGGCGAGCATCTCAGCCGCATTTGAGGAGGTGAATGCAGGCCACTCCCACTATGGCGTCGTGCCGCTGGAAAACTCGACCGATGGCCGCATCGCGGACACACTCGACAACTTCTCGCGACTGCCGGTGAAGATCTGCGCAGAGGTGCCCCTCCGAATCCACCACACGCTCCTGGCCGCCTGCGATCGGGCCAGCATCCGTGAGGTCTACAGTCGTCCACAGGCGCTGTCGCAGTGCCGCAACTGGCTGGCTCGGCACCTGCCCAATGCACGGCTTGTGGAACTGACAAGCACCAGTGCCGCCGCTGAAACAGCTGCCAAAACGCCACATGCCGCGGCCATCGCCAGCCGCCAGGCGGGTGTGCATTATGGCCTCAACGTCCTTGCCGAAGACATCGAGGACGTGGCGGGCAACACCACGCGATTCGCCGTGATCGGACATGCCGATGCCAGCCGTACCGGCCGCGACAAGACGTCACTGATGTTGGAGATCGAGCACAAGCCTGGTGGGCTTGCCGACGCCCTTGCGATCCCGAAGAAGCAGAAGCTCAATCTCACCTGGATCGAATCGTTCCCGATGCCGGGCGAGGAACGCGGCTACATCTTCTTCGTGGAATTCGAGGGTCATCGCGACGACCTCCGCGTTCGCCGAGCGATCTCGTCGCTCGAAAAACGCTGCAAGAGGGTCGTGATCCTCGGCTCCTACGCGGCGGCAGCGGCCGTCGGCTGATTTGCTGTGTTCACGTCGGGCTCGGCCATCCAGGCCGCCTCGGCGAGGCGACCGCAGGTCGCTGGTACCAACCCGGCCTCCCGGGCCTAAGGCTTTCCGCATTCCGCTTTCCGCTTTATGATCCCGCCCAAAGGAGCACCCCCCGCATGTCCCGCAAAAAAATCGTCGCCGGCAACTGGAAGATGAACCTCGACCGCGTCAAGGCAACCGAACTCGCTCAGGCGGTGGCCGGCCGGCATGCCGAAGCGGGAAGCGTCGAACTCGTTCTCTGCCCGCCGGCGGCCTACCTGACCACGGTCGGAGCGGCCCTCGGGCTGGTTCACGCCGTCAGCCCTTCAGGCGTGACGCTCGGTGCCCAAAACATGCACGACAAGGCCAGCGGCGCCTTCACCGGCGAGATCGCGCCAGCAATGCTCGTCGACGTCGGCTGCAGCTTTGTGATCCTCGGCCACTCGGAGCGTCGCACCCTGTTCGGCGAGACCGACGGCATGGTCAACGCGAAGACGAAGGCCGCGTTGGCCGTCGGCCTGACGCCGATTGTGTGCGTTGGAGAGACATTGGAGGAACGCGAGGCGAACCGCACGCAGGCGGTCGTCACCACCCAGATCAATGGCTCACTCGCAGGCCTTTCCGCGGCCGATCTGGAAAAGATCGTGATCGCCTACGAGCCTGTCTGGGCCATCGGCACCGGCAAGGTGGCCAGCCCGCAGCAGGCGCAGGAGGTGCATTCAATTATTCGCGGTCTGCTTGCGGCGTTGGCCTCGCCCGCAGTCGCCGCCAATGTGCGAATCCAGTACGGCGGCAGCGTGAAGCCGGACAACGCCGCCGACTTGGCTGCACAGCCCGATATCGATGGTGCCCTGGTGGGAGGCGCGAGCCTCAAGGCCGACGATTTCCTGGGCATCGCTCGGGCGTTTGCCTGATTGCGTTTCACGGCCGAGTCCGCAATCTGGGGTAGGCCTGCAGGCTCGCCTGCGATACCCTCAAACGGGTTCTGTTATCCTATCCAAACCAACTTCTCACCCTTCTGAGCAGCTTCGGAGCCCGCCGTTCCCATGACCACGCTTGTCCGCCTCCTCCTCGGTTCGACGCTCGTTCTGACATCGCTGTTTTTGATCCTGCTCGTACTCGTGCAACGGGGTCGTGGAGGCGGTCTGGCTGGAGCTCTTGGCGGCATGGGCGGACAGAGTGCCTTTGGGACGAAGGCAGGCGACCTGTTCACACGGATCACCGTGGGGGTCGCTGGGTTTTGGATCATCCTCTGCATTTTGGCGACCAACCTGCTGAGCCGTCAGCAGTCGCTCATATCCAGCGAACTGGGTGGTGCTGCTCCACAGGCGACCGCTCCGATGACGCCCACGCAGCCGATGACCCAACCCCAGCCGCCCGCAGCGGCCACTGGGGCTGACGCTCCGGCAGCCGAAGAGTCGCTCAGCCTGCCTGCCACGCCTTCTGCGACGGATCCCGCGGCAGCGACTGCCCCCGCACAACCGACGGCTGAAGCAGCCCCGGCCGTTCCTGCCGAGACGGCCCCCACCAAGTAGCACGAGCGGCTACGTTTTCCTGGGGCCCCGACCATGGCGATCAGCATGACTGGCTGCGGCGAGGGCATCGCCTCCGAGGGCCAAAGCACCTGCCGCGTTGAACTGCGTGTGGTGAACAACCGCTTTTTCAAACTCGCCCTCCGGTCGCGGGATGCCTTCGCGACCCTTGAGCCGCGGATCGAAGCCTTCATCCGAGGCCGCGTCCGCCGCGGTGCCGTGCAGATGACGCTCGACGTCACTGGGCCGGCCGTTCCCGCAAGCCGACGGTTCGACCACGGTCAGTTGGCCGCCTACCTTGATGATCTCGAGGACTTTTGCGCAACGCACCGCATCCCCGCACCGCAAACCATTGACGGCATCCTCGGACTCCCAGGCATCCTTGTGGAGACCCCTCCCTCCAGCGACGCCGTCCAACAACTCTGGCCGCTTGTCAACCGGAGCCTTGAGGCAGCACTCGATGGCTTGGAGCGAATGCGGCGAGCCGAAGGAAACGCGCTGGCAAACGACATGCAAAGCGGCTGCGGCGCAATCACGCAGTCGATTGTGGCCATCCGGCAGCGGGTGCCGGCTGTGCTCGCCGAACACCGCTCGCGGCTCACCGACCGAGTGACGAAACTCCTGGAAGGTTCCGGCGCTACACTTTCCGCCGCCGACCTGACGCGGGAGGTGGCGTTGATCGCCGATCGCTCCGATATCGCCGAGGAACTGGTCCGACTGGAGAGCCATGTGGCCCAGTTCAGCCGACTGCTGGAGGAGGAATCGCCCGGCCGGTCTCTCGATTTCCTGTCGCAGGAACTGGCTCGAGAGGCCAATACGATCGCGTCCAAGTCGGTCGATGTCGCGATCGCCCACATGGCGGTGGACCTGAAGACCCACATCGAACGGCTCCGCGAACAGATCCAGAACATCGAGTGAGCGGCATCTTTTCAAGCGACCGGTCGCCACGCTAGAACATCGGGATGGCACACCTACCGGGTAAACTTGTCGTCATCTCCGGCCCCTCGGGCGTCGGCAAAACCACGATCCTGCGGCGGCTTCTGGCCGACCTACCCCACCTGATACCCAGCGTCTCAGCCACCACGCGGCCTCCCAGAGCGGGGGAGCGGAACGGGGTCGACTATCATTTTGTGGCGGCGGAAGAGTTCGAGCGGCGACGGGCCAACGGCGATTTCCTGGAGTGTTGCCAGGTGTATGGCAGGCAGCATTGGTACGGCACGCTCGTGGACGAAGTCGCCCCCCGGATGGCCGCGGGCGAGTGGGTCGTGCTCGAAATCGACGTCGAGGGTACACTTTCGATTCTGGGAAGGTATCCTGGAGCGATCACGATCTTCGTCGAGCCCTCCCACCCCGACCAGCTGCTCGAGCGGCTGACGGGGCGTGGCACGGAATCGCCGGAAGCGATGGCCCGACGGCTGGAGGTAGCCCGACGGGAGTTGTTGCAGTCGCACCATTACCAGCACCGTGTCGTGAACGACGACGACATCGCAGCGGCGGTGGCGGCGATCGAGAAGATACTGTTCGACGCCGGTCTGCCTCACGCCCCAGCAACAGCCCAACCGAAGCAACAATCCACGACCGACCACGCCCAGCATACCCCCTCAGGAGCCCAGACATGATCGACGACCTGCGTGAAGAAGAGATCGTCAACAAGGTTGGTGGACGCTTCAAGCTTTCCACCCTGATCCAGAAGCGGATGGTGGCGCTCAACGCCGGCGGCCGACCACTCGTCGATGTCGATACCGACGACGAGATGCAGATCGTCATCGAAGAGATCAAGCAAGACAAGATCTACCTCGACACATCGATGAACCTGCGGATCACCGGCGATTCCCCTGAGGCGGGCGGACCGCTCGACTTCGACCCTACCATCCTGTAACCCCGTCTGAACTCCCTGCGTGCCATTGCAGACTGTCGGCAGCCAGTGGCAGGGCCCCAGCCCGTTTTCTTGGCGAGCGTCTGTTTAGCGGAACTGTAGATGCTCATGTTCGAAGGCCGTGAAATCATTCTGGGCGTTTCGGGCGGCATCGCGGCCTACAAGGCGGCAGCGCTGACAAGCCTGCTCGTTCAGCAGGGTGCGGGTGTGACGGCCGTGCTCACCCGCAATGCAAAACGGTTCGTGGGTGTCGCCACGTTCGCTGCGCTCACGGGGCGGCCGGTTGCAATGAGGAGTTTTGATCCGGCCGCGCATCCCCTCGGGGCTCACATTGAGTTGGCGGCCCGCGCTGATCTCGTCGTGGTGGCCCCAGCCTCGGCCGACGTCCTCGCCAAGGTCGCCGGCGGCGCAGCCGACGACCTGCTCACGACCTTGCTGCTCTGTGCAGAGTGCCCCGTTGTCATGGCTCCGGCAATGAATTCCGCCATGTGGGCCAAGCCTGCCGTGCAGCGAAACGTGCGGCAGATTGCCGCCGACGGCGTTCGGATCGTCCAACCGGGCACTGGGTGGCTCTCCTGCCGCCAGCAGGGGGCGGGACGAATGGCCGAACCTGAGGAGATTGTGACGGCAATCAGGGATCTGCTTGCTACCGTACCCGAAAAACGGCCGGGCTAAACCTCCTGATAAGACTCAGCAAGAAGAGGCGGCGGTCTGGATACCAATGGCACGCATTCTGCTCACCGCCGGGCCGACCCGTGCCTACATCGACGAGGTGCGGTATCTCACAAACGCCTCCAGCGGCCGCATGGCCCGCAGCCTGGCCCAGGCCGCCTTGGCCAGGAGCCATGAGGTGATCATCGTCAGCGGTCCCGTGGCGGTCCGCTATCCCTCCGGGGCCCGGGTCATCCCGGTGATCACCACGGCCGAGATGCTGGCGGCGGCAGTGAAAGAACTGCCGCAGGTTGACGGCGTGATCGCGGCGGCAGCCCCCTGCGACTTTGAGCCCGATCATCCCGTAACCGGGAAGATCCCCCGCGCGGCCGCCGGGCTGTCGCTGAAACTGCGGGCCACCACCGACGTGATCGCCACGCTTGCCGCCCGTGCCCAACGCCAGCCGTCCAGCCGTCGAAAGAAGACCTGGTGCGTGGCCTTCGCCCTGGAACCCGGCGCCGACAAGACGCGTGCCTGCGCCAAAGTGACGGCCAAGCAGTGCGACCTGATCGTGGTCAACGATCTGGCCGCCCTCGAGTCCACCACGAACGCCGTGGCGGTATACGATGCCCGCCACACACTGGTCGGCGAAAAGAAGGGCACCAAGTCGGCGGTCGCCGCCTGGCTGATCAGACTGATCGAGCAGCGGCTAATGGGCGGCTAGATCCACTCATGGTGCCACGAAGCGGCGTGGCCAATCAGGCAGATGTGGAGCATTTTGCCCCAGACCGCTATAAAATTCCCCCTCCCGTACCCCGCAGGTCCTTTTCAATGATCACCGTCGCTGTCCTCGGCGCCACCGGCTACACGGCACTCGAAGCCTTGAAAATCCTGCTGCGCCACCCGCAGGCCAAGATCGTCGCAGCGACCAGCCGGCAGGAGGGCAAGACGCCGGTCTCGAGCGTGCATCCGAGCCTCGTCGGCAGACTCGATCTGCCGTTGGAGGACCTGTCGCCTGAGCAGGTTGGAAGCCGGGCCGACTGCGTGTTCAGTTGCCTACCACACTGTGCCAGCGCTGAAATCATTCCGCGGGTGTTGGCCGCCGGTGCGAAGGTCGTCGACTTCAGTGCCGACTACCGTCTCGACGACGCCGCGACCTATCTGGAATGGTATGGCCACGAGCATCCCGACGCGGGCCGTCTCGGCCAGACGGTCTACGGGCTCCCCGAACTTTTCCGGTCACAGATCGCCGGAGCGGCATTGGTCGCGAACCCGGGCTGCTATTCGACTTCGGCGATCCTGCCACTGGCGCCGCTGGTGAAGAGCGGTCTCTTCGAGACGGATGACATCATCGTCGACTCGAAGAGCGGCGTGAGCGGTGCCGGCCGGTCGCCGAAGCTGATGACGCACTTCCCTGAATGCAACGAGAGCATGTCGGCCTACAACGTCGGCCGACACCGCCACACCCCGGAGATCGAGCAGGTGATCAACAGGCACGCCGCCGCGATGCCTGCCGTCATCTTTACGCCCCAACTGGCCCCGATGGATCGCGGCATCCTCTCGACGATCTACATCCGGCCCAAGCAGCCGATCACCGAGGCCGCCGTGATGCAGATCCTCCGCGATGCCTACGCGGGTGAGCGCTTCGTGCGGATCGTCGACCACCTCCCCGGCACGAAGGACACGGTCGACACCAACTTCTGTGACATCACGGCCCGTGTCGTTCGCGGCCGTGTGCTCCTCATCAGCTGCCTCGACAACCTCGTGAAGGGTGCAGCTGGTGCGGCCGTGCAAAACTTCAACTGCCTGTTCGGTCTCCCGGAAACCGCCGGACTGCTGTAATGTCACGCCCTCAGGGCCATCCTGGCCTCCTGCGGGCGGAATCACGCGAGAAATAACCCATGGCCATCGCTGAAACACCCGTCCGCCTGCCGATTCCCTCTCTCCCCAAGGGGTTTCGCGCCGCGGGCACCCATGCCGGCCTGAAGCGAAACCCCAACCGGGAGGACATTTCGCTGATCGTGTCGGATCACGACGCCACGGCTGCAGGCGTCTACACGACGAACCTCGTGTTTGCCGCGCCAGTGGCATTCGATCGCAGCCGCACGCCCGGTGAGGGATTTCGGGTGGTCGCCATCAATTCGGGCAATGCCAATGCCTGCACAGGCCGTCGCGGCCTTGACGATGCGCGGGCAATGGCCGCCGCAGCCGCCAAGGCGGTGGGCGTTCACGAGGCCGCCGCCCTCGTGCTGTCCACGGGAATCATCGGCGAGTTCCTGCCTCTGGAGAAGATCCGTGCTGGCATCGAGAGCGTGGCGGCCAAGCTGGGCAGCGATGCCGATTCGGCTGTTACCGCGGCTCGTGGCATGATGACCACCGACACCCGCCCCAAGCTCTCCGGTTCTTCGTTCACGGTGGATGGCCACCGCTACACACTCTTCGGCATGGCCAAGGGAGCGGCCATGATCGGGCCGCGGATGGCCACGATGCTCGGCGTGATTCTCACCGACGCGCCGGTCCGAGCGTCCGATGCCCAGCGACTCCTGCGGGAGGCTGCAGAACAAACCTTCAACTGCGTGAGCGTGGACGGCCACACGAGCACCAACGATACGGTGTTGTTGCTGGCCAACGGCGCCGCCGGCGGGAAGCCGCTCGAAGCCGCTGGCCTCACGGCATTCGCCAAAGCACTTTCAGATGCCTGTGAGACCCTCGCCCGTGAAATCGCAGACGATGGCGAGGGAGCCACTCACGTGCTTCGGATCGAGGTGAGCGGCTGCGCGTCACGCGACGACGCGAGGCAACTCGCACGGAGTGTCGCCGACAGCCCCCTCGTGAAAACGGCGATCTGTGGAGCGGACCCCAATTGGGGCCGGATCGTGTCGGCGGCCGGCTATGCGGGCGTGAAATTCGACCCCGAAAAGCTCGTTCTGCGACTCAACGGCACCCTGCTTTTCCGGGACGGGGCTCCGGTGGCGTTCGACGGAGGGGCCGTTTCCGCCTCGATTCAGGCCGCAAGGGAGACGCTTATCGAGCTCAATTTCGGTTCCGGGCCGGCCTCGATCCGCTTTTATTCGAGCGATTTGACGGCCGAATACGTCCGGCTCAACGCCGACTACCATACCTGAGGCTCATAACCCGGAGGGCAGCTGGAATGCAGATAGTTTGTGGGACCGCACCCGTGGCTTGACGCGGCCGGCCTAAAACTGTTTTCTCTGACTATCCAGCCACGCCACCCAAGCCCCCTAAGCAGCAAGATCGTTCGCCCATGCTGATCATGCCCCTCCCGACCGACATCTCGCCGGCTCTGTGGACCGGTACCTCGTCCCTCCCTCATGCCGGGGCCGCTCGACTCGTCCCAGGAACGCAGACCGTTCCGTCACCCGAACGTGGGGCCGGACACATCAAGTGTGCCGATGAGCCAGACGATGAAGATGAAGATCTGGGGGACGAGGAGGATCTGGCGGTCGCGCAGCCCGCCGCGGACGAGGAATCGAGCTTCGATGACTTCGATGATGAATTCGACGACGACTTCGAGGAGGAGGAGAACGATCCCGACTGGGATCATCCCGACGACGCGGCTCCGGAAACGCCTCCACCAGGTAAGGGCGGCGGCCGGAAGAAGTGAGCAGTGACCTGCGGCAGATGTGTTCCAGCAAGACCGACCGAGAGCATTCACGATGTCCGGCCGAGATACCCCTGCCGACGACTCAGACGCAACTGCCGGCGGCTCAGGCGGCCGATCGCCGCAGATAGCGCACGAGGACTGGTTCGGCAGCCTGAACCAGCTCGATTTCGACATCGACTTCTTCGAGGGGTTGCTTGCCCGCAACGGCGATTCGGTCGAGGTGCTCCGCGTTCTGGCCGAACTCGTCTCACAAAAGGGGCTCGTGAAGCGTGCAGTGGAGCTTGACCGACGGCTCGTCGATGTCCTGCCCAACGACTTCCTGGCCCGCTACAATCTCGCCTGTTCGCTGGCACGGGCCGGACGACCCGACGAGGCGATCGACGCACTCTCTCGGGCCATCCTGCTCGGGTACGACGACCTTGCCCATCTGGAGGTCGACCCGGACCTCGATTCGCTCCGCGAGCATCCCGAGTTCCGGGAACTGCTCGGGCACGAATAGGGCTTTTTCAATACGTCGCTTTCTCACGCAGGCCCATGGAGCACGCATGCTCGACCAATTCGATAAAATCACAGCGGCCTGCGCAACGATCTCCTCGCAGTGGCCACATTCCCCCGCCGTCGGCCTGATACTCGGCAGCGGCCTGGGTGCCGCGGCTGCGGCCCTGACCGACACGGTGACGATCCCCTACGAATCGATTCCCCACTTCGCGAAATCGACGGCCCACGGCCATGCCGGCCAACTGGTATGCGGCTTTCTGGCCGGCGTGCCGGTGGTGGTGATGGAGGGGCGAATGCACGCCTACGAAGGCTATCCGGCCGCACAGATCACGTTTCCCGTGCGGGTGCTCAAGCACTTGGGAGCCGGACTGCTCATCGTCACCAACGCCTGCGGGGGCTTGAACCCGCAATTTCGCACCGGCGACATCATGGTGATCGACGATCACATCAACCTGATGAATGACAATCCGCTCATTGGGATCAACGACGACCGTCTCGGGCCACGCTTTCCCGACATGTCAGCCCCCTACACGCCACAACTGATCGACGAGGCGCTCGAGGTGGCACGTCGGGAAAACTTCGTGGCACACCGCGGCGTCTATGTGGCCGTGACAGGACCCAATTTGGAGACCAGGGCGGAGTACCGCTTTCTCCGGGCGATCGGCGCCGACGTGGTCGGCATGTCGACGGTGCCGGAGGTGATCGTGGCGGTACACGCGGGCCTGCGGGTGCTCGGGCTTTCCGTGATCACCGACATGTGCCTGCCAGATCATCTGGAGGTGGCAACGGTCGAGAAGATTCTGGCCGTTGCCCGGTCGGCCGAACCGAAACTGCGAGCGATCATCACCGCAGCGGTCCGCAACGCCGGCTGACACGCTGGTGTGGTCCGCCTTCAGGAGTCGGCGAGAAACTTCACGGTCTTTGCCTGGATCGACTCGAGTGTCTCTTCCACGCTCTGTTTGCCGGTCGTCAACCGTCCGAGTTCCGCGGCATTGACATCGGTGGCCAGCGTCACCCAGGCCGGCAGGTGTGGCGACGTACCCATGCGGCTTTCGATCGCTCGTCGCGTCACTTCGAAGTGCCGCGTCGTTCCCCGCACCGCACGGTTCTTCGCCAGTACACGCGGGTCTTTTGAATTGCTTCGGCGGATGGGCGTATCGGCGCCGTCCGCATTGGCGCGAGCGGTGACGTCGGCGCTCGTCGCCCACTGCATGAAAATCCAGGCGGCATCTGCATTGGGCGCGTGCCTGCTCAGTGCCAGGCAAGAGCCACCCTGCCGGCTGATGCCGGGCATTTCATGAAACCCGCACTCCGCCGCGGTCAATCGCTTCTCCTCCCGCGGGCAGTCGGCCGGCTCGATCAATCCCACCACCTTGCTGCGGTCTGGATCGTCGCAGACCGGGAAGAACTCGCTCCATGAGATGACGATCCCGGCCCGGCCCTGTGCGAGGGCCTGGGCCTGTCCGTCCCAGTCCCAGGTGCGAACGTCAGGATCCATGCACTTGCCCAGTTCCAGCATGTAACGCAGGCCCCGCGCATTGGCATCCGTCTCGTAGTCGGGTCGGTCGTCATTACCAAAGTGGTGGCCACCGTGCGCCCACATCCAGGCAGAGGCGTCGCATTGGAGGGAGAAGTGCCCTGTTTTCCACTGGCCGACGGTGCCGCGGACGCCCGTGCCTCGTTTTGCTTCGTCGATCGTGCGCACCACCTGCAGATACTCCGCCATGGTCTTCGGCACAGTCAGCTTCAGCTCATCGAAGATGTCCTTACGGTACATCATGATGAAAATCGGAATGTCGAACGGCACGCCGATGATCCGGCCGCCGTGGCTGGCGGTCGCATCGACCAACTGTGGGAGAAAATCACCAAAGTCGTAGTCGGGATAGGCCAGATCCTTCCGATCGAGTAGTTCCTCGACGCCGATGCTCTCGTTGGCAAACCGGGCCAGCCAGGCCTGATCCCAGTAGAAAATGTCGTGGTGCCCCTTGTCGCCATCGGCGCCGGCAAGCGTGTCCTGAAGAGTCTTGGCCAGCACCTGATCCAGCGGCACACTCTGCCAGTCGACCTCGATGCCGGTGAGGGGTGTGAACTCTTCCCGGATCATCCTGCCGATCGACACGCCGGGCGGGGTGCTTTCGGAGACGACCCGGATTCGGGTGCCTTTGAACCGCCCCCCTACTTCCTTGAGGAACTGCCGCTGCTGGCCGCTCATGCCGGCTGCAGCCGTTGGTGCAGTCGCCGGTTCGGCGGCGTGGAGTCGCGATGACCTAAAGGTTGCGCCCGCGAGATACCTCGCGCAGGCAAACCCAAAACCGGCCCTGCCCACGGCGCGGATGAACTGCCGCCGACCGATGCCACCCAGCCGGAGTTTCTCGGCCATCGCCGTCACATACAGCCGCTGCTGACGATCACGCTCATTCATACTGGTGCCTGCCGGGGTAACGGGGTGTGAGAAGAATAGGCCCGCCGCCGAAAAACCCGCAAGGATTTGGCCGACGGCACTGGCGTGGCCACGTCCTCTCCCAGCCACAAATCCCGGACCGCGGCAATGCGGCAACTCGGAGGCCGGTCTGTGGCACAGACGTCTGCTGCTGTACCATTACGCCCTTGTCCCAGAGCCCTGCCCTGCCTCTTTCTGCCGATCCTCAACGATGTTTGAACCCGTCCGCGGCAAGCCCGATTTCCCCGCCATCGAGGCGGCCATCACACGACTCTGGCGGGAGGGCGACATCTACCGGAAGTCGCTCGAGCAGCGTCGCGGTGCAAAGCGGTTCGTCTTCTTTGAAGGCCCGCCGACCGCCAATGGGCTCCCCCACCCCGGTCACTGCCTGACGCGGACGATCAAGGATCTCTACCCGCGCTACCGCACGATGCGGGGTGAATACTGCGAGCGGAAGGCGGGCTGGGACACGCACGGCCTGCCGGTGGAGGTGGAGGTCTGCAAGGAACTGGGCATCCACTCCAAGGCCGAAATCGAGGCCTATGGGGTCGAGCCCTTCATCCACCGCTGCCAGGAGTCGGTCTGGCGGTACATGAAGGAGTGGGAGACGCTCACCGAGCGCATCGGCTTTTGGATCGATCTTTCCGCCGCCTACGTCACCTACCACCAGAGTTATGTGGAGAGCGTCTGGTGGGCACTCGCCGAACTCTTCGACCGCGGGCTTCTCTACCAGGGCCACAAGATCGTCTGGTGGTGGGCCCAGGGAGGCACGGCCCTCTCGAGCGGCGAGGTGGGCCAGGGCTACCGCGAAGTGGCCGATCCGAGCGTCTACGTGGCGTTCCCGCTGCTCGACGACACAGGGCATCCGACCAATCGCAGCCTCGTGGCCTGGACGACCACTCCGTGGACGCTCCCCTCCAATCAGTTCGCGGCCGTGAAAGCCGATCTCGACTACGTTGTTTTGAGAGAAGCCCATGGCGAAGCGGACGGGCCCGTGGCGTCAGACGCGGCTGAATTCATCGTCGCCGAGCCGCTGGCCGCGTCTCTGGGCGAGAAGACGAAAAAACAGTTCGAGGTGATCGAACGATTCCCGGGCTCAGAACTCGTGGGCCGCTCCTACCTGCCGCCGTTCGACTGTTTCCGCCTTGCGGGACTGCCGCAGCCGGCGTCGCTCAAGGCAGGCGGCTCGCAGCCGGCGGCCTGGCGGGTCGTCGCTGCCGACTTCGTGACCACTGACTCCGGAACCGGTATCGTCCACATCGCACCGGCCTTCGGCGAGGTCGACTACACGGTGCTGGCGGCCGAGAAGGCACGGTTCGCCGACGGCCAGGGGCCGACGCTCATCAATTGCGTTGCTTCCGACGGCACCTTCACCGACGTCTTTCCGGCTGGAAGCGGCCGCTTCGTCAAGGAGTGTGACCGTGACATCACCCGTGATCTGCGGTCGCGGGGCCTGCTTGTGCATCAGGAGCAGTACGTCCACGACTATCCGTTCTGCTGGCGGGCGGACAACGATCCGCTGATCCAGTATCCACGACAGAGCTGGTTCATTCGCACGAGCCAGTTTCGGGATCAGATGCTCGCCAACAACGCCCAGATCGACTGGCTGCCAGAGCACATCAAGGACGGCCGGTTCGGCAATTTTCTCGAAACGAACGTCGACTGGGCCCTCTCTCGGGAAAGGTACTGGGGCACGCCACTGCCAATCTGGAAGTGCGAGACGACGGGCAAGGCCGAGGCGGTGCCGTCGTACGCAACGCTCATTGCCAAGCCGGGCGTGCAGGGCACCGACGTGTTCGACAAGGCCAAGGCCTCGAACCCAAAACTCTCCGATGACCTCCGGGTGCACAAGCCCTACATCGACGCGGTCACCTACGAGTCTCCCTTTGCACCAGGGGCGCGGATGCGGCGAGTGCCGGAGGTGATCGACTGCTGGTTTGACTCAGGCGCCATGCCGTTCGCGCAGTGGGGCTGGCCGCATCACGGCGACCAGAACTTCAAGGACCAGTTCCCGGCGGACTTCATCTCCGAGGCAATCGATCAAACCCGCGGCTGGTTCTACAGCCAGCTGGCGATCAGCACGCTTCTCTTTGGCGACGAACAGAAGCCGTATCCCCACCCGTTCCGCACCTGCATCGTGCTGGGGCACATGCTGGGCGAGGACGGCCAGAAGATGAGCAAGAGCAAGCGGAACTACCGCGAGCCGGCCGAAATCTTCGACAAGTATGGGGCCGACGCGCTGCGGTGGTTTTTCCTTGCCGGCCAGCCGCCGTGGACGAGCATCCGCTACAGCGAACGAGCGATCCGCGAAAGCGTGCCGGAGTTCCTGCTACGGCTCTGGAATGTCTACAGCTTTTTTGTGATCTACGCCCGGATCGATGGTTTCGATCCCTCAGCGCTGCTCAATGCGCCCGGCGGTCTCGGCCATGACGATCTGCAGACGGCACGCGGCTTTCGGCCCGTCGCCGACCGTGGCGAACTCGATCGCTGGATGCTGTCTGAACTGAATGCGACAGCTGCCACCATGGTCGACCGCATGGACCGCTACGACCACTTTGGTGCCGCCGGTGAACTTTCCGGCCTGGTCGATGCCGTCAGCAATTGGTTCGTCCGCCGGAGCCGCGACCGTTTCTGGGCTGCAGGCCGTGCCGACGGCGGGCCCGAGACCAATGCCGCCAAACTCGATGCCTATTGGACGCTCTACGAGACGCTGCTCACGATCGCCCGGCTTGCCGCGCCGTTCGTGCCGTTCGTAAGCGAGGCGATCTGGCAGAATCTCGCCGTGGCCCCCTTCGCTGACGCGGTCCCGGAGAGCGTGCACCTCACTCTCTACCCCACCGGCGACGAAGCGCTGAGCGACCGCGACCTCGTCCGCCGCATGGCAATCGTCCGCGATGTCTCGTCGCTGGGCCGGGCGGCGAGAGCGACGGAGAAACTGAAGGTTCGTCAGCCGCTCTCAAAGGTGGAAGTGATCCTCGCTGAGGGACATGGCAGCGATGCGGCCGATGCCGCCTGGCTCGAGGCCCATGCCGACCTCGTCTGCGACGAACTCAACGTGAAGCAGTTCGAGATCTGCCGCGAGCCCGATCGCTACATCACGCGGGCCGTGCTCCCCGATCTCAAGAAGCTGGGGCCAAGGCTGGGCAAGGATCTGCCGAAGGCCAGGGACGCGATCGCCAAGGCCGATGCCGCCGCGTTGCTGGCAACGCTCAATCGCGATGGCCGGGCGACGATTCCACTGGCCGGGGGTGGTGAGGCGGTGCTTGAACCAGACGACGTGATGATCCGCACGACCGCCCGCGAGGGCTGGGCCGCCGCAGAGGGGCCACGGGCCGTCGTCGTCGTCGCCAGCCAGCTCACCCCGGATCTCCTGGCCGAGGGACTTGTTCGTGAGGTCGTCCACGCCGTGCAGTCACAGCGAAAAACGCTCGATCTGGAATTCACCGACCGAATCGAACTGGCCTTCGAGACGGAATCACCGGAGTTGAGAGCCGCGATCGAGCGTCATCTCGACTATGTCTCCTCCGAGACGCTCGCCAGTACGGCCACGTTTGGCACACTCGAAGGGGTCGCGGCCGAAGCGATCGACGTCGATGGGCATCCGCTTACGATCGCGATCCGTCGGATCGTTGCTGGCAAGGGTGCGGCTGGGGGTGTGGCGTGAGCGGTGCCAATGCTCCACCGAAGGCCGGAAAAACGCTCCGCCTGGCGGTGCTGCTCTCGGGCTCGGGACGGACGCTCGAAAACCTGCTCGACTGGATCGCCGCGGGCCGACTTGCTGCGACGATCGAGACGGTGGTGTCAAGTCGCGGCGATGTCCGCGGCGTTCAGATCGCTGAAAAGGCCGGGATCCCGGTCACAATCCTGCCGCCACAGGGCCAAACGCTCGCCGACTGGAGTGCGAAAATCTTCGCCGCCTGTCGGCTCGCCAAGCCCGACCTCGTCGTGATGGCGGGCTTTCTGCATCTCGTGGAGATCCCCATCGACTTCGCCGGCCGTGTGATCAATATCCACCCTGCCCTCCTGCCCGCCTTCGGTGGCAAGGGGTATCACGGGATGCATGTCCACAGGGCCGTCATCGAACGGGGCTGCACGGTCTCGGGCTGCACGGTGCATCTGGTCGATAACGAATACGACCACGGTCGGATTCTGCTTCAGCAAACGGTGCCCGTTCTCCGGGACGACAGCCCTGAGTCGCTGGCCTCGCGGGTCTTTGCCGCCGAGTGCGAGACGCTTCCCGAAGTGATCAATCGGATCGCGGCCGGAACACTGCCCTGACCACCATTCGGGCACTGGTACACTGACGGTTCACACTCCATCCGACCTCGCCCCATCACTCCAGAGGAGAACGCCTATGTCTCGCTCGCTCGGAAACATCATCGCCGACACGCTGCAGCTGTCGGTCGGCTACGCAGAGCGGCTGCTCAAAGAGGTGCCGGCCGACCGGTTCGGCCGCTTTGCCCAGGTTGGTGGCACGGTCGTCGAATCGAACAATCCGGCATTCATCTATGGCCACCTCAGCCTCTACGCGCCCAAGGTGCTCCAGCAGATCGGACACCCTGCACCCAGAGTGCCCGATCACTTCGAGCACCTCTTTTCGAAGGACGCCAGTTGCAAGGACGACGTTGACGGCGACCTCTATCCCCATATGGACGAGATCACGGTATTCTTCTTCGAGGGCCACCGCATGCTCGCCGGCGCCCTGCGCGGCACCCCCAACGCGACATTCGAGCAGCCGAATCCGGCGGAAGGGCGGATGAAGGAACTCTTTCCGACGCTCGGATCCGTGCAGACGTTTTATTGCGGCGGTCACATGATGATGCATCTCGGGCAGATGAGTGCCTGGCGGCGCATGGAGGGTCTCGGCTCCGCCTGACGCCGGGAGAGGCACGGCTCGTCCGGATACCGTGTTGAATGCGAGTGAATGAGTGCGTTCACTGTCGTGACGGAATTCACCCGCCACCACCTGAATTCCGTCATATTGCGATTGAATTCGGCCACTTTTCCTTCATACTCCTTGCAGCAGGGAGTGCGAATCGGTGCAAAACCACGAACGGCGCGGCCGTCTTCTCGACATTATTCGAATTCGCGGCTTTGCCGCGCTCGAGGAACTCGTCCGTGAACTGGGCGTGTCGGAGTCGACCGTGCGGCGGGATCTCGACGCTCTGGAGGAACACGGCTCCGCCAAGCGGACGCACGGAGGCGTGCTCTACTCCGGTGGCATGCCGAGATTGGCCGAGTTTGACGAGCGACAGCCGGCGAACTGGGCCGCCAAGCGGGCGATCGCCGCGATGGCGGCGGCCGTGATCGAGGACGGCGAGACCGTGCTCCTTGATGGTGGCACGACTACCTACGAGGTGGCCCGTCTGCTCGTCGGGCGGTCGCTCCAGGTGGTCACCAATAGTCTTCCGGTCGCAAACCTCTTCGCCTCCGAGGCCCGAACGGACCTCGTACTCCTGGGCGGTTATGTTTCGCCCCGAACGGGCGTCTGCCTCGGCCCTTATGCCAATGAACTGCTCGGCCGGCTCCATGTCACCACGACGGTACTCTCAGCCGCGGGCATCTCCGAAGAAGGGCTCTTCAACGCGCACTTGCTGCTGGCCGAAACAGAGCAGGCGATGCTCAAGGCGGCGAGTCGGGTGATGGTCGTGGCCGACAGCTCCAAATTCGGACGCAAGAGCCTCACGCTCGTCTCGGGACTCGACTCCATCGATATATTCGTGAGCGACGATGGCCTGCCGCAGCGTTGGCGCGACATCGTTGCCGCCGCGACCGCTCAACTCGTGATCGCTCAGGTGGCCGATGTGCCCGAATCGCCGCCGGACCTCTCTACGGTAGGCGCACCAGAAAAACAACGGTCGGCATACGATGTCGCTTCGGTCGCCCCACCTCTGTAATCTCCAGAACCTTTCCCGAATGCTCGTTCGACCTCACTGACAATCCCATAGGAGCCATCATGGCCAAGAAGACCGCGACGAAGACTGCCACCAAGACCAAAACGAAGTCGCTCGCCACGCTCAAGGACGAAATCTGCGAGATCGGCAGTCGGATCTACAACAAGGGATTCGCGGCCGGTAATGATGGCAACATCTCCTTCCGTCTCGGACCGAACAAGGTGCTCTGCACCCCGACGATGATGTCGAAGGGGTTCATGACCCCTGCCGATCTGTGCATCGTCGACATGGAGGGCAATCAACTCGCCGGCAAGCGGAAGCGATCGAGCGAGATTCTGCTCCACCTGACGATCATGAAGGAGCGGCCCGACGTGAACAGTGTCGTGCACTGCCATCCGCCACACGCGACGGCCTTCGCCGTGGCCCGCGAGCCGATCCCACAGGCCGTGCTACCGGAGGTCGAGGTGTTTCTGGGCGACATCCCGATCTCACGGTACGAGACACCCGGCAGCCAGACATTTGCCGATACCATCCGTCCGGTCGTGAAGCGTTCAAACGTCATCCTGCTTGCGAACCACGGCACCGTGAGCTTCGGCGAGACGGTCGAACGAGCCTATTGGTGGACCGAGATCGTCGACGCCTACTGCCGCATCCTGATGCTCGCGAAGGGCCTTGGCGGGATCGTCTATCTCACCGGCAAGGAGACGCGGGCCCTGCTCGATCTCAAGCAGAAGTGGGGCTACACCGACGCCCGACTCGACCTCAACATGAACGACCGTGACATCTGCGACAACGCAGTGTTCAAATCGACCTGGCATCAAGTGGGCGTCGCGAGAAGGGCATTCGCCACGCACCCGGAAGCGGCACCAACAGGATCATCCGCAGGCCACTCGCTGCCAGCGGGCATCGACTACGAACAACTCGTCAAGACGATCACCGCCAACGTCTGCCGGGAGCTGGGCATCTCGCCACGATCGTCACCGCGATCCTGAAAGCGCCATGTGATCAGGGTGTCGATGCCACACCGAGGCTGCCGTTGCTCTTACCTGACAAGTACCTGACCACTGCGCATTCGTAGGCGGCAGAAATCACGGGTCAGGCGTGTCGGCGGCCGGCGTT
>Ga0114967_10001553_pt1 | contig 19188 bp, 18 predicted proteins | sample M_130628_MF_Meta_FD_92639 | JGI IMG/M metagenome (GOLD analysis project Ga0114967, IMG submission 92639) | Freshwater microbial communities from Lake Montjoie, Canada to study carbon cycling - M_130628_MF_MetaG | ecosystem: Environmental > Aquatic > Freshwater > Lake | place: Lake Montjoie... | reverse complement strand
GCAAAAAGGCATCTCGATTATTAAGCCGAAATTTGACGACACTGAGTTTACCGATTAAGACAAGAATCTTGTAAATCATTTCCAAAATAACGTAACGCAAGGTGGGTTATTTAAGCTACCTTTAGACAAACAAATTTTTAGTAACTAATCTGATGGTAAAAACTAGTTAGGTATACCATCACAATCTTTATGTCTTTATGCGAACCCAAAAAATAATTCTATTGCTAGCGGTCCTTGTGACTTCATTGAGTAGTCAAGCGCAAGTATCAGTCAGCGTCAACATTGGCACGCCACCCGTGTGGGCTCCCGCTGCACCAGAAACTGTCACCTATTACTACTTACCCGATATTGAGGTCTATTACGATGTTCCAGCACGAACCTACATCTATTTTGGAAACGGAGCTTGGCGCCGATCGAGCTATTTACCTTCTTGATACCGCGGGTATAATTTAGCGCAAGGTCATACGGTCTATTTATCCAATTATCGGGGAAGGACGCCTTATACCTACTTTAAAGAGCACAAGCTTAAATACCGAGGAAACTCCGATTGGAAAACAAAGCCACAAAATCATAACGCCCGTGGCCACAAGGCAATACCAAGATCAAGTCGGAACCAAGGAAATGCACATCAAGAAAGTAAACACCAGAGGACTCAAAAAGGACACGATAAAAAGTAAACGTTTTTATGCCTCCTCCTAATAAAAAACAAAAAAGCCAGCAATATTTGCTGGCTTTTTTCAACAATATCAATTTTTTAAGCACATAATTACCAATACTTTACAATAGTACTATTCTTAAAAATCAGTTAAAAAGATGCATTTCGTCGATTTTTATGCGTTTTAAGCGAATTATTCTTTTTTATTTACTAAATTTGTACACTATTTCTAGCCAAACTAGACGATAGCTATTTTTGTTAATCCCAAATTTACAAAAACATGAAAACGACTAAATGTATTATACCCTTATTGCTTTTATTGCTGTCTTGTAGCGTCTACTCGCAGCAAGCCTCCTTAAATAAGGATGCATTACCAATTGATCCTAAGACAAACTGCTATGTTCGATACTTCTACTTTCCAAATATCGAAGCATACTTCGACAATTTAAAAATGGTGTATTACTACAAGGATAAGGGAGAATGGACGACAGCTCCTGAATTGCCAAAAAATTATGGTGGGTATTCTTTGTACAACAAAGCACATGTGAACATCACGAACTATGATGATGATGACCCTTATAAATTAATAATGTTGCACAAAAAAATCTACCCTTACAATTCAAAAGGCAGATTTGCTTATGCTACGACCATACAAGGCGAAAATTAAATTTGATTTTGTTAGACAAAAAAATCTGCTGATAGGGGCAGATTTTTTTTTGCGGTTCAGCTAATGTTAAAATTCAACCGAATTAAAAGCCTATTTTTATTTAATCAGTATATTTGAAGCTATTGTATTAACAACTCCTTAAAAATGCAACAGCGTTATTCTTACTTCTTTATACTTTTCTTTTATGCCTTTCAGTCAATTTGGGCCCAACAACCCCAAAAGCCTAATGCAGTAGAACTTTACCACCAAATACAAAAACTCAACTTTTTAGGTTCCATACTCTACATTGCTGCGCATCCAGATGATGAAAACACTCGTTTAATAGCCTATTTGTCTAATGATTTGAAAGCCGAAACGGGTTATCTATCACTAACCCGCGGCGATGGAGGGCAAAATCTTATTGGTCCTGAATTAAGAGAACAGTTAGGTCTAATCCGAACCCAAGAACTAATCGAAGCCCGAAAAATTGATGGTGGCGAACAGTTTTTCTCCAGGGCAAATGATTTTGGTTTTTCTAAGAATCCCGAAGAAACCTTGCAAATATGGGACAAAGACCAAGTATTAAGTGATGTGATTTGGACCATACGGAGGTTCCAAGCGGATGTCATTATTAATCGCTTCGACCACCGTTCTCCTGGCACTACCCATGGACACCATACCTCTTCTGCCCTACTTAGTGTGGAAGCTTTTGACAAAGTTAACGATCCTAGTGTGTGCCCCAATCAGCTGCAATACTGCACTCCTTGGCAACCTAAGCGCTTATTTTTCAATACCTCATGGTGGTTTTATGGCAGCAAGGAGAAATTTGAGGCGGCTGATAAAAGCAAACTTACTAAGTTAGCAATAGGTACCTATTATGCGTCATTAGGTAAATCCAATCAAGAGATTGCCGCACTAAGCAGAAGCCGTCACCAATCCCAAGGTTTTGGTTCGACTGGTTCTCGCGGAGAAGAAGACGAATATTTAGAACTTTTGAAAGGTGAAGCACCAAAAGAACCTAGTAACTTATTTGAAGGCATCGACACTACTTGGAATCGTGTCAAGAAGGGAAAACCCATAGCCGACCTGCTAACGGCAGTAGTAAAGAACTTTGATTTTAAAAATCCAAGCGCCAGTGTACCTGACTTGGTAAGCGCCTACGGTTTAATATCTGACTTGGAAGACTCCCATTGGAAAACCGTTAAACTCCAAGAAATTAAGAAAATCATAGCAGGTTGCGCGGGCTTATACTTGGAAGCCACAACCGATGTGCAAGAAGCTACGCCAGGAAGTACCCTAAAAGTGAAATTGGAAGTGACAAACAGAAGTACGATTCCAATGAAATTGATGGGTATAGGAGCCGTTCCTGTTTACAGATCCAACCAAAAATCCGTAGACTTAAAAAATAATGTTCCTTATACGGAAACAAACAATTTAGAACTTCCAGGAGACACGGCGTATACAAGTCCCTATTGGTTAAACCAACCTGGTACCATTGGAATGTATCGCGTCGACGATCAAAAAAACATTGGTATTCCTGATGTTTTGAGAGAAATAAAAGTTGGTTTTTGGATAAAAATATGCGACGTAGAATTTGACTTCGAGCGCAATGTAGTGTATAAATATAATGACGATGTCAAAGGAGAAGTCTTTCAACCACTCGACATCGTTCCCATTGCTACTTCTTCCATTGCAGAGAAAGTATACATTTTTAACAACGACCGTAGCAAAACCCTAACAGTAAAAGTAAAAGCAGGCAAAGATAACTTGCAAGGAACGGTCAAATTAGATTTGCCAGTCGATTGGGAAGTTACTCCAGCGTCCATTCCATTTACCATTGAGAAAAAAGACCAAGAAGTAATGGCCGTTTTTAGTGTGTCACCTTCCAAAGAGGCTAGCGAAATTAACATCAAAAGTATTGTTACGATGGAGGGGAAAGATTATTCCCAAAACAAAATTGACATCAATTATCCCCACATCTACAAACAAATGATCTTGAAACCCGCTGAGGCTAGAGGAATCCGACTCAAAATCAAAACCAAGAATGAGAAAATCGCCTACATTATGGGAGTTGGCGATGAAGTTCCTAAGAGTTTAAGTCAAATGGGATATGAAGTAAGTGTCTTTAAAGCAGAGGAAATTACCGCCGAAAAACTACAAGACTTTGATGTGGTCATGACCGGTATTAGAGCTTACAATGTAGTTAACGCTTTGGCATTCAAACAAAGCATCCTACTGGATTTTGTCAAAAACGGAAAAACAATGATTGTACAGTACAACACTACAGACGATCTAGTAACGAAAGACATTGCTCCTTTCCCGTTCAAAATTTCGAGAGACCGCGTTACTGAAGAGAATGCGGAGGTGCGCTTCTTAGCCCCTAAACACCCCGCGCTAAATTATCCAAACAAAATAACTGCTAACGATTTTAAAGGATGGAAACAAGAACAAGGCTTGTACTACCCTAGCGAGTGGGATAGTCATTTCACCAGCATTATTTCGGCCAACGACAAAGGAGAAAAACCTAAAGATGGAGCCCTACTAATTGCTCCTTACGGGAAAGGATATTACGTTTATACCGGTCTAAGCTTTTTCCGCGAACTGCCAGAAGGAGTTCCTGGTGCATTCCGACTGATGGCTAATTTAATCGCAATTGGCAAATAACTATGGAAACGAAAAAATCGGCTTGGAAGAACAGTTACACGTGGATGTTGGTCATCAATATCTTTTACATCATTTTCTTTTTTATTTTAATGCAATTATTTTCGTAGTATGCAGCAACTGGATTGGATTGTACTGTCGGTAACCTTATTATTCATTGTTTTCTATGGCGTTTATAAAACCAAAGGAAGCAAAAATGTGGAAGATTATATTCTTGGAAATAAAGAAACACCTTGGTGGACCGTCGGACTCTCGGTTATGGCCACACAAGCCAGTGCCATTACGTTCCTTTCAACACCAGGTCAGGCCTATCATGATGGTATGGGTTTTGTCCAATTCTATTTTGGTTTACCCATTGCAATGGTGATCATCTCCATCACCTTTATTCCCATTTACCACAAACTAAAAGTCTTCACGGCCTATGAATACCTTGAACAACGCTTTGATCTAAAAACGCGTTCCTTTACGGCCATCTTATTTTTGGTGCAACGCGGCTTGGGAACAGGATTAACCATCTATGCTCCTGCCATTATTTTATCCTCCATTCTAGGTTGGAACCTTACGATGCTTAACATTATTATAGGGATCTTAGTAATTATCTATACCTTTGCAGGAGGTACGAAGGCAGTCAATGTAACCCAAAAACAACAAATGTTCATTATCATGAGCGGAATGTTTATCACCTTCTTCTTGATTTTACACTTGCTTCCTAATGATATGACATTCTCAAATGCCATGCATATTGCCGGGGCCAATGATAAGATGAACATTTTAGACTTCTCTTTTGACCCAGAAAACCGATACACGTTTTGGAGCGGAATAACAGGAGGTTTTTTCTTGATGCTCTCTTATTTTGGAACCGATCAGTCGCAAGTAGGACGCTACCTATCGGGAAAATCGGACCGTGAAAGCCAAATGGGATTAATCATGAACGGCTTTTTAAAAGTACCCATGCAGTTTTTTATTTTGCTAACCGGCGTTATGGTATTTGTATTCTTCCAATTCAACCCAGTACCCTTACATTTTAATCCTATCAACCGCGAGGCCGTTGAAAAATCTCAGTATGCCGTAAAATATAACGCTTTAGAAAAACAATTAACCAATTTGTCAGAAGAGAAAAAGGAATACAACTTGTTGTATATCGATCACTTAAATCAAAATTACGACAATCCAATCCTCCGAAAAAAACTAGTTTCCTTATCTGGAAAAGAAAAAGATTTGAGAGATCAAGCTAAAGAAATTATCGAAAAAGTAGACGGGAAAGCCGAAACCAATGATAAAGATTACGTATTCATTTACTTCATCTTGCATTACTTGCCATCGGGATTAATCGGGCTTCTATTAGCGGTCATCTTCTCGGCAGCCATGTCTTCTTCGGCCTCAGGTTTGACCGCTTTAGCCTCTACTACTGCTATTGATATTTACAAACGTAATATAAAGGAAGAGAAATCCGAAAAGCATTTTGTAAACGCAACCAAGGCCTTCACTTTATTATGGGGTGTTGTTGCCATCCTGTTTGCCTGTGTAGGGACTTTATTTGAAAACTTAATTCAATTAGTTAACATCGTGGGGTCGATATTCTATGGAACCGTTTTAGGGGTCTTTTTAGTAGGTTTCTACCTCAAATACGTGAAAGCTAACGCAATCTTTTACAGTGCAGTAGTGAGCCAAATGACCATATTTTTCATCTTCTATTACACCATTTACATTTATCCTTCTGGACAAGAGAAGTTAGGGTATCTCTGGCTGAACTTCATAGGAGCCACACTCACCGTCCTCTTGAGTATCGCATCCCAATGGACTTTTGGCAAAAAAGAAACAGTTGTGACATAAGTCAAAAAAAAAAAACCACGATTACACAAGGTACCGTGGTTTTAAATTATAAGTGAGGTTGGAATTATTTTTTACTCCACTCTTTAATACTATCGTTGTTCATTTTAACGTAGTCTTCATTTTTAGCTTTTTCAGCAGCAGCCAAAGATAATTTAGCCGTGTCAATTGCGCCTTTTTTATCACCTAATTTAGCTTGCACCAGGGATTTTAATCGTAATTGCCAATAGGGAATATCTTCTCCTACTTTCACCATTGACAAGGCTTTGTTAACGTATTCCAACGCTTTATTTAGGTCACCATTTGATTGCAAAAAGTACTGAGCTGAAGAGTAATAATCTCCTGCCGAAGGACCTGCTAGCGTTTTTTCAATACTTGCCAAAGCCGTTTTTTGAGTAGGCACTTGGAATTTCACAGCTACTAGAGTTTTTTCCCATGCAATATCTAAGGTAGCGCTGTCGTTGGTTAAATTATTTACTGATAACGAAAAAGATTCCACATAATTGCCCAAGGATACTGGAGCAGCTGTTGTGCGCAATGCCACGCTTTTTTCATTCCACTCTTCTGGAGTTCCCCAATTATCAGTATCAGCATAAAATACCACTTCCCAAGATTCTGCTTTGGGCGTTGTATACAGTGCATATTTCCCTTTCTTTAAAGTAATACCATTGATGATCACATCTTCACTAAAACTAACCGTTGTGTTAGCATTAGCACCCGTTCTCCATAATTTTCCAAAAGGTACTAAGTCCCCAAAAATAGTTCTACCCTTAGCACTAGGTCGAGAATAATCTAAGGTAACATCTGTTAATCCCACTACTTGCGAAACGGTGGCGTGCGGACTAGGTTGTGGCGTTTTCACCTGAGCGTGAATAACTAAGTTGGCAATTAGCGTAGCTAATAAAAAGATAATTTTTCTCATGAGTTAGGTTTTTTAAGATGTTTTCAAAATTACAAATTGTATAAGTTTACAGATGTTAAGAATAACTTAAATGTATTTGTTTAACTTATATTATAATTTGTTAAACATTTTGTATCTTTACCAAAAAAAGAAAAATGAAAATTTACACATTACATACCAAACAAAACCTGCCTATCAGTCTGGAGGAAGCATGGGCCTTTCTTTCCGACCCAAAGAACCTTAAAACCATCACGCCCGATTATATGGGATTCAAAACCCTATCAGGAGATGACCGAACAATGTTTCCCGGACAAATCATTCAGTACATCGTGACACCTGTACTAGGCATTCCAATGAAATGGGTAACCGAAATCACGCATGTGGAAAATTTAAAGTACTTTGTAGACGAGCAGCGTTTCGGACCCTACGCCTTGTGGCATCATAAACATTTTCTGAAAGCCATCCCTGGAGGTGTTGAAATGGAAGATATTGTGGATTACAAAGTACCTATGGGAATTTTGGGCCAAGTAGTACATCCGATACTTGTGGCACCCAAATTAAAAGAAATTTTTGAGTACCGCAGAACTAAATTGATTGAATTATTTGGCGAATTTAAAGGATAAAAAAATGAAAAACATATTGATAATAGGCGGTTCGTATGGTATCGGTCATGCATTAGCCAAGGAACTACAAAACGAAACCAACCTCTTCATAGCGTCGAGAACCAACGATCAGTTGGCCAACCTAAGAGCGACGCATATACCATTTGATGCGACTACAGACTCGCTTGATCTTCAACAAATACCCGAGGTATTAGATGGTTTAGTATATTGCCCTGGGAGTATTAATTTGCGACCGTTCCGCGGACTAAAACCTGAAGTATTCGAAGCCGATATGCACCTCAACTTCTTCAGTATGGTCAAAGTATTGCAAACGGTTTTACCTAATTTAACGGCTTCCAATCAAGCTAGTATTGTGTTATTTAGTTCTGTGGCTGCTACTATGGGAATGCCCTTCCATACGAGTGTAGCCGCTTCCAAAAGTGCTATCGAAGGCTTTGCCAAAGCACTTGCAGCGGAATATGCTCCGAAAATGAGAGTTAATGTAATTGCACCATCGCTCACAAATACGCCACTTGCTGAAAAGTTCTTGAGTACCGAGGAAAAGATTGAAAAATCGGCGCAACGCCATCCCATGAAACGCGTAGGAACCGCCGAAGATATTGCCTACATGGCACAGTTCTTACTGAGTGAGAAAAGCACATGGATAACAGGACAAATATTCCCAGTGGACGGTGGTATGTCGTCTTTATTGGTCAACGGTTAAGGAACGAACATGACAATATTTTGGTTCAGAAGAGATTTACGTTTGGAAGATAACACCGGACTTTTTCATGCCCTACAGCAGCGTGAAGAGGTATTGCCTATCTTTATTTTTGACAAAAGCATCTTATCGCAATTAGACCCAGAGGATGCAAGGGTTACTTTTATACACGACCAACTTACCAAAATTCAATCCCAACTGCGAGCCATAGGGAAATCCTTGGCAGTGTTCCATGGCACGCCTAGGGAAGTTTTTACCCAACTTGTGAAAGACAATGCTATCAGTACCGTATTTACAAATCACGATTACGAACCCTATGCTCGTAAACGCGATTTAGATTTATATAAGTTTTTTAAAGAAAACGATATCGAATTTAAAACCAGTAAAGACCAGGTGATCTTTGAAAAAAGCGAAGTTGCTAAAGAAGATGGTACGCCCTACGTAGTGTATACTCCCTACGCAAATAAGTGGAAAGAAAACTTTAAACGAGTCAAACTAATTCATTACCAATCAGAAGACTTTATTGAAAAATTTATACCGCACGACTATCCGTTTTTAAGCTTGGCTGATATTGGATTTCGTCCTTCATCCATAACAATAACACCCTTCGATGTTTCAACTAATTTAATTGATAATTACGAAGCCACGCGAAACTTTCCTGCATTAAACAAAACCTCCTACCTTGGAATATACTTGCGATTTGGTGCGGTTTCCATCCGGCATATGATTGCCAAAGCCATAGCAAGTAAAAATGAAACCTTTTTCAAGGAGCTCATATGGCGTGAATTCTTCATGCAAATTTTATGGCATTATCCCCATACCACCAACCAGAGTTTTCGTCCAAAATACGATGCCATTAGTTGGGACAACAACGAAACCCTTTTTAAAAAGTGGTGTGAAGGTAAAACAGGTTATCCATTTGTAGATGCCGGAATGCGTGAATTGAATGCCACCGGGCACATGCATAACCGTGTACGAATGATTACTGCTAGCTTTTTATGCAAGCATTTGTTAATCGATTGGCGTTGGGGCGAAAGCTATTTTGCATCCAAATTATTGGATTACGAACAAGCCAGTAATGTGGGAAATTGGCAATGGGCATCCGGCAGTGGAGTCGATGCGGCACCCTACTTCCGTATTTTCAATCCCACGGAACAAATCAAGAAGTTTGATAAAGACCTTGTCTACATCCAGCAATGGATCCCCGAAGTAAATACAACCAGCTATCCCGACCCCACAGTAGACCACAAAGAAGCCCGTGAACGTTGCTTAAAACGCTATAAAGAAGCCGTTGGTTAATCCACAAAAGGTTTCAAGGCTTTAATCCAAATAGCATAGCCTTTGGAATTCATGTGCAAATTGTCTTCTCTGAAGATGTCTTTTATAGGGGCCCCTTCAGCTAACATTTCATCCCAGATACTCACAAAGGTGGTATGCTTTTGCTGTGACAAATACTTTTGAATTAACGAATTGACAGCTATCATTCGCTCCCGCATAGCCCAACGTAAAATACTGGGCTTAATGGATACATAAATGAAGGGAGTCAGTGGAAAGGTAGCCCTAACAGTAGCATACAAAGTAGTAAACCGCTCCAAGACCATCTCAGGAGTTATCGCCTCAGAACTAGCAATATCATTCTCTCCACAATAAATGAAAATTTTTTTGGGACGATACTTTAACACAATGTCGTCCTGGTACCGAATCATATCTGAAAGCGTTGCGCCACCAAAGGCACGATTCAAGATGGTCGGATTGTTAAAATCCTCTTGCAACGTATTCCATAACCTAAAGGACGAACTCCCTATAAACAAAAGCATACCGTCTGTCGGAGGCACTATACTGTCTTGAACTTTAAAAGCTTGTATCTCGTTCCAAAAGGGTTTGTCTTGCGCCAAGACAGGCAACGAAACTAGGGCGAGAGCAAGACTAAAGAGTAGTTTTTTCATGACCTAAGTTGGACTATATTATGATAATTCAACTCATTAAAGTTAGTGATTACTTGGTCCGCCAAGGAGTAGTCCTGCATTTTTGAATGAAAACTATCATAGCCTATACAATAGATTCCCGCTGCTTTTGCTGCCATTATACCGTTTGTGCTATCTTCAATAACGATACATTGCGAAACAGGAGTTTGAGCCAACTCCGCTGCCTTTAAAAATATTGCAGGATGGGGTTTCGACTTGGGAAAATCTTCCCCCGAAACAATATGACTAAAGTATTGATGCAAGTTAAAGCGATTAAAAATGCGCTGAATGGTTACATGCGCCGATGAGGAGGCTAAAACCAACTGCATACCGTTAGCATAGAGTTCCTTAATAAGATCCTCAACACCCTCCAACATATATAAATCTTCTTTACTGTCAAAAGCCTCATTAAAAAGTTGGCGCTTGGTTTGAACCAACTCCGCCACTTCTTGTTGTAAATCAAAATGGGCTTTCAACCGTTCAAAGATATTCTTAGTGGAATTACCGGTGAACGAAGCATACAACTCCGGACTAATGGTAATCCCCAATTGTTTAAATTGTTGGTTATAAGCATAGTGGTGCACCGGCTCGGTATCCACAATTACACCATCCATATCAAAAATCACAGTTTGTATCATAATAGTTGTGCTTCGGCTAACATTGCCCCCCAGCTAGGCGTTTTTCGACATTTTTATTAAAAAGTAAAAAAGCGGAATGAACAGTAATGCAAAATCAATAAACAAACCATTCGTAGTGATAAAATTAGAACCACCTTTTGCGGATTGTACCGTTTGGTAGGTCATCACAAAAAAAATTAGGATAAGCATCAACTTCATCATCCGCAACATCTGTACCCCCGATCGATAGAGCTGCTCAGCATTGGCCTTAGTAACTTCAACGGGATAATTAAACTTATGCGGATAGCGTCCCAATATTGTTAAACCAATATAAAACAGCAACCCAATAAGCGGCAAGGTTAAGATGGTCCACTTCAAGCCATAACCGTCGGCCTTTCCATCCGCTACAAAATGGGTTGGGATTACCTTAGGTAGCGTTTTATAGGATACCAAAGTATAAATCCAAAAAAAAATCAATACGATCACCGCCAGACCCTCAATAATTTTGTCAGTTTGGGATAACTTTAATTGGAGTCGGGGTCTTCCATCTTTCGTCGTGGATTGACTAGCCATAGTTTATTACTTTTTCAATTCACTTTTGAGTAAATGCTTCACTACAGTCTCAGCGGCGTGGAGTCCGAATAAGCAGGGCATCCAACTGTTAGTGCCATAAAACGATTTCTTGTAATTTTTCCCATCCGTCAGTTTTACACTGGACTGGTCGGGCATCTCTGTTGAAAAGACGGCTTTAACCCCTTTGGATATTTTATGGTCTTTCAAACGCTTACGAATGTTTTTGGCTAACGGACAATATTCGGTCCGGCTAATATCCCGAACTTTCACCTTACTAGCCTCGTACTTACCTCCTGCTCCCATACTGCTAATTACTTTTACCTTTTTGCGTTTAGCGGCAATCAATAAATTAAGTTTTGGAGTAATACTATCGATGCAATCAAGGACATAATCAAAGTCGGGCGTCACTAATTCGTAAGCACGCTCAGGGGATAAAAACTCTTGCAGGCGCGTCAAGTTCAACTCAGGATTGATGTCCATCAATCGGTCTCCAACCACATGAACCTTGGGCATATCAACCGTAGAATGCAAAGCAGGCAACTGACGGTTAATATTAGTAATATCTACCACATCGCCGTCTACTATGGTCATATTCCCTACTCCCGCTCTTGCCAAAAACTCGGCAGCGAAGGATCCAACACCTCCGAGTCCGACCACCAAAACATTGGAGTTCTTTAAATTTGTAATTCCTTCTTCTTTAAATAAAAGCACTGCTCTTTCTTGCCACTTTGCCATAGTAGTAATAGATTTCACGCGAAATTTACTTTCGACTGTTATTTAACATTTATAAAAGTTCAAGCTGCAAAAATAAACAAATTTCCAGCTTTGGCCTACTCAATGAGCTACCCTCTCCGCAATATTAACAGTTTACTTTCTACATTATTCCTTTTCTTTTGCTATTTTAGCCTAGAGTAAATACGCCATCCAGCAACCGGTGCACTACCGTTGCGGAAGTGATGTAACACTAACCCATAATTAAACCTAATGAAAAAAAGTAGTATTTCAATAGTAGCGCTTGTAGGCAGTTGCTTGCTCGTAAGCTTTATAAGTAAAAACAAAACGATTGCTTATACCACCCTACCTTCAACCTTATGCGATACTAGTGTGGTTTACTACAAACAGCAAGTTGAGCCCTTATTAAACTCGAATTGCGTAATGTGCCATAATTCGCAAAACAAAAAACAGTCCGACGGAATCTATTTAGACACCTATGAAAATCTTAAAGCTTCTATACATGTCTTCACTAAAAATGGGGTGACAATAAACGAAATGGAACGTGTGATTTCAAAGGGAAGAATGCCCCCTAAATCCCATCCCGCACTTACCGCAGCCCAAAAAGCGGTCTTTTTAAAATGGATCCAACAAGGAATGCAAAACAATAGCTGCGAAGAAAGTGCGGCTGTTGCCAGTACGGAGCTTACGTACGAAAATAACGTGGCTCCCATCTTGCAAAAATATTGCTACGGCTGCCATAGCGGTCCGCAAGGGGCTGGCGGAATTAACTTAACGGATTCTTTTACCGTAGTTGCGCTCATTAAAAGCGACCTACTCATTAAAGCGATTACCCATGCCGAAGGCGCTAGGCCTATGCCTTCGCGTGATGAGAAATTATCAGAGGCCGACATAGCAACCATCAAAGCCTGGGCTGCAGGAGAAATGAAATAAGCACATACAAAAGTGCCCTACTCTTAATCGAATAGGGCACTTTTTTATGCAAAAAGAAGTCCACTTTTAGACTCCAAATACTTTTAGTCGATTAGCCTTTGTGATGGCCTGCATTTCAGCTACGGTAATGCCTTTATAAGATGCAGCCAAGGCATATACCTCTTCCAAGGTTTCTTCTATCGTATCAGTCTCCAGAAAAATTCGATCATTGGGTACAGATAAAAAAACCGATTTCAATTCAGGATTGCGCAATAAGTATTTCCCAAACGACAAATAACACCCGTTAGCAATCAATTGCTGAGCGGTTTGTTCATTTTTAGAAAAACCATGCAACACCACAGGAACACTAATAGTTAACCGGTTCTTTATCTCGATTAGCTCTTGGTAAGCGGCAACCAAATGCAACACTAAGGGCTTTTGAAATTGCTCGGCCAACGCTATTTGGCTTTCAAACACTTTAGTCTGTAAAGACATTGAAATCTCAATCCGCTTGTCTAATCCACATTCCCCTAGGGCTAAGCATTCGGGTAAAGCCAATTTCTGGGCGATAACGGCTAAATCTTGTTCAAGACGCTCTTCGGCTATGTACCAAGGATGGATGCCAATTGAATACTGCGGAATCGTGGCATCAAATACCCACGGGTATTGGTTGACCAACTCCAAGATACCAGGCGTATTGGTATACTTGTGGGTATGCAAATTGAAATATTCCATCAGTCGTGAAACTTTTTTACACCCGCCAGTATCGCTAGATCTAAATTGTTTTCTAAAGGAACTATCGGACAAGAATATTTATGGTTGTAGGCACAATAAGGGTTATACGCTTTATTAAAATCGATAATAATCGTATCGCCTTTCGGAATTCTTAAGTCCAAATAGCGACCTCCGATGTAACTTTCTTTACCGCAGCTCAAATCAAAAAACGGCAGGAATAAATAATCGGCAAAGCCTTCTTTTTTAACCAACTCGATATTTTGATATAAATTAAGTTGGCAAGCTTTCCCGTCCAACACAAAACGCAACTCGCCGTACTTAACATACTCAGGTGCCCGCGTGGTGGACGTTTTCATCTTAAAGATTTTCTCGTTTGGCGTTCTTACAAATACAGCTTCTAATCGGTATTTCGCATCGATTGGATAAAAATCTAACGCTGTAAACACTTTCAGGTCCTCGGCCGTGAGCGGACTCTCAGCTGGATTAGCAAATTCGGTATTCAAGTCGGCCTGAAACGCCTGTGCGGTTTGCTCCACAACAGCTTCTTGAGACCAGACAATGGGAGTAATTAAAAATAAACATAGGGCAACAATACGCTTCATATTTTTTTTATACAAAAATAAAGGAAAAGCGTTACCCCACCGCATTACCCGATACTAAAGTTCTTTACCTTTGTTTCATAATTCTTCCAATCACCCTATATGCTGCTGAATGCTATAAAACGCTACCTCAATAACTTCAAAGGCTTCACCAGAGAAATTTGGATACTTACCATTATAACCTTCATCAATCGTGCAGGAACCATGGTAGTTCCCTTTTTATCTAAATACCTTAAAGAAGAGCTCCACTTCTCCTATAATCAGGTGGGTTGGATTATGGTTTGCTTTGGAACGGGTTCTATGATTGGTTCGTGGTTAGGGGGCAAACTATCCGACAAAATAGGCTTTTACCGCATCATGATTTTCAGTTTGTTGAATACGGGTATCCTACTCTTTTTCTTAAATTACATAACCTCTTTCGCAGGCCTCTGCATCGGCATGTTTGTTCTAATGATCATAGCCGATATGTTTCGACCAGCCATGTTTGTTTCCATTGGAGCGTATGCGAAACCAGAGAACCGCACACGAGCCCTGACCTTGGTGCGACTAGCGGTAAACTTAGGGTTCTCGGCCGGACCCGCCTTAGGAGGAATCATTATTATGAGTGGTGGGTACCGTGGGTTGTTTTGGGTAGACGGCGCTACGTGCATCGTTGCTATTCTCATTTTCTGGGCACTGGTGAAAGAGAAGAAAAAAGCACCGTTGGCGCAAAGCGAACAAAAAACCGTAGTCCCACAATCCGTATTCAAAGACAAACCGTTTTGGGCTTTTCTTACGACCTGCTGGATAACCGGAATCTTATTCTTTCAGTTATTCAATACCATTCCCCTTTACCATGGCGAACATTATCATTTGACGGAATTTCAAACTGGATTACTCTTAACGATGAATGGCTTAATGATATTCTTTCTAGAAATGCCACTGGTTAGTTTTATCGAACGCAAAAACATCAATAAAATAAAAGTTGTAGTAATAGGCTGTTTCCTAATGGCACTTAGTTTGTTTCTTATGTTGTTCCAAAACTGGGTTGGAATACTGGTCATCATGATGATATTTATGACCATTGGCGAAATGTTTAGCTTCCCGTTTTCAAATTCCGTTGCACTAAGCCGAGCACCCAAAGGACATGAAGGTCGCTACATGGCCATTTATACCATGAGCTTCAGTTTAGCCCAAATCTTCAGCTCCAAAGTAGGAATGCAAATCGTACAAGGCTACGGTTATACTGCAAACTGGCTCTTCATGGGCACCCTTGGAATTATAGGAACCGTATTTGGCTTATGGGCGTACCGATTGGTTAAAAAAGAAAACAATTAACCATAATGTAACAAGTTAACATGCAACAAACCATCTATTCCTTAAAAAATAGTTAAATAACTATAAATGTAGTTTGTTAACTAAAAATATAGTTGTATGTTTGATTTCAAATTATCAATCATGCAAAAACTAACGAACAAAGAAGAAGAGATCATGCAAATCTTATGGAAGCTTAAAAAAGCTTTTGTAAAAGAAGTATTGGCCGAAATTATCGAAGACCAACCGCATTATAATACGCTTTCAACCATAATTCGCAATCTGGAAGAAAAAGGTTTTGTGTCCCACAATGCCTATGGGAATACCCACCAGTACTTCCCTATTGTGAAATTAGAAGACTACAGAAAGCGTTTCATGAATAATGCTATTGAAACCTACTTCAATAGCTCCTATAAAAATCTGGTTTCCTTTTTCGCCGAGGAAGAAAAAATATCGGCTGCAGAACTCAGAGAAATTTTAGATTTAATCGAAAAGAAGGAATAAAATGGAAGCCTTGTTTGTCTATTTAGCAAAAGTAAGCCTACTTCTAGCCCTTTTTTATTTGGCTTATCATTTTTTGGTGCGCAAAGAAACTTTCTTTAAAGCAAACCGCTGCTTCCTCCTAAGTGGTTTAGCGACTTCGATTGTACTACCATTGTATTACATAAAAAGAATAGTATTTATCGAACAACCTCAAATTTCACTGGAAGAAATAAAATCGCTATCGCAAATAACCTCTCGGAACAACACTACTTTTCCTGTCGAACAAGCCATTGATTGGTGGCAAATACTTGGAATTACCTACGGATTAGTAGTCGCTTTATTTTTCATTAAAATAATAGTGGATTTAGCGTCATTATACAAAATGATTAATAAGCAACAGTATATTAAAAATGAGAAATTTAAACTAATCAACTTAAAGCAAAACATCGCTCCTTTTTCATTTTTTAATCTAATTGTTTACAATGCCGCATTATACACCCATGATGAATTGCAGAGCATCATTTTACACGAAAAAGTACACAGCAGAGAACGCCACTCCATTGATGTTTTACTAATCAAAATCTTGTGTGCAATACTTTGGTTCAATCCTTTCATTTGGCTCTACAAAAAAGCAATTATACAGAACCTTGAATATATAGCCGACCAAAAAGCTATCCAGCAATTAGAAAATCGCTACGCCTATCAACATGCGCTGCTCAAAGTAGTTTCACATCAAAACTGCCTATCCATTACAAATCATTTTTATCAATCATTAATCAAAAAACGAATCGTTATGCTAAACACTAATCAATCTAACAAAAGAAAATCATGGAAGTACGCACTAGTTATTCCTGCCCTGGTTGGCTTTGTATTGTTGTTTCAAATTAAAGTTATTGCTCAAGAAAAAGAAGAGGATGCTTTTGTAAAGACATTTGCCAAAGGATTTCATAGTGGAGACGAAATTCATGTCAAAATTGACAAAAACTCCTCCGATGAACAATTAAAAAGAGAAGCCGAACGCCTCAATAAGGATCACGGTGTTACATTGAAAGTATCGAAAGTAAAAAGAAACGCAGCAGGAGAAATCACCTGCATAAAAGTAGCTTATAAAGACCAAAACGGACATAATGGTGTCAGTCATGTGGAAGGAGACGAACCGATCAATCCAATTATTTTTTACAAAAATGATTCTTCGATTGGTTTTGGCGAACCAAAAAAGATGAGCGTCTATACTTATGTAAACAAAGACTATGATTTATGGACGAAAGATCTTAACAATGACGCTAATGACAGTCTTCAGAAAATGAAAAATTTTGATATTAACATTGAAATACCAGAAGTTTCAGAATCCCCAGAAGCACTTGAAGCTCCTGAAATTGATGAAATTGATGAAGCTATAAATCCTTCAGAAGTAGTTGATATGAATGATAAAATCTCAAAAGTAATAGTTAGAAAAAATGGTGACAAGACGTTAGTTATTATTAATGGAAAGGTCATTACAGATGACAAAACCATACAAGAAACTATGAAGAATTTATATATTGTTGACAATTCATCTTCTTCTGATGAAGACCCAAATGAAATCATTATCAACAGTCAAAATATAGCAAAAATTAAAGGCGATGCTATTAAAAATGCAAAGAACAGCAGCACACGAAAACAACCCATAATTAAGAAACAAATCCGAATCGCAAACGGAAATTGGAAAAAAGTAAAAGAAGAACTTGACAAAGCTAAATCCGAAATGGATGCTTCAAATCCCGAAATGGACAAAGCCAAAGCAGAGATGATCAAAGCTAAAGAAGAAATGATTAAAGCAAAACAAGAACTTCTTAAAGCTAAGGCCGAACTTGATAAAGAGCGTGCCAATTTGAAGAAAAAAAACAAAAAATAGTTAAAAAAGTGCAAAACTTTTTTAGCTAAAAACACAAACTTTTTAAGTTTGTCGCTAGTAAAACACTATTTTATTAATCTAATTATAGAGTAAGTATTATGAAAATTAAATTGACATTTCTACTATTGGCAATGGTTTTCATGGGACAAGCCCAAGGTAAAAAAAAGTACCAATGGAACGACACCCAGCAAAAGGATGCCATTCAAATGACTTGGAATAAAAACACCCCAGAGTCAGAAATGAACGACGACATTAAAGCGTTGAGCGAACACGGAGTACTCCTCAACTACGCCGACATCAAACGCAATGAAAAAGGTGAAATCACAGCAATTACCGTAACCTACAGCGCAAAAGACGGGAGCAAAGGCAGCATGACAATGGACAATAAAAAACCCATCAATACCATCAAATTCTACAAACAAGAAGACGAAATGGGTTTTGGAGAACCGGCCCAAACCGATTTTCTTAATGGCTTGGTAATGGGAGACGGATTCAATGCTGATGATCAATTGCAAAGATTCCAATTCAAGAAGGACGAGGATGATTTGCCAGGCCAACAATTTCATTACGAATTTCCGAATGGTAGTTCATTTGGAGGCCAATCCAGCGCAAAAATCATCATTCAAAACGCAGGCAAAAAACCCCTAGTACTGGAAAATGGCAACATCGTCGAAGGCGGAGAGGATTATACAGCAGAGGAACTTGAGGAAATCAAAAAAAACAATAAATTCGAAATGTATGAGGGAAATGAAATTCCAAACCTCAACTTTGGAAACAATGGTATGGAAAGCCTTGCCGAGCAAATGAAAAAAATGCAAGAGCAAATGAACCAACTCATGGAGCAGCAGCAACAATCCTTTGGCAACTCTGCACCCCAATCTAAACCTAAGAAGGAAAAAACCGACTCCCAAAAAGAATTAGAGCAAGCCAAAGAAGAAATGGAACAAGCCAAAAATGAACTCCAAAACGCCAAAAAAGAACTGGAAAAAGCAAAGTCTAGCATCAAAATGCAAAAAGCATAACCCAAAAGACCACTGCTAAAGTGGTCTTTTGTATTTTTACCAAAAGCAATACTCGATGTACAAAGCTATAGCCCAACTCAATAAAATAATCCTGCCCAGTTTCACCAAGCAGCAACTGGATTTATCCAAAGCTAAAAATTGGCAAAAAGCCATTTTAGCGTGGCGGTATTACATTACTTGTAAAGCGTTAGACCACTAAAAATATTCATTTTATTTTTAAAATACTCTTTGGATATTACACATTAATACCTATATTTGCACCCACAAAAAAGGCCTCGTGGCGCAACTGAATAGCGCATCTGATTACGGCTCAGAAGGTTACTGGTTTGAATCCAGTCGAGGTCACTT
>Ga0114967_10001552_pt1 | contig 19195 bp, 14 predicted proteins | sample M_130628_MF_Meta_FD_92639 | JGI IMG/M metagenome (GOLD analysis project Ga0114967, IMG submission 92639) | Freshwater microbial communities from Lake Montjoie, Canada to study carbon cycling - M_130628_MF_MetaG | ecosystem: Environmental > Aquatic > Freshwater > Lake | place: Lake Montjoie... | reverse complement strand
TTAAATAAAAATAAAAAAGAATTAAAAAAAGTATTAACAAAAAAAATAAAAAGAAATAAAAAAAAAAAAAAAATTTCTTTTTTCTTTATAGGTAATACAAAAAAAAAAGAAGAAAAAAATTATTATATTACTCCAATTAGAGAAAATGAAAGATTCGTTTTTTCAAGTTGCATTGTTTTTAATAATAGCATAGCAAAAAAAACTGCCAAAATATTAGACGGAAAAGTTGATTATATTTTAGTTGATACAGAAAAAAAAATTGACCCTAAAAATAAATTTTCGGGATTAGTAAATATAGAAAGAAGCGTAAAAGATTCTGTTAAAAATTCTAAGTTAAGAGTTTATAAGGCAAATGATCTATCAGTGCTTTCTGCTGAAACATTAGTTAACAATTATTTTCTTAAGGATAAAAGAGGCGTTGGGGGGAAAAAAGTATTGATTATTGGGCTAGGGAATATTGGTTTTAAAATTTCTTTAAAGCTAGTAGAGAGTGGTGCCAATGTATTTTTATTTAGAAGAAACCAGAATAAACTTTTAAATTTAAAGAATACAATTAATAATATAAAACCGAGTGCTACAGTTTCCAAAGCCCTAATTCTAAAAAAAGCACCAAGAAATTTTAAAAATTACGACATAATTGTGGGTTCGTCTGATCAAGCTAGCATTATTAATTACAACCAGATCAAAGGTGTTAGTAAAAATGTTTTAGTTATTGATATAGGTAAAGGCAATTTCTCAGAAGAGGCAACTCGATATTTGATTCAAAATAAAATTAATATCTTTAGATTAGATGTTACTTCTTCTTATTTTTCATATTTAGATAATCTTATTTATACAGAAAAAATGTATGATAAAAAAAATTACATTTTTAAAAAGAACACGATAAAGTTTGTAAGCCAAGGAATAGTTGGACAAAAAAATGATATTATAGTTGATGATGTTAATAATCCAAAATTAATTTATGGAATATGTGATGGCAAGGGAAATTTTATTCAAATAAATAATTTTCAAAAAGAACAAGAAATTAAAAAAATATATAAATTAACAGGTTTTAAATTAATTTATGAATAAAAAGAAAATAATTATTTTAGGAGCTGGACCAGTAGGACTAATAACTGCTTGGCTACTTGCTAAAAATAAATGGAATGTTGAATTGTATGAATTAAAAAATCAAGTAGGAGGTATGTGCAGAACTTGGAAATGGGATCATTTTTTTTTAGATACAGGGCCACATATTTTCCATACGTCAGATATTAACCTATGGAAGTTTTGGAAGAAAATTTTTGGCAATGATTTAATAAAAGGAGAATATTGGTCTAAAAACGTTTATGGAGATAATCATGAGACCTTAGTTGATTATCCTATTTCTTTAGAGGGGCTAAAAGTATTACCTAAGGTTCTGCAGGTTAGAATTAAATCAGAGCTAAAAGATTTAAAGATTAATAAAAAATCTAATATAACAAAATCCTTTTTAGAGCATGTTAGTCTACAAGTCGGCAAGACATTGCAAAAATTGTTTTTTGAGGGGTATCCTGAAAAAGTTTGGGGACTAAGTGTAAAGGATATGACGTCTGAGTGGGCGCCTAAAAGAATTAAATTTACAAAAAATTCAGAACCTTTTTTTTTGAAGGAGTTTACTGGAGTAGGAAAATATGGAACTGGACATTTATATGAAAAAATAAAAAAAAACTTTTTAAAATATGGAGGAAAATTATATTTAAACCATAGAGTTATAAGTATTAATCATTCGAATAATCAGTTAAAAAAAATAGATTTTAGTAATAAGAAATCAACCAGCGTTTCAGCTAATGATGTGGTTATCTCTAGTCTTCCGATTACTTTAACAGCAAGATTGTTAGGTTATAATAGTAATTTAAAATTCAGAGGAATTAGATCAGTTTATATTTCCATAAATAAAATAAGATGCTTACCTAAAAAAGTTAATTGGTTATATTTTTCTGATAAAAATATTATTTTCAATAGAGTTTCAGAACCTAAAACAATGTCTAAATTTTTATCTCCTAAAAATAAGACCTTCCTGTGTGCAGAAATTACTTACTCAAAAGGGGACTTTGTAGATAAGATGAGTTTTAAAGATATAAGATTAAAAGTAATAAACGATTTAGTTAAAGTTAAACTTTTAAATAATAAGAAGGATGTTTCGTCTGCGACTGAAAATAAAGAAGACTTTGTTTATCCTGTGCAATTTATAGATTATAAAAAAGAGTTATCTGACACAAAGCAAGTCATATCAAAATTTCATCAAATTTATTCATTAGGTACAGGAGGCGATTTTGATTATGCCGACAGTCAGATATTGTTTAACAAATCTATTGATTTAGTTAATATTTTAAATGATAAATTCTCAAAAGAAAACTTCACCAAAAAAAAAGATTTGAATATGAAATTAAATAGAATAGTGAAACTTGGGAAGAAAATAGTTGGAGAAAACAACCCAACATATGTAATTGCTGAAGCCGGACTAAATCACAACGGCGACTTAGAGTTAGCAAAAAGACTTATAGATCACGCAAGTAAACTAAATTGCGATTCCATAAAGTTTCAAACTTATTTGGAAAATTCCAGAGTTTCATCAAAAGTCAAGTCAGTTAATTATGTCGAAAAAGCTGATGGATTAAGAGAGGATATTAATGAAATGTTTCAAAGATTAAACTTAAACAGAAAATTTCATCAAAAAATATTTGATTACGCAAGAAAAAAAAGAATTGAAATTTTCTCTACACCATTTGATGAGAGAAGCGTGGATTATTTAGAAAAGTTAGAAGTAAATTTTTATAAATTAGCATCAGTAGACATTGTAAATATTCCGCTTATTAAAAAAATAGGTTCAACTAATAAGCCACTAATTATGTCAACGGGTATGTCTGACATTTCAACAGTTTATGAAGCCGTTGAGACCTTTAAAGAAACAGGTAATAAAAATTTAATTTTATTACACTGTCTTTCTTCATATCCAGCAAATGAAAAAGAGATGAATTTGAAAGCAATTAATACATTGAAAAAAATATTCAATATTCCAGTTGGATTATCTGATCATTATCCTGGACTAGAAGTTTCATTGATGGCTATAGGTCTCGGAGCTAATATTATTGAAAGACATTTTACTTTAGATAAAAATTATGAAGGACCAGATCATAATATTTCTTCTGAACCAGAAGAGTTTAAAAAATTATTAAATTTTGCAAAAAAAAGTCATTTTATACTTGGTTCCGGAGAAAAAAAGATCCAGCCGAGCGAATATGAGGTTATTAATAGTCAAAGAAAATCCTTATATGCGAAAAAAAATATTTTAAAAAATGAAAAATTTACAGAAAAAAATATTATTATAAAGGGTCCCGCCGGAGGTATTTTGCCTAGTTTTTTAAATATAATTAAAGGAAAAACAGCCAAAAAAAATATAAAAAAAGATTTTCCGATAACCTGGGATTTTATTTAATCTCATAATAAACATATATTTTAGATAGGCAGATCTTATACCCAAGGATTATGAATTTAATTAAATCGAATAATAAAAAATTTAGAAGAAAAATTTTAATAATTTCGCAATTAAAAAAAAAAAATAATTTACCAAATTCTTCAGCTATTTATTTAAATGAGGGATGCTTACCCACTAGTTTAATTGAAAATAATTTTAATCATAAATTAGTGCCTAATTATTATCATTTAAAAAGACAAAATGTTTATAAAAATTATTTTTATTTATTAAGCATCTATGAGCTTTTTTTGAAAATTATATCTTATAAATTAAATAAAATTCACAATGTAAACTATTCAAAAAATTATTGGAGGGTTTTAATTGGGCCGTGGTTATTTATGTTTATTTCAATTATTTTTGATAATTGGAATAAACTAAAATATATAAAAAAAAATTATAATCTTCAGTTTATAGAGGTTGCAAAAGTAAAAAATTCAGCATTTCTTTTTAATGATTATAATGATTTTGCCTATAAGGCCCTGACAGATTCTTTTAATAATTCTATTTATAACGATCTTCTAAAATTTTTTAAAAGACACAGAATTAATTATTTCACTATAAAAAAAGAATATTTAAATAATAATTTTTATAATAAAAATATATTAAACACATTCTTAAGCTTTATAAAAAATTTATATATTTTAATAAGCAACTTTTTGCAAAAAGATAAGAACGCAGTTTTTCATGATCCTTATTTTGATAATAAAACCTCTTTATTGTTACAGATCAAATTAAAACAAATACCTACATTTTATAAATCTATTAATATTACTAATAAATTTTATAACAAAGAAATTCGATTACAAAAATTTAAAAATTTAAAAGGTCCATTTATAAAAACTGTTGCTAATTTAATTTTTAAATATATGCCACTTTCATATTTAGAAAATTATAATTATTATTTAAATAAAATTAACAGTATTAATTGGCCTAAGGATCCTAAATTTATTTTTAGTTCTAGCTCATTTTTTTATGACGATTTTTTTAAATTTTGGTTAGCAGAAAAAAAAGAAAAATTTAAAACAAAGTTTATCACAGGACAGCATGGAGGTTACGTTTTCACAAATAAACTTATGTTTTTAGAAAAACATCAAAATGATATTTCGGATTCAATTTTAACTTGGGGTTATAACAAAAAAAAATTCAAATCTGTTTTTAATTTTAAAACTTTGAATAAGAAAATTAAATTTGATAATAATGGAAAATTATTATTTGTTCATTATGAGGTTGGTCGTTTTTCAGGCACACATTCTACATATACAAGATTTTCATATTTAGTTTATTTAAAAGATCAGTTAAATTTTATACATAAATTAAATAAAAATATTTTGAATGAACTAATTTTTAGAAAATACCCTGTTAATTTGGGGTGGAAAATTGATTTAATTCATTTATTAAAAAAAAATCAAATAAATGTGTTAATTGATAAAAATATCAAAATAGATGATACTCTTAAAAAGAGCAGAATTTGTTTTGTGAATTTAAATAGCACAGTTTACTTAGAGACATTAAATTTGAATTTTCCAACAATTATATTTTTTAATACTGATAATGATGAGATAAATAATGAAACAAGAAAATATCTTAATATATTAAAAAGTGTTGGCGTTTATTTTGATGACTATGAAATGGCTGCAAAAAAAATTAATGAAATATGGGATAACGTCGATGGCTGGTGGTTTAGCAAGTCAGTACAAAATGCAGTAAATATATTTTGTGATAAATTTTCCAAAAGATCAAAAAAAAATACAATAAATAAGTTATATAACTCAATAATTAATTAATTTTTTAATGATAAAAATTTTTAAAAAATTTTATACTATTTTAGATAATCAGCAAAAAAATAAATTATTTCTTTTAATATTTTTATCATTGATTGCTGCAGTTCTGGAAATGATTGGTTTGGGATTGTTAGTGCCTATAATAGCATCATTAAATAATCCAGATTTACCCGCCGTGTTTTGGATTAATAAAATTTTAGATAAATTATTATTTAATTTTAATGATTTTAACGAAAATAAAATGTTCTTTTTGTTAATATTATTTGGTATTTTTTTTTTACTCAAAACATTATTCCTAACTTATATTGCAAGAATAACATCTAAATTTAATAGTAATCTTTATTCTGATTTATCAGGAAAAATATTTAATAATTATTTATACCAAGATTATAGTTTTTATATTTTTAGAAGCTCTTCTCAATTAATTCAAAATGCGACAAATGAAGTAGATAATTTAGTAAATGTATTTTTTGTATCATTTACGATATTTATAAATGAAATTTTAGTTTTATTTGCTATTGGATTAATTCTAATTTTCATCAGTCCAATAAGTTTTTCTTTTTTAATTGCTTTATTTATTATTTTTACTTTTATCTTTTATTTTTCAATAAAAAAATTGTTGCAAAAATTAGGCTATCAAAGACAGGATCATCAAATTTCATCGATTAAATATATTCAAGATGGAATTAGAAATATTAAAGATTTAAAAATTTATGGTATAGAAAATAAATTTTATAATTATTTTTATTCTGAAGCTAAAAAATATTCCGAGATTGAGCATAATGTTAATTTTTTATCAGCAATTCCAAGATATTTTATAGAATTTATAGGTATATTAGTATTTATAGGCGTTTTTCAATTATTTACTATTCTAAAATTTAGTAGTGATGACGTCATAATTATTATTGGGATTTTAGCTGCTTCAGCCTTAAAGATACTTCCATCCATTAATAGAATAATGAACTCTAGTATTAAGATTAAATATTCTTTTCCGTCTGTGAATACAATTTATAAAGAAATTAAAATAACTAAAAAAGTTAATACTAGCTATAGATCTCAAGACATCATAATTAAAAATAAAATATTTCTAAAAAATCTTAGCTTTAAATATAGCAATAGTGACAGTTATTTATTTAACAAAATTAACATAAATATTCCTATAGGAAAAATTATCGGTCTTGTGGGAGAAAGTGGATCTGGCAAAACTACCTTAGTAGATTTAATCTTAGGACTTTTAAAGCCAACTAAGGGAAGAATTTTATTGAATGATATAGATATATTTAAAAATACTAGATCGTGGCAGGATAATATTGGTTATGTTCAGCAATTTAGTTATTTTATACAAGATTCTATTAAAAATAATATTATTTTGGGATCTAAAATAAATCATCCAGATGATAAAAGAATTAATGAATGCTTAAAAATAGTTGGTTTAAAAAAAATTATTGAAAGACTTCCAAAAAAAATCGAAACCCACATTAGCGAGTTAGGAAATAATTTTTCAGGAGGGCAAAAGCAAAGACTAAGCATTGCAAGGGCTTTATATATAAATCCAAAAATTTTAGTTTTAGATGAAGCCACAAATTCTTTGGATGATAATAGCGAAGATATAATTATAAAAAATATTATTAACTCTCAGAAAAATAGAAGCATAATAATAGTTACACATAAAAAAAAATTAACGAAGTATTGTGATGTTGTTTTAGAAGTTAATTCAGGAAATATTAAAGTAAATTAAAATAACTATTTTTTTTTATTTATTTGAGCTTATTATTTTTGATGATGTTTTGTGTGAATATTTTTTTTGAGATTTTTTACAAAAGTATAATTAAAAGTATTTGTGTATTCAGTTGATTTTAATAAATTATAATTTTGCTCTTTTTTATAAAGTTTAAAGTTACAACTTTCTAAAATTTTAAATATACTTTTGTGCTGTTTTTTAAATTTATCATTTATTTCTATAATTATGCTGAGTATGTTTTTATTTTTAAGTAATTTCTTTCCGCCTAACAAAATTAAATGTTCGATGCCATCAACATCTATTTTAATATAATTTGGTAGCTGCGTACTTTTTGTATTAACTAAAGAGTCTATAGTTGTTCCATAAATTTGATAATTGTGCGTTGATTTCATTTTTTTTCCTTCAAAATTAAATTTTTCGCCAAAAGTATTTAACGCGTCGCCTTCAATAAAACTTCTTTGACTCATAGTTAAATATTTATTTTTTTTATTTGTCAGAGGAATCTGATTAATAATAATTTTTTTTTCGAGATTGTTTATAAAGATATTTCTACTAAGTATTCGCAAATTATTAACAGACGGCTCGAAGGAGTATATGAATATGTTTTTATGTTTTATTGCTGCGTAAATTGAATATAATCCTAAGTTAGCACCTATATCCCAAAAAATAATTTTTTTTTTTTTGAAATTATTAATCCAATTTATTGTCTCGGGTTCTTTTGTTAGCGTTGTGTTAACTAGCCACTTTGTTAAATGATTAGGAGTAAAGAATACTAAATTTTTATTTAGAATTTTAATTGCAGTGTAGCATTTACTTTCATAGAATTCTTTTAATTTTAATAAAAAATCTTTTTTTGTAATTTTAATTATTAAGAAATTGATACTAAATATCAATTTAAATATTATAAGAATTATTTGATGTTTCATTTGTTTATTTAATTAGTTCTGGGTGATCCAAAATAATTTTATTGGCAATATATTTTGAGCCTTCGGAGTTTAAGTGGTTATTGTCCCTATAATATAACTTATTATTAATTAACATTGAGCATTTATTTTCCATACAAAAATATTTTCTTGATTTAATTAATTTTATTTTGGGATTTTCTTTTGCGATTTGATTTAGCATAATTTGATAACTTGTATAAGTTAAAGTGCTTTGCTTGGGGTCATCACAAATTCTCTCACTTCGCGGCCATCTTATAATTTTGCAGTTTATAGGTTCAAATTTAAATATTGGTATATCATCTGAAATATAAACCTTTTTATTATTCTTAATTAAAATATTTACGGTTTCTTTTATTTCTTTATCTAAAAGTCCATTATCTAAATTTTTATTAATATATTGATCCCACCACATATTTAATATGACAATTTTTATGTTTTTATCTACTAGAATAGAGCTATAAATATTTTTAAATTCTTTATTATTTATAAATGGCGATGGACCTCCTTTTATATAATAAGCAATATTTTTTTCTGGAATAAGTTCAGCCAAACCCAAAAATAAACTTTCTGCGTGGCTATCACCAATTAAAACTAAATCTATTTTTCTATTTTTTTTAGACTGAAAACATCGTTTAAAATTAAAAAGTTTATGCGATTCATTTAAAATTATTTTATTTTCACATGGGTAAAATTTATCAGACATGTATTTAAAAAAAATTAAATGCCCATCAAGTCCAACTGTTTCATCGCTGATTGAGGTATTTTCATACTTTTTATTAAAAAATACTCCTTTGTTGAAATAGATGTATAGGCTTGATAAAGATATAATCATCATAACTATAACTAAGATTATTGCTTTAAGTGAGTTGAATTTTTTGTTAAAACGTATTGGTCTTTCTATAAATCTATAAGTTAGCCAAGAAAAAAAAATTGCTAAAATTATTAGCAATATTTTAGAAATACGATGACCGTTAATGCCGATATTCCAGTCAATTTCCAATATATTGTAATATGATAATAGTGGCCAATGAAATAAATATAAAGGATAGCTAATTAGGCCAAACCAAATTAATATTTTGTTTTGTAAAATAATTTTATTTAAATTAAATTTAATTTTATCTTGCTGTTCAAAACCAGAAGCTATTAAAAAAACTGCACTTATAACTGGTAGCAAAGAAATCCATCCCGGAAAATTTTCTTCACTATCAATTATTGAGACACTCATTATTAGAAAAAATATCCCAATAACAAAAAATAAATTTTTTTTAACATAAGTTGGTAAGAGTTTTTTATATAGGTAAATATAAGCAAGTAGACTTCCGATCAGCAACTCCCAAAATCTTGTATAGGGCAAATAGAATATATTTATTCTTTCATTTTTTAATCCATAAATATTTGCGCAAAAAGACAGGACAATCAAAAACAAAATAAAAAAAAAACATAAATTTCTTTTTAATTTAAATAATATTAATATTAAAATTGGATAGAAAATATAAAATTGCTCTTCAATGCTTAAACTCCAAAGATGCAATACAGGCTTTATGTAGGGATTGTCAAAATATCCACTATTTTCATTTATAAGAATAAAATTGTAAAAAAAACCACTAGCCGCAAAAATATGTTTGTTAAGTCTTTTGTATTCTTCAGGAAATAATATCAACCATCCTAAGAATAGTACAAAAATTAACACTATGCATAATGCAGGAAATATTCTTTTAATCCTTCTAATATAAAATTTAATTATACTAAATCTTTTATGATCTAATTCTTCAAAAATTATTTTTGAGATTAAGAATCCTGATATTATAAAAAAAATATCAACGCCAATAAATCCACTTTTGAAAACACCTGGAAATGCATGAAATAGCAGAACTAAAACTATAGAAACTCCTCTTAGTCCGTCAATATCTGGATGATATATTTTGTCGTTTGTTTTTTTAAAAATTACCGACATCCAGATTTATATTTTAAATTATTATTAATGTTTATAACAAAATTTTTATTACTTTGACCTTTAAAGTTATTTTGTTTAAAAAGTTACTATAATATTTAATGAAGTATATTATAAAGATAATCTTACTATCATTTTTTTTTAATATTTTAAAACTTATTAAAAAATATAAAAGATTAAATTGTAGAGTTTTGTTAATAATAAATACTTAAAGTTAAAAAATTTAGTAAAAAATCAAATTACTTAAACTGCTTTTTTTAAATTTTTTCTTAAACTATGAATTGTGTAATTTGTAATTCAAAAGAAAATGTAAGTTTTAGGGATAAATATATTCTTGAAATTGAAGAGGATATAAATATTTTTGAAGGCGCTAAGATCTATTGCTGCAAAAATTGCGACATTAGTTTTGTTTCCCCTATGCCACCAGATAATAAACTTGATGAATTTTATAAAAATGTTTATCGCACACCTTATAGACCGCCTTATTTTCTAACAGAAGATTATGAAGATCTAAAACTGCACTGTTTGGAGGATAGATATTTTAATTATCTAGTTTATCTAACTTCGCTTGTTGATTTGAGCAAAGTTAAAAAATTATATGATTTTGGAGCTGGTAATGGTGATTTAGGCTATTTGCTTAAAAAGAAATTTCCAAATTTAGAATTATATTCTACTGAAAGTGATAAATATTGCAAAAAATTATTACAGGAGCGTGGATATAAAAACTTTGAAAATTTAAATGAAATTAAAGAAAAATTTGATTTAATTATAACGCTTCATTCACTAGAGCATTTAACAAGTACAGATATTTTTTCAAAATTTTGCAATTTTTTAAATAAAGACGGAAGAATATTTTTTGAAGTTCCTAATTGTACTAAAAAATATTTTGATTTAAGAATTTCTGACACTCCTCACCTAATATTTTATACAAAGACCAGTTTCGAAAAAATTGCTCAATTACACAACTTAGAATTTATAAATTTTTCTTACGCATTCTATCCTATTGAGTATGATAGAAAATTTAGTTTAGATTCAAAAAAGTTATATGAAAAAAATTACAAGTCTAAATTATCATTTACGAGATTTAAAAGAATATTAAAAAAAATAATTCCAAAATTCATAATTAACTTTAGAAGAGACTTATACAAATTAAAAAGAATTAACAGCGAAGACAGAGTAAATTGGTTCGCAAATAATACCGGGAATAATTCTTATATTAGAGGTATTTTAAAAAAGAATAAATAATTTTTTAATTAATTTATGAAAGCTGTGATTTTAGCGGGGGGGTTTGGAACTAGAATTTTAGAGTATACAAAAAAAATTCCAAAGCCAATGATACAAATTGCTGGCAAGCCAATTTTGGAACATATTATTAATATTTTTTCTAGTCAGTCTTATACAGATTTTATAATTGCAACGGGTTATAAAAAAAATTTAATAGAGAAATATTTTAAAAATTTTCATATTCATAAAAATAAATATATTTTAAAAAATTCTTTTGGCCCAGTTAATATTCAATTTATCGATACAGGACTAAACACAATGACTGGCGGAAGATTAAAAAGATTAATTGATTATTTAAAAGACGAAGAAAATTTTATGTTTACTTATGGAGACGGCATTTCAAACATAAATCTTAAAAAATTAGATAATTTTCATTCTAAAAATAAAAACTTAGCAACAGTCACAGCTGTCAGGCCTTTATCTAGATACGGGATACTAAAAATTAAAGGAAGGCTGGTAACTTCTTTCAGGGAAAAACAAGCTATAAATAATAGTTGGATCAATGGAGGTTTTTTTATTTTTAATAAAGATATATTTAAATATATTAAGAATGATAAGACTATTCTAGAAAAGGCGCCTTTAGAAATTTTAGCAAAAAAAAAAAAATTAAGTGTTTTAAAGCATGAAGGCTTTTGGCACAGTATAGATACAAAAAGAGACAAAGAACAGATTGAGGATATTGTAAAAAAAACAAAGATTCTACCCTGGATGCAAATTAAAAAATAAAAAATGATCAAAGTTTCAAAATCTTGTTTATCTAATATTGAATTAAGTAACGTACGAAAAGTATTAAAAAAAGAATATTTAGGTATGGGGCCAGAAGTAAAAATGTTTGAAGATGAGCTGCAGTCTTTTTTTGGAAGACAGGTTGTATGCGTAAATTCTGGTACAGCCGCACTACATCTTGCTTTGCAAGCTTGTTCAATATCTTATGGTGATGAGGTTTTAGTTCCTGCAATTACATATGTTGCTACTTATCAAGCTATATCAGCAACTGGCGCCATACCAGTTATGTGCGATGTAAATTACAATGATCTCAATATATCTTTAGATAGCGCTCAAAAAAGAATTACAAAAAAAACCAAAGCAATTATTCCTGTACATTTTTCGGGGCATCCTTGCAATTTAGAAAAAATATTTAAATTTGCTAAAGTAAATAAAATAAGAGTCATAGAAGATTCTGCTCATGCATTTGGTTCATATTATAAGGGAAAAAAAATTGGATCGTTCGGAGATATTAGTTGCTTTAGTTTTGATGGTATTAAAAATATTACTTCCGGCGAAGGGGGCTGCGTAGTTTCAAGTAATGAAGAAATAATAAAAAAAATAAAAGATGCAAGATTACTCGGAGTGGTCAACGATAGTATTAAAAGATATAATAAAGAAAGATCGTGGAATTTTAATGTAGTAGGTCAGGGATGGCGATATCATATGAGTGACATAAATGCAGCTATAGGAAGGGCACAACTATCAAGATTTAAAAAATTATCTATAACAAGACAGAAAATTTGCAAAACTTACGACAAAATATTTTTAGGTCATTCTAGTAATATTGTTACTTTTAGTAGAGATTTCGATCAAGAAGTGCCACATATTTATTGTGTGATTATAAGGAATTTAAAAAATAGAGAAAAACTTAGAAAGTCCTTGTTAAAAAAAGATATTCAAACTGGAGTGCATTACATTCCCGGATATAAATTAAGTTATTATAAAAGTACTAAAGATCTTTTCCCTGTAGCAGAGTCTGTTTGTAACAAAATATTAACACTTCCTCTTCATACAGATTTAACTATTGCAAAAGTAAAATTTATAGCAAATAGCTTAATTAAACTAATAAATACAAAGAATTATTAATAATAAAAAATTATTAATTTTTTTAAATATTTTAGAAATTAATAACTTCTTTTTTATATTAAAATTATGGAAAGAATTAAAAAAATAAATATTAAATATAGACCAGAAATAGATGCACTTAGAGCTTTAGCGGTACTAGCAATAATTTGTTATCATGCGCCGCCAGTATATATATTTGATATAAATTTTTTCAAAGGCGGATATGTTGGGGTAGATATTTTTTTTGTTATCTCAGGGTATTTAATTACATCAATCATTCATAAGGAAATTTCACAAAAAAAAAGTTTTTCTTTAATTAATTTCTATGAAAGAAGAATAAGAAGAATTATTCCAGCACTTTTATTTTTAATATGTATCTGTTCTTTATTCGTATTTATTTTCTTTTTACCAACTAATTTAATAGATTTTTCAAAATCTGCTATTTTTTCATTATTTTTTTCTTCAAATTATTATTTTTATCTTTCCGAGTTTGACTACAGCACTTTAGTGCATTTAAAAAAACCATTGCTTCACACGTGGTCATTAGCAGTTGAGGAACAGTTTTATCTTTTTTATCCGCTGATATTTATATTTATTTACAGGTACTTTAAAAAGTTTCTTTTATATTCCCTTTTTTTTTTATTTTTTCTAAGTTTTACTATAAGTCAAATATCTTCTGAATTATTTCCTGTAGCAAATTTTTATTTTTTACATACAAGAATTTGGGAATTGTTAGCCGGAAGCATAATCTGCTGTCTTGAATATAACAAAGTAAAAAGAAATATTAATAATTTTTATCGTTCAACTTTGGTAGTTATTGGATTTTCACTAATGATAGGTTCTGTAATATTTTTTGACGACAAAACAAAGCATCCTTCTGCCATCACGCTAATACCAGTATTAGGGGCTTCTTTATTTATTTATTTTTCGAATAGTAAAGAAATTATAACAAAAATTTTTTCTAACAAAATAACCGTAGGTATAGGATTGATTTCATATTCTTTGTACCTTTGGCATTATCCATTTTTTGCTTTTCTAAATAGTTTTCAATTTACTTACGGGTTTATTTTTAAAAAAGATATTTTTAATGCTTTAATAATTATTTTGATACTTCTCTCTTTATCAATCCTAAGTTTTTACTTTATAGAGAAACCTTTTAGAAAAAAAGAATTTAAATTTAAAAAAGTTTTGTTTTTTATTTTATCCCTGTTTCTCGTTGTTATCTTTTTAAATTTATATTTTATTGCTAAAGATGGAAAAGTGAATAAAAATAATGTTTTTTTGGAAGATTTACTTTCTTCGCCATTGTATGAGTCAAATTGCAAATTTTCTAATTCTGAAAAAAATTTTAATATCGATAAAAAATTTTTATTAAAGTTTAATGAGTGTAAAAAAAAATACAAAGATTTTACTGTCATAATAGGAGATTCCCATTCTAGAAATTTATTTAATTCATTTTCTATTTTATCGGGCGATCAGTTTATTATTGGCCTAAATAGAGACGGTTGTCGACCCTCTGATATCGAGGATAATTGTCATTATAAAAATTCATTAATTTTTTTAGACGATAATAAGAAAAACATAAAAGCTATTATTTTTAATATTAAAGGAGCATATTTTTTAACCAATCATGCCTCAATTAAGAATCCTAATTTTACTTCAGTTAGAAGACTGCCATTAAATAATAAGGAAATAGATTCGGCAATTCTATTTGCAGAAAAATTAAATAAAATTGCTTCAACTTATTTTGTGGGTCCTCATATAGAGCCAAATATTGAATTAGATAAAAGAAATATATATAATATTTTGGAAAATAAGAATCTAAAAAGTTATTCAGTTTATTTGAATTTAGATTTAATAGAAGTAGATAAATTTTTATCAAAAGAATTTAATTTAAAAAAAATTACATATATTTCAAAGATAGATTCTATAAAATTTGACCTTGAAAGAGATTTCCTGGTTAATGGTAAGTTTACTTTTTCAGACCATGGACACTGGAGTCATTTTGGAGAGAAATATTTTGGAAAAAAACTTATTGATAATACTCCGTTAAAAAATTTTTTTAAATAATCCTATGAAAGAGAAAAAAAAAAATTATTTAGTCAGTGTAATTGTAAATTGTCATAATGGAGCTAAATTTTTAGATAAAGCAATAAACTCAGTGGCTAAACAAACCTATGATAATTGGGAAGTTATATTTTGGAATAATAAATCTACCGATAAATCAGAGCAAATCATTAAAAATTTTAAAGATAAAAGAATAAAATATTATGAAAGTAAAAAATATCTCAAGTTATATGAAGCTAGAAATGAGGCGATAAAGAAAACAAAAGGAAAGTATATTTGCTTTTTAGATTGCGATGATTGGTGGGATCAAAATAAAATTAAATTACAACTTGATGAGCTTGAGTTTAATAAATCAAGTATAATATATTCTAATTATTATTTATATAATGAAGAAAAGAAATATAAAAAATTATTTTCCAAAAACCATCTACCAAGCGGGTATATAACTGAAAAACTTTTAAAAAAATATGTTATAGCAATGTCATCTGTGATGATTAGTAGTAAATTTCTTAAAAAAAAATTATTTAATAGCATGTATGAAATAATCGGAGATTTTGACTTTTTAATTAGAGCTAGTATTTCCAATAGAATATTATGCGTACAAAAACCTCTGCTATTTGCCAGAATACATAAAAAAAATTTTTCTTTAACAAGAAGAGATTTACACATTTTTGAATTAAAAAATTGGCTGAAATATAATTATAAATTATTAGAAAATATCGGAGTATCTTTGCGTGACCAAAAATTTTATTTATTTAAACTGGAGTTAAAAAGACTTATAAATTTTTTTTTTAAAGTGAATATTTAATATATCAATGTCAAAAATTATAAAAAGAACAGCAGTAATTCTTTGTGGTGGCAGAGGAACAAGATTAGGCTTATTAGGAAAAAGGATCCCAAAAACACTTATTAAAATACAAGATAAGGCTATACTTTGGTATATAATTAATTTCCTAAAAAATAATAATTTCAATCATTTTATTTTGCCAGTTGGGTACAAAGGAAGAATGATAAAAAATTATATTAAAAAAAAAAAATCATTTAAAAAACTCGATATTGAAATAATTGATACTGGAATTAATTCAAATATAGCTGAAAGAATTGAAAAAATTAAAAAAAAAATCACATCTAAACATTTTTTACTATTAAATGGCGATGCTATATTTAATTTTAACGTAAAAAAAATATTTGATTTACATTTTAATAATAATAAAAATATTACATTTATTGGTTCGCAAACACAATTACCCTATGGCGTCATTGGCATAATTAATAATAAGGTAAGATCTTTTGAGAGAAATATTACTTTTAATGCTGTTCTAAAAAAAAATCTTAGATATTTTAAAGGATATCTTTATTCAGGCATGTCAATTATTAATACAAATCTTCTAAAATTAAATTTTAAACATTTTGAAAATTTTGAAAAAGAATTTTATCCTTTAGCAATAAAAAAAGGCAAAGCAGATTTTAAGAATTTAAATGGTTTTTGGCATTCAGTTGATAATTTAAAAGATATTGAAATTTTAGATGAAGAAAAAAAAAAAAAAATTGATATAAAGAAATTAAAAAAATTAATATTAAGAAAAAATAATGAATAATTTTTGGAAAAATAAATCTGTTTTTATAACTGGACATACAGGTTTCAAGGGAAGTTGGCTTACATTGATACTTAAAAATTTGGGTGCAAATATATATGGTTACGCATTAAATCCCATTACTAATCCTAATTTTTTTGATGGATTAAAATTAGGAAATTTATTAAATAATGATTTAAGAGAAGATATTTTAGATTATAAAAAATTAGTAAAAGCTATAACCAAAGTAAAGCCAGATATACTTTTCCATTTAGCGGCCCAATCAAGTGTTTTAGAAAGTTATAATAATTCAGCATCAACAGTTTCAACCAATGTAATGGGAACAGTCAATGTGTTAGAGGCGGTTAGAAAAGTTAAATCAATCAAATCAGTAATAATTGTCACAACGGACAAAGTTTATCAAAACTTAGAAGAGGGTATCCCTTTTAAGGAAGACTCTAAATTAGGTGGTCATGACATTTATAGTTCAAGCAAAGCGGCCTGCGAAATATTAACACAAAGTTATATCAAGTCATTTTTTTTTGACAGCAAATGCAACGTTGCTACCGTAAGATCAGGTAATTGCATAGGGGGAGGTGATTGGACAAAAGATAGAATTATAAAAGACTGCGCAGAATCATTTTCAAAAAACAAACCACTAATAATTAGAAATCCAAGCTCAACTAGACCATGGCAGCATGTTATAGAGCCTTTATTTGGTTATTTAAAATTGGCTAAAAAATTATACCTATCGAAGAATAAAAGGTTTGTTGGCTCGTGGAATTTTGGACCTAATAGGAAAAATTTAAAAGTTTTAGATTTAGCAAATATTGGAAAAAAAATTTTTAAATCTAAGTCTAGAATAATTATAAATAAAAGATCAAAAAATTTTTATGAATCAAAATATCTTGCTTTAAACTCAAAAAAAGCAATGGACAAGCTTCGATGGAAAATAATGCTTTCAAATAAATTATCATTACAATTTACTTTTGATTGGTTCAAAAATTTTTATAAAAATAAAAATAAGAAATATTTAATCGATTTTTCCATAAAACAAATAGAGGATTATAAAAAAATTCTTTTAAAAAATAACATTAATATGTAATGAATATTTTTCTAACCGGCGGAACTGGTTTTGTAGGTAAAAAATTTATAAAACTAGCAATCAAGCACGGTCATAAAATTTTTGCAATATCTAGAAAAAAAAAAATAAACAAAAAAAATATTAAATGGCTCATCGGAGAATTAGACAAACCATGGCCAAATTATTTTAAAGAAACAGATGTTTTGGTTCATTTAGCGGCAGCGGGAGTAGATAAAAATTCCAACTCTCGAGAGATAATAAATACAAACCTATTAAAGTCATCAAAATTAGTCATGAATGCAATACAAAGTGGATGTAAAAAATTTTTAATTATTAGTTCTTCTTCTGAGTATAAACGTCAATTATCTAAAGAATTTATGGAGTTTTCATTAAAATCGAAAAGAGATCCGGAAGATATTTATGGTAAAAGCAAAGTAATTTTTTCTGATTTTTGCAAAATGATTGCAAAAAAGAAAAAAGTTCAAGTTAGATTAATGAGGCTTTTCCCAGTTTATGGGGAAGGTGAAAAAAGAAACAGATTGTACCCATCATTAAAAAAAGCAGCTTTAGAAGGAAAAAAATTTATAATAATGAATCCTTATGAAACAAGAGATTTTACAAATGTGAATTATGTTAGCAGAGTAATATTAGACGCTCTCAATTTTAAAAAGAGAAGATTTAAGTATTTTCAAATTTTTCATATTTCCCAGAAGCACACAAGCACAATCAAAGACTTTGCTTTAATTCACTGGAAAAAATTTAAAGCTAAAGGAAGTATTTTTTTCAAAGGTAATAAAAATAATTCTTTTCAACACATTTCTGATAATGCATCATTGTGGAAAATAAAGTAATTTTTAAATTTTAAATTTATAATACTAAAATTATGAGATGTAGAAATTGTCTTTGTAAAAATTTTTTTAAAATAATAAATATTGGGAAGCAACCACTTAGTGGTATTTTTTATAATATAAAAAAAACACAATTGCCAAAATATTCTTTGGATTTGTATCAGTGTAAGAAGTGTAAATTAATCCAATTATCAAAAGATATGCCTGCAGAACAAATGTATGGGAATAAATATGGCTATCAAACTTCAATTAGCAGAATGATGGTTAATCATTTGCATAAAAAGGTTGATTATCTAAAAAAAAATAAACTTATAAGAAAAAAAAGTAATATTTTAGACATAGGAAGTAATGATGGTACCTTTTTAAATTTTTTCAATAAGTCTCACAATTTATATGGAATAGATCCATCTGGAATTAAATATAAGCAATATTATAAAAAAGATATTATTTTAATTCCCAATTTTTTCTCAAAAGAGAAACTTGATCGATATTTCTATAAAAAAAAAAAAAAAATTAAATTTAATTTAAAAAAATCATTTTCAATATTTTATTAGATGAGCGACCATAATAATTTTTTTAATTATATATATTA
>Ga0114967_10001549_pt1 | contig 19230 bp, 17 predicted proteins | sample M_130628_MF_Meta_FD_92639 | JGI IMG/M metagenome (GOLD analysis project Ga0114967, IMG submission 92639) | Freshwater microbial communities from Lake Montjoie, Canada to study carbon cycling - M_130628_MF_MetaG | ecosystem: Environmental > Aquatic > Freshwater > Lake | place: Lake Montjoie... | reverse complement strand
TGCCACTTTGGGACTTCCTTCTTAACCGGTTTTGTACTTCAGTGACACCCGTCGGTGCCTCTATAACCTTCTACGAATCCTAGCCTAGATTGTAGCGGAGATAGGACAAAACGGACATTTTGCTCAATATTTGTGGATTCGCGCCCAGTCGATCGTGAGTTGAGGGAGGTTCGGCAGGTTTGGAAAATCCAGATCTGAGAGGCCGGATTTGGAGGTCCCTTCGGTGAGTCTGCGATCCTTTCGATGAAGGGTTAGCTCGAGTATCACCGGAAAATCAATATCTCGGTATTGCCAGTTTCCGCAACAATTGTTTGCGTGCGCGTGAGTTACGTCGAAGCTATCAAGTAACTTTGTAAAGAAAGGTTTGTAAAGCATTTCGAACGCGTGACGATTTTTTAAAACTTCCAGATGATGCAATTCGATGACAATAATTCGGAATCGTTTTAGTAGCTCCGATGACGCGGAGAGTAGAGCTAAATATTCAGCACCTTCAATATCAATTTGAAGAATGAACTCGGCGCTGTCGTTGATTTGAACTTTACTTACCCAATCTTCGAGCGTGATCAGGTTTTGCTCGGTGGTAGGGCCCAAATAATATGGCTGAAAGTCTTGATGAGATCCAAGATTCTTAGGGCGCTGATCCTCTGAATCACAAATGTGTGAATGGATTCTATATTTTGATTCGAGAAACTCTTCAAAGTGCCAGTAGCCTGCACACCCTGGCGAGAAGCACTCAGTAACTCCAATTAAGTCATCGGGGACGACGTAACCGCCGTCCTCATTGCTACCGATTCGAACTTCAGAATAACCATAATTCTTAGGCGTTAACTGCTTCAATAACTCAATTACTTGCGTAAAGGGTGTCATCCCAAGGGACTGAGAACGCATAGTCAGGTTGACACCCATGCGATCAGTGATTCTTCTAATCACTTTTGGAACCTTCACGCCGTGACCTCCGATATGGAATGAGTAGTTGGTAAACAAACAAAATATTTTTTAGGAAATTTTAGAGCCCCATTAACTTTGCTTGACGATCAAAGGCGGGGACTGCATTTCTAACTTCATCAAAGCTTCCATTGCACAGAGCTGCACCATCTTCAAGGTAAACAACTTGATCTGCATTTCGGATTGTTGAAAGTCGATGAGCAATCATGATTATCGTCATCGCACCGCGAAGGCTATTGATTGTCTGAGATAGATTAGCCTCTGTTTCTCCATCTAAGGCACTTGTTGCTTCATCAAAAACAATGACACTCGGATTGGTGTACAGAGCCCTTGCGATTCCCAATCTCTGGCGTTGTCCGCCACTAAGTCGGGTTCCACGTTCTCCCACAGGCTCGTCTAACTTCAAAGGAAAATTAGCAACTAACTCACTTAACTGAGATTTCTCCAAGACATCCCAAATCAAATCATCTCGCATCTCTACATCTTCATAACCCAAGGCAACGTTTTCTCGGACTGTTCCACCAATCACGGAAATATCCTGCGGTACATAGGCAATTGCACCTGGCCATTCCTTAATTGCTGACTCAGGATCTTTTCCTGAGATTAATACTTGTCCTGAAGTTGGTCGGATTACTCCTAAGATGACGTCGGCTAGAGAGGTCTTGCCCGCCCCTGAAGGGCCCACCAATGCCGCAAAGCTACCTTTTTCAATCTCAAAAGTTACGTCCCGGAGCGCTTCGTTTTCACGATTTGGATACTTCAAACTAACACCACTTACGGAAATGGAGCCAACAAATCCTTTATGCTCAACCTGAAATGGTGAAATTTTTTCATCTGCAAGATCGAATTTTTCGAGCCTTTCAATCAAATCTAGGGTTGGGTTGGCGGTACCAATGCTGTTCTTAATCTGAATCAAACCTTGTTGCATTCGAAGTACTGCGGGGCCAATTCTTGTCGCGGCGGTCATAAAGACTGCAAGTGTTGCAATCGCACGAGTTGCATCCTGAACTACAAACTGAAAAGCAGAGATCAAGAGAGCTGAGAGGACCATAGTGATCTCAATTGCATACTTACTAATATTTGGCATAAAATTCATTTCTGCAGCCAAATTAGCAAGAGCCATTCTTGAGCCAGCAATTTTCTCGCCGTAATATGGCTTACGATTTCTAACAGTTGCTTCTCTGTATGAATCTAAGACTTGAAGAATTAGCTCATTACCTTGAATAGTTAAGGTTGAATTTTCAGCGCCCAAATGCTTCGCTCTTTTGTGCATTAAAGCATAGAGAACGTACGCGACCACTCCATAGATTACAAAGGTCAAGGCCGCTGTGTAAGGATCTACAATGAATAGTCCAATTGCCATGATTATGAGCAATGACGCATCAGAAACAAGCGTCACAAAAGTTGACAGCACGCCCAAGGTGATCGAGGAGACCCCGTAGGTTATTGCATAGAGAGTTTCTTGGGCAGTTTTCTGTTGAACAAAAAGTAGAGGTTGTGACAATAGTTGCTTCATCAACCGAGCAGAAACGATAGCGCCTCTGCGACTTAAGAAAAACATGCTCAGTCTCGTGAAGTAAACAGATAAAAGGGTTCGGATAATTAAAATTACAGCAGCGGTTGCTCCAAGTAACGCTACTTGGTTCTGAAAGGACAGATTGTCCAGCCCAAGAAATTCGAGAAGCTGCGAAACGCGATCACCAGGGCCCCTGGATTGCACGCCGTTTACGGCTAGTGCACCCAAAATTCCAACTGCCGCGACGGCAATCAAATCGAGAAGTCCTAATCCGATTTGAATCACCAAGACTACAAATATCTTTCGTTGATCGTTCCGAGACAATAATCTGGAGGATCGCCCAACTGTGGTGGTACGAAAGCGCTCTCGTAGCTCTGCGATCACAGTTTGACCTTTCGGATCAGTTAAACAAAGAATACTATCTTTTCACCTTTATCCAACCGCTTGGCAACAACTCCTTAGGCTCTTCCTGAGCAACAAACCAAGGTGCTGGCGCAATCACCTTTGCATCGCGATTATGGCTGAGCATTGCGCCCCACCAGCTAAATGTCGAATTGGAGATAATAAACTCATCTCCTGTTCTCATCAGCATCATAGTTTCTGCAGAAGTAAAATGGTTGGGAACAATTTCAAACTCTGTAGACAAATCTTTGGGAAGATAGCCAGATACTAAGTTTGGAGAATCTGAAAAAACTAGAACTCGGTCAATATTGTTCAGGTCAATCTCTCTGAATGCTCGCTCGTAATATTCTCTAGACAATACTCCTATTGTCGGTTCTACCAAGTAATCACCGAGCCGTACGTGAGTTACAAGAATTCTTTGTCCTTGTATTTTCTCTAAGTACTCAAGGTATTCTTCTGAAGGCTCCAATAAATCTAATGCCAAAAAATTGTCGAGTGTGTGCTCACTAAGGTATCTAAAGGATTGAAAGTATCCGACCAATAGATCTCTGCTTTTTAGCTTTCGAATATGAGTAAATCCAATGTTTCTGCCAACCCTAAGTTGTAGTAACTCTTTAAAAATCAACGAAAGGTAAACATTTCCTAGAGACCGATAAATCCACAAAAACTTTTTTTCGTAACTCCTCGGATTAAAATGAGACCGCAAATTCAGCCCGATTACCTTCGTCGTTATTTTCCTAAATTTTGATGGTGCTGGTATTGCTGATACATGGTTAGGTAATTCGAAACTAAAAATCTCAGGAACGTCGTTTTTAACCAATCGAGGATTCCCAAGATCTGAGATCAATTCGATGCGCCCTTGAGAATTCGCAAGTGCTGCAGCCAACTGAAAAAGTTGGTTCCCAAGACCTCCTGTTAAATAGACTTTCATCAGAGAGCACTTCTGAGCAAGTAGGAAGCCAGGCTCCGGAAGGATTTCATCTGGTTCAAAAATCCAAAATTAAGACAAAGCAGTTTGATTAACTCAATGATCGCGAGCCTTGGGGCTTTAAACACGCGTGACTTAATGAGGGTTAGGAACTGCCGTGCCGCCATGTTTCTCGTGAATTCCTCTTTTCCTTTTCCAGTTTTGAGAAGTTGTCCCAGATATCTCAGTGACTCAATAAGAGGTAAGCGAGACTTTTTCCTGCCGGTAGATTGATTCTCCCATCCTGAGAAGTAGTTATAGAAAACTCCATAGGAAAACTTTGTTTTTAAACTACTCCAATCTAGTTGCGCGAGAAAACATTGATCCTCACCCATCGCAATTTCTGGGAAAGTAATGTCTTTTATTGCCTTTGCCCGAAATGCCATCCTCCATAGACCAGGATTAAAACTCACTTTAGTGAGTGATTTTTTGTCATCGGTACAATGCAAAACTTTCGAGACCAATCCGCTAGGCGTCTCTATAGAAAACTCTCCGATGATTACATCGTAAGCTGAATCTAACCCGCTGATAACTAGATCATAATTAGGTTGGTCATCGCTGTCCCAAAAGCAAATCCATTCGCCTTCGCAACTGCTTAGTGCGGAATTTCTAGCGCCGGCTGCTGTGCCAAAAAATCCTTCTTTTAGAATCAAGCCGGAGGAATTCATTCCGGTCGTAATTGAGATAAGCTCGTTGCTCGTATTCTCATCTCGCTTATCATGAATGATTATGACTTGCGTCGACAGGAAGTCAACGCGTGCTAACCATTCTTGAAGACGATCAAGCCGTCCAGCCATGTCGCTCACGGGGCAAATGATGGTCAATCGTTTTGAATAGTCAGACTTGGACACATCGTGAGTGTAGTCTTCAACCTACTGCACCCTTTAGGTTTGACACAGAGCTACGAGGTTGATCCACGAAATGAATAGTCACCCATGGATGGAAACACGACCTAGTCGACTAAAGGTCTTAGGGGTCTACACAAAACGAGCAATTTTTAGAAGTCTGAATTCAAAACCGTTTATCACTGGTGATCTCTTCGCCGATAATGCTGACTATGTCCACATGCCCCTGCCGTTTAGGTACAACCGCTCCTGGTACAAAGACCTTAAGTCGGCCAGGGTAATTTTCTGTCCTAGTGAAAACCTCCAAGAATTTCTTCGGGTTTTCGGAAAAGAGGTTACCGCAAAGGTGATTATCTCGGGCAACGGTGACCATGAATTCCACACACCCCCTTCAGATATTCCGCGATCTGTTAGACATCTATTTCTTCAAAACTCGTTTGTTTCCGACAATCAGCTAATCTCGACATTACCAATTGGCATTGAGAATCTTAGGTACGGCGTCAATGGACTTCCGTGGTTGATGCACCCTAGTCCAGATAAACCTAGAATCAATAAAGTTTTAATGGGACCGTTCGGACTGACACATTCCGATCGAATTTCCGCGTTCGAATTGTTTTCCACTAAGAATGAAGTTGTTGACCTGGTTTTAGAAAGAACTTCACCTAGATCATTTGCCCAAACGATGCGAGATTATAAATATGTTGCCGCCATCCGAGGCAATGGCGTGGATACCCACAGGCTCTGGGAATCTCTGTACCGGGGAAGTTTTCCCATTTTGAAAGCTGACGAGTGGTCACAAAGCTTAACAAAATATGAACTTCCAATTCAATTAGTCCAAGATTGGTCGATGGAAGATCTGGGGAGAATACTTCTAAAACCTCTAACGCAACTTGCACCGGTAGAGATAAAATCACTTTGGTGGCCGTACTGGCAAAGGCTAATCAATAGTTATGTTTAAATCACCTCTTCACTGGAGCCGCACAAAGCTTTTCCCTTGGTTATTAGTGTTTGTAGTCGGCGCAATCTACATGTGGCATTTCGATAATCAGAACAATGATTTCCAAGTCTTTTACGAAGCTGGGCTGGCTTTCCGCGACGGAGTTAATCCTTGGGGTGGCCAACCTAATCCAAACGCCATATATCTAAATGGGTCAAGTACTTTATTGTTTTTTTTATTTCTTTCGTTTTTCCCCTTGGAATGGGCAATATTCTCTATACGCGCTTTGAGTTTAGTTACAGTTGTGTTTGCCATTATTTACGCGCGGAACACAGTACATAAAATTCCCCAGCCACAATTGATTATTTTTCTCTTCTTATCGTTTCCGGTCAGATCCGCACTGGAATATGGTCAACTAACCATTATATTCAGTGTGATCGCTTTCTGCATATTGATGCATGTCAAAAATCACTTACCCGACAATTTCTTGATTATTGTGAGTATCGCGCTTATCTTAGATTTTAAGCCGCACATCTTCATTGGTGTAGTAGCATTCTTAATTTTAATGAGACGACTAGCATTGCTCGCCAAATCTTTTCTTGTTTGGTTGATTTTTCAAATTATCGTTGGGCTTTACTGCCAGATATTCCCATTCATAGAATTGTTAAAGGCTATTGCCTACAGAAGTGAAACAGTTGCTGAGGGCGAAGATAGTTTTAGTATCGTCAGTTTTTTTCACTTTAATTCAAACTGGTCGACAATAATTGCAGTGACCTCGGTGTCGCTATTTGCAATCTTTTCATTCAAAATCAAAAGTAATCCCGCTTCTAAAGTGTTGTCCTTAGTGTCCCTATCCTTGTTGATTACTCCGCTGCTGCATCCGACGGATCTGATGTTATTGCTACTGGTTTTCATCTACAGAGCTGAGTTAACCCGCTTCGGTTTTCTCATTCTTGGAATGTTTTTCGTCTGGAGCCCACAGTTAACAGGAGCTGGATTTACACTATTTGTCGTCCTGGCGAGCTTTTGTATTTCAATTTTCTTTGGATATAGGTTTTCAACTAGAGAGATTGCTTTGCTTTTTCTGCCAAATTTCGTTTATCTTGGGCTAGTCAAAATTGGCGCGGACGAAGTGGTGATTAGACACTCGATACATCTATTTATTCCAATTATGATTGGGGTCTACTTCTCATTTCGCTCGTCAAAGATTGATCTAGAGGTGGAAAAATCTGGGTGATAAAGCTTGACGCTTGAGCCATTTGCATAAAAGGGCACCGGGATGACTGCTTTTCCTGATTTTTGTATCGCAAAATATGCACCCCACCAACTGAGGGTTGAGTTAGACCCAACAATTAGTTTTGCTTCGGACATGACGACTAGGGCAGACCATGCGTCGCATTCGCTTGGTGAGATAATTCGAATGTTGTCCATATGTTCAAAGATTTTTTCAGCCTGCGAAGGAGAGTCGGTCAAAACAATTGCAGGTAAAGATTTATCTAAGTTTTCCCTGTAGTAATCAAGTGAGAGAACTCCAAAATTAGCATCGTGGCCAAAAAAGTCCCCACTTCTATAGTGTAAGACTTGATATTCTGCAGGTAGTTGGAGTTTATCAATTGAATGTTTCGTGTGCATTGATGCTTTACTCAGAAGGTCATTTAACTCTAGACGGCTATTATCTGCCCACTGAAAGTCCTGATAGAACCCTGTTACGACTCTTGCTTTCTGAGTTTTTTCTTGATGCTCTTCGCGGTAAATTCCAATGGTCCTGCAGATAAGAGACTCGAAGGTGGGTGAATGTTTTTTTATTTTATCTAAAATCTTGAGACCGAATCCCAAAAAATTGCTTTTCTCAAGGCAATTCAAATTGATTTCACTCAAGTCATGACTCATCCCGCGTGGAAAAGAGAAATCATCCCAGACAAGAGTGAGGCGTTTATCTCTTTCCTTTGATAATTTAATTCCGTGAGCTAATTCAAATAGTTGGTTACCTAAACGCCCTGACAGATGAACTCTCATTTTGGGTTCTAGATGTTTTGCTTAAAGTATTCAATTGTTTTTGCCAGGCCTTCTTCGAGCTGGATTTTAGGTTCCCAGTTGAGAATTTGTTGCGCCTTCGAAATATCCGGCTTTCTCTGCTTCGGATCATCCCCTGGTAGAGGCAAAAACTCGATTTTTGATTTTGACCTTGTTTGATCAATCACAAGTTTTGCAAGTTCTATCATGGAGAACTCGTGTGGGTTTCCAAGATTTATAGGGCCAGACGGGAGGTTATCTGTCAAAGTAAATCGATGAATTCCATCTATTAGATCCTCGACATAACAAAAAGATCTTGTTTGTGAACCGTCACCATAAATTGTGATTGCTTCTCCACGCAGGGCCTGGACTATGAAGTTACTAACTACGCGCCCATCATCTGCTGCCATCCTTGGGCCGTATGTGTTGAAAATTCTTGCCACACGAATATCGATTCCAAATTGTCGTTGGTAGTCAAAGAACAAACTCTCCGCAGCCCTTTTCCCTTCGTCGTAACAAGAACGAATTCCTACCGGGTTCACGTTCCCCCAGTATTCCTCCTGCTGTGGTGACACAAGCGGGTCTCCGTAAATTTCGGAGGTGGAGGCTTGGAACACGCGTGCGCTTGTACGTTTTGCAAGACCCAATACATTGATCGCACCAAGCAAGCTCGTTTTCAATGTTTGGACGGGAAACTTCTGATAGTGAACCGGTGAGGCAGGGCAAGCCATGTTCACGATGAGATCAACCTCTACGAAAAGCGGGAGCGTCACATCATGTCGAAGTAATTCAAAATTATGGTTATCGAGTAGATGTTTAACATTTTGTCGCCTGCCAGTGAAGAAATTATCGACAGCAATAACATCATGTCCATCTTGAAGATATCTCTCGCAGAGGTGAGAGCCAAGAAAGCCAGATCCGCCTGTAACCAAGATTCGCATGCCTGATGGTATCAAGGCGGCATCTGTTGCTTAGTGAGGCAGAAAACCCGAAATTTATACTCTTAGAACTAGTATTTACTCATGCCCGGTAGAGAATACGCGACAATTCGCTTCGCCCGCTGGGCTGGAGATCCTAATGAAGCATTAAGATTTTTTGGATTTTTGATTGAGCCAATAATCAATAAGCCACTCCGACTAATTACGGATGAATCCCTGAATGTTGATATTGAGATTTCTTCTGTTTACGGTAATCCAGGGCCGACTGATCTACTCAGCAAATTGACCCGTCTCATGCACTCAAAAACTCCTGGTGGGGTTCCGTTTGGATCTTGGGCAAAGGGATTCAACCTCCAGCCAAACAAGAAAGCCCGAGTGAACATTTTCTACACCGGTGAGAATGAACGTCCACCTTTTGGGGACTGGGATGCATATCTTTCCTTTGATCTTCATAGTTATCAGGGCAAAAATGCGTACTTACCGCTCTGGTGGATAACTTGTACCGACATAGCTGGTCCAAATACAGCGCCTTATCTGAATGAGCCTGTCTCGGTGACCACTTTGTTGTCTAGCCGCGGAGTAGATTTTCAAAAAAGACGGAAGTTTTGTGTCGCTTTTATCGGAAAGGCTTATCCATTTAGAATGCAGGCACTAAATCAAATATCTGAAATCGAAAATGTGGAAGTTTATGGCGCTATAGCCCGAAAAGATACGCGTTCAAAGTTTAATGCATCTAAAGATTTCCGCTTTGTTTTTGCGTTCGAAAATGATCTCTTTCCCGGTTACGTTACAGAAAAGGTAATTGAAGCCTGGGCCACGGGCGCTATTCCACTCTATTGGGGTTCAGATCCTCTCGGGTATATAAACTCAGAGGCAATCATCAATTTAAATGACTTCGATAGTTTTCAACACTTTATCAATCGAGTAGCTGAAGTTAATCAAAACAGAGATCTTTGGGAGCAAATCGCAAGTCAGCCCATTTTAAAAAAGAAGCCAGACTTAGTAGAAGTAAATTCCGTTCTCAAGAAGGCCCTCAAGGTACTGACATGAAAATCGGAGTTTTTTTGATTAACTTGGATGATCGGGAAGATCGACTCGAGTCAAGTACTAGGCAATTTCAAGAACTTAAACTCCCATTTACACGTGTGTCTGCCATTTCTGCCAAGAGCGTCGAAGAGAGTGTCTTTCTTACAAAACCCGTATTGGCCTGCTGGAAATCGCACATTAAAACGTATTCGATGCTTATTGAGTCGGACTTGGACTACGCTCTTGTTTTTGAGGATGATTTTTTAATCAAGAAACCAAAAACATTTATGAGGCTACTCGAAAGCCTCGAATCAGAAAAACATGATCTACTCCAAATTGGCTTTTTGTTACCCGGATTATTTACCCGGTTTCGGTGGCTCTTTGAAGAACTAGAAAAGTTGATTTTTTTTACGCTTGGGTACGTCTTCAAAAGCTTGAGGCTGGTGACGTTTTCAAAAAGATTGCGGATTGTCGAGGCAAAAAGTTTAGCGCTTAAATTCACTAAATCTAGTTTTCTGCCCGGAACACATGCGTATTTGATTAATCGGAAGATGGCGCTCACTCTACTCTCGCTTGATTCACCTCAATTAAGTGCGGATGAATTCTTCATTTCTTTATCAAAGATGCGTTCATTTAGAATGACGAGGTACTGGTGCAGCTTAGTGGCTCAAAGCCAAAGCAAACCCTCTATTCATGATCGCTTTGTATTGAGAGGAGAAAGATGAACGGTGTAATTTGTTATTTGCTCATCAATAAGATTCCGAAACTCCCAAAATTAGCTATCGAGAGCGCCTTAAAAAACACAGAGAGCAACATTTTTGTTGGGTATTTGAAAGAGTCAGACCTTTTTGATTTACCAAAGAATTCAAGAATTCACTTTGTGGATCTAAATGTTCCTGCCTTGCAGAAGAATCTCATGCCAGAAACCGCAGGGTATGTCAGTTTTGATGAGAACTTTTTTTTCCAACTAGTCCAACTTAAGTGGGATCTCTTTCGATCGGTAATGTCAAACACAAATGTTGATTTTTTAGTGTACCTGGATCTGGATGTAGTAGTTCTGAAAGACTTGGTAGCTGAATTTAAAGAGACTTTCCAGAAGTTGCCAAACGTAGACGTACTTGTGCAGGACTTTACGCATGGGCCTTCCGACCCCAGATTGTGCATGGGAGTTTTTGCTCTAAGGAATAGTGATTTTTCTCAAGGTCTTGTGCAAAAATGCGCCACTATTCATGCGCAGAATCTCCTTTTGAATCCTAGATTTGGAGATGATGATGTAATTACCCAGGTTTACCGAGATTTGGATTTTTCTAAGTCTTTCGTTCTCCTTCCACAACAGAGTTTCCCTGTCGGGAATCTCATCAACCTGTTTCTTCCTTTTTCTCCTTTGCGAGGTCTTCGTCCTTCAAGGCCGTTCATTTTTCATTCAAACTTTGTGGTAGGAATTCAAAAGAAAGCTCTCTTGCTGGAAATGGTAAGTCGCAGAAAAGGGCTTTTGGGTGTGGGAATGCTAGTTCGTTCCTATTCTTGTATCAGCCGAGATTTCGGTGTGAGGAAGATAAAAAAGGTTTTTGAAAAGAGTGTGAGGAGTATTCGTGGAACCTAGTTACAAAATTCTAGTTGTAATTTCGCACGGATACTATCCCCCATGGATTGACATCGCACTCAAAGGACAGGATAAAACTTGGCTTGACGGAGATATTCCTTTAAATGTAGAAATCCTTCATTACCATGGGACACCTTTAGGTAAACTAGGCATTTTATTCGATAGATTACATGAAAGAGTGCGTTGGTCGAATCGATTTGGATATGCACTTTTGAAGCAATTTGATTCAGTAGTTACTTTTCCTTTCCTTGCGATGGTTCCTTCATCAGATTCTTCCGAACTTCTATCGCTTAGGCATAAAACGATTCATGTGAAATGTCCAGATACATATTTGACTTTTCGTTGGAAAGCTAGGGGCATGTTCAAGTATGTTCTTGATAATTATGATTTTGATTTTCTGTTTATGACTACGACTTCCTCCTACATTCGACTAGACGAACTATCAAGATTACTCTCCTCGAAAACTCCGATTCGATTTCTGGGTGGGGCATCAGCGTATGCTGGTGCAAACTTTGCCGCGGGAAGTAATAGGGTCTTGTCTCGTGATTTAGTTCAAGGCCTGCTGAACAATCCTAAATCTTACTTACCGTTTCCAATTGAGGATTTATCGATGTCAAAGAGTTTGATGGAGGATGGCGTGAAGTTGGTTCCTCTACCGCACTTGGACATCAGTTCACTTACAGCACTAGAACAGTTAAGTGACTCACAATTGAGTAGTCATTATCATTTTAGGTTGAAATCTGGTGGCCTAGATAACCGAGGTGACGTTACGATTATGAATACGTTGCATGAAAGACTTATAAGGATTGCTAATGTTTCCGACTGAAGCAAGAACATCGCCATGGTCATTTCATGGATTTCCTAGAGTCGCTCTGTCTTGGATGCTGTTGGCTTTATCAATAGCCCCATTTTTATACTTCAGTTTTTTAAACTTAGACCCCTTGCATGACGGTTGGTTTGCTACTCCTGCAGCTGTTCTTGCAGACGGAGGGGTCCCGTATAGAGATGTTGTGACTAGTTACGGTTGGTTTGCTCCTGCATTTCTGGCTCTAGTAGCCAAACTTTTTGGGTTTGAGCTTCTGTTCTTCCGTTTGATTGGCTTTCTTTTACTGGTTGGGATTTGTGCCCTGTTTACTTTTTTGCTAAAAAAGTCAATTGGATTGAGTAGGGCATTAGTTGTTGTTTCTGTTTGGTTGTTGATTGGGCTTGGTCAGATGACCAAGGATCCTCTAGCTTTTCCCGCTTGGGGTTTTTGGCCAAATCAATTGATTGTCTTTAGTCTGCTAATTTTGATTTATTTCCTCTTGCAGACTAAAGATATTGGTGCCGGGGCTCTAACGCTAATCGGATTTATTGCTGGATTTGCTCCTTGGGTCCGCGCTCAAGGAATACTTATTCTTTTGTCCGCGATATTAGTCTTTGTGATTAAGATTTATCAGTCGAAGCAGGCCAATCGTAGGCTCCTTGTTTTCCAACTTGTATCTATCTCTTTCCTGTCGTTTCTCTCTCCTTTCATCTATCTTGCGCGTACTAAAGCTCTAGATGAGTGGTATTGGCAAACGATCGAAATGCCTCGTACCGGTGAATGGTTTGGTATGCCAAACCCAATCGATTGGTTAGTTCAGAACTTTGGACTGGCTTTCTCTCTATCGCTGGCGTTGTTGATTGTTTCAATAACTCTTAGATCTCTGAAGATTTCTGCGATGACAATGGTTTTCCTTCTTTTTCCGCTCTTGATTTTGGTTTCAATTTTTCCTCTAGCTAAATCACCAATTGATGATCCTCTAGTATTTCGGAAATTACATTCTTTTCTATATTTGTACTCAAATTACAATCTTTATTTGCTACCGATTTTGGTTCTACTCTGCGTCATACTTTTACTAGTTGTTAACATCCTGTTAAAAACATCAATTACTCGTGGTCGTCATTTAGTTGATTTACGAACACAGGTGGTAATTCTTACAATCCCTGCGCTAACTTTGATTTACTATAACTTTGGACATCTTTGGGGGATTTCCCCCTTGCTGGTGATAAGCATTTTGCATTATTCGAATCCAAGTACTCGTTTCTTACCTGCGCTTAAGTCCTTCAGACAAACAGTGGTTGCATACGCTTTAATTGTTTCGCTCATTGCCATTCCACAAGTTTACTTCAATCTCGCTAAGCCTACTTTCTCCTATTCGGCGCCTGGCTTGGCTGGAATGAGAGGGCAAGACCTAAGTCAGGTGCTCGAAGCGCGAGCCGCAATTACATCCATTCACCAGCTTCCACCAAGAAGTCAGGTTTTCTTTCTTTGTGAGGATGCTTTTTTCGCAACCAAGAATGGCCGTTACATTTCCGACAATATTTTCTATTCAAGTATTATGACTCGTTTCGAATATAGGGACTTGAGTTTACGAAGCCCCGCATTAGAGACCGAATTCGTAGTCTATTGTCCGAGTGGTAATACAATTCCAATATCCGAACTCGCCGGATCGTGGATTTTGTCAGATTACAAGGGTAACGATTCCGATTCCAGTCTTCAGATTTATGAAAGAAGGTAAGTGTGTATCTCTCAATCGTGCTTCCGGTGTTTAATGAAGAAGGCTCCATCAATGATACGGTCCAGCGAATTCTCAAAACAATTAAACCCCGTAACTGGAGTTTTGAGATACTCCTTGTAAATGATGGAAGTTCCGATAGGACATTGTCAGTCGCAAAGGCCATGCGGAAGGAATATGAACAGATCAGTATTGTTAATTTGGCCAAAAATTCGGGACATATGGCGGCTCTCACTGCAGGTCTAGACTTGGCAACAGGACGTTGGGTTGTAACAATTGATGGTGACGGACAGGATCCTCCAGAACTTATTCCGGAAATGATTTCACGTGCGGAGGAGAACGGGGCGGATATCTGTTTTATGGTCCGCCATGATAGGCGTCAAGACTCACTACGACATCGTCTGTTTTCCCCATTTTTTTACCGGGCGCTTTGGAAAGCAACTGCTGGTAGGGCTCCAATTCAGGCGGCAGACTTTCGGTTAATGTCAGACCGAGTTGTTGATGTTCTTCGTAGATTGCCCGAAACAAACAGAATATATAGAGTGATAACTCCAGAGCTAGGGTTCAAGTCGGTAGAAATGGAGTACGCAAGAAACCAAAGAGCAACAGGAGAATCAAAGTATCATTTCTTTAAACTCGTTGTCCTCGCCTTGCGATCGCTTATCGCGACTTCGGGTGCGCCCTTAAGGTGGCTGTCTAATCTCTCAATAACTATTGCTGGCATCTCTCTTGTTTATTCAGTTTTTGTCTTCGTATCAGGTTTATTGGGAAGTGGCCCGCCAGGCTGGGCATCACTATCGCTACTTCTCTCTTTGATACTTTTTGTTCAGGCTCTAGCAATGGCAGTGATTTGTGAGTTTCTTCTTTCCATTCTCGCCGATGTAAGAAATCGTCCGCTCTATCAACTTAAGGATGATCGATTTGGACACTAAGACTCTAGAGGAAATGATCCGGGCCGAGGACACACACCCTTGGTACAAAGCTAGGCTTGTTTTAGTTGAATTGTGGGGAAAGGATCTTGCTTCAGGCGCGATTGGCTTGGATATTGGGTGTGGTTCCGGTGCCGCCGCACAGCTACTCCAACGAGCGTATCAAACACACCCAACTGGAATGGACATCTCTGAATTTGCGGTCGAGGCTTCCAATAAACGTGGAGTAAAAACTCTTCAAGTAGACGTGACAAATCTACCCGTTGTTGAAGCAACCCAAGATTTTGTCTTAGCCCTGGATGTTATTGAGCATATAGAAGACAGGCACATATTGTTGATGGAAATGTTTAGAGTATTGAAGCCAGGGGGGAAAGCACTAATTACAGTGCCTGCACATTCCTGGTTATGGTCGAATCATGATGAACTTAATCACCATTATCGACGCTATTCCAAAGAGTTACTTCTCGATGACCTTAACGCGGCTGGATTTACCATCAAGACGATTAGATGGTGGAACTCAATTCTTCTGCCATATCTCTACATAACCAGAGTATTGACCAGAGAGAAAGAATCCTCGGAGTTTGTTCTTCCGCCAAAAATACTTCAATTCTTTGTGACTTTAATCCTCACAACTGAAGCAAGGTCGAAATTCTTGGGAAAGTTTGTCGGGGTTTCTATTGTTGCCGCAATTGAGAAGCCTCTTTAGAATTTGTAATGATTACGAACGCGCGCGATATTTTGAGCGCACGCATCGTTGGCATTGGTCGCCACAGAGGATTTCCACCAGTTTATTGTTTCTATGATTGCTTCACGTTGGTCGAAGCACGGTTGCCAATTCAGTTCTTTTTGTGCTTTTTCAGATGACAAATCTAGATGTTTCGCTTCATGAAAATCTCTCTTGGTTTCTTCAAATTGCGGCACTAGATTCGAACCCCAAGCTTCGCAAGCTATTTCAGCTACAGTCCCAACATTTAAGGCATCGTCTACGGGACCAAAATTGTAATCTGAACTAGTTCGAGATTCAATCGATTTCTCTATCGCAAGCAAATATCCAAATAACGGATCTAAGACATGTTGCCATGGTCGAACGGAGTTAGGATTTCTGATCACTGGAGATTCCCCAATTAGGAATGCGCGATATAGGTCTGGGAGCAAACGATTCGCTGCGAAATCACCGCCTCCGACAACGTTTCCGGCACGCAATGCCGTAATAAAAGCATTGTCAAAATTTCCGTTTAGGGAACGCCAAGCTGATATAGCATTTTCTGCCGCTGCCTTGCTTGAGCTATAAGGATCACTTCCCATAATTGCATCCGATTCCAGAAACTTTTTTCCTTCTTCGCGATTTTGATAGACTTTATCTGTTGTCACCACTCCCGTGAAGTTTTCAATATTTAATCTTCGTGATGCTTCAAGAATGTTTGCAGTTCCCATCACATTAGTTTGAAACGTACCAATAGGATCGCCATAAGAATCGATAACTAAAGGTTGCGCCGCAAGGTGAAATACCACTTGTGGTTTGTGTTGAGTGAATATCAAATTCACCGCTGAAAAATCACGAATATCCTGAAAATACTCTTTCTCGAGACCTAATGTCTCAACTCTTTTATAGAGTGTTTCTTCACCTGGCTCAAGTGATAAGCCAACATATGGAATTGCTAAAGTATCAAGGAGCAACATTAGCCAAGTTCCTTTGAAGCCAGTGTGCCCAGTTATCAGAATCGGAGAATTAAGCGACTTGAGATTCGTTAGTTTAGACAATTCAACACTCATCGGTTGCCCTGACTATTCTGAAAAACTAATTTGAATTTCATATACTTTATCTCTCGTCGCGTAAATTGAATACCAATTGACCTTTGTAGCCAGTATTCTACAAGAATCTGAGTCATTAGCGGCGCGTTCGCCCACTCAAGTGAAGCTGTTTTATGCCACAAAACCTTTCTTGCGCCAAGACTGTTAAGCACCTCTTCTACAGTGACGGCAGGAGGATCGTATTGACAAAGTTGGACTCCATTTGGATTCGGATGGACCAGCGCTGTTTAATCTAGTTCAGCGTCAATCATTTATCTTTCTCATATCCTGACCAGAGCAATCGTCAAACTTGTTAGATTTTGTATGCTAATTCGAAACACGTTTAGATAGCCAAAATTTTAGCCAAATCGACGGAAAGACCTAGCTTTTTTTGCTCCATATCTAGGTAGGATTGTTGAGTTCAAACAGCAGCGCGTGAGTTATAAATGCTTTCGCCTAAACCACATTTTCTGGAGGATCTGAATGAGTGCAATTCTCATTACAGGCGGCGCTGGCTATATTGGTTCGGAAGTTGCTGCACAATTATTGAAGCTTGGTTTTGAAGTTATAGTAGTTGATGATCTCTCGACTGGTGACAGACGTCGCGTTCCGAATGGTGTAGCTTTCTTTGAGGGCGACATTTCTGATCAATACTTAATCGAAAGTATAATAACTAAACATTCAATTTCGACAGTTTTCCACTTCGCGGCATATAAGCAGGCTCGAGAGTCCTTTTTGCTGCCTTCAAAATACTGGATAAATAATGTCCATAAGCTGGTTGTTTTTTTAGAGACTTTAAAATTGAGCAAGATCGAAAACTTTGTCTTAAGTTCGAGTTGTTCTGTTTATGGCGGTGCAGGAGTGGTTCGAGATAACACTCCTTTACGTCCGGTGAGTCCGTATGGATGGACTAAATTGGTTGGCGAAGAAATTTGTACTGATTACTCAAAAGAATTCGCGTGGAAATTTATTTCTTTGAGGTACTTTAATGTCATAGGCGCTTCTCAAAGAGAATTTGCCGGGGATTATACGAGTCATTGTATTTTGCCAAGCATGTTTCGGAAATCAATTTCTGGGGAGATATTTACTATTCATGGTAATGAGTTTCCCACGAGAGACGGATTTGCGATCCGGGATTACATAAGTGTGGTCGACGTTGCAGCCGCACATATTTCCGCAATTAAGCTTTTAGAATCTGGCTTTCAAGGATCACTCAATGTTTCTTCAGGAGAACCAAAATCAGTTTATGAAATTGTCAAGGCTTTTCAGTCTATTGAGGGATCTGATCTGGAGTTTAATTTTGATGATCACAATTTAGCCGATCCAGCAGAGATTTGGGGGCTACCGTCTCCAATTCTTCTCGACTCTGGCTGGAAAATTTCTCAAACTTTTTTAGATGCGTTGGGTGATCACTGGAAGAGTTTTCAAAGATTTTATCATCCTCCGAACTGAGCATTAAGAATTTATGCGCGAACTGCACTACATTTGAATTGATGGTTCTTTCGCTGGCCCGATTAGTCTTAGGTTCTCAAAACCTCATCTTCGATCGAGGTGATGTGATCTGGGGAAGGTTTTATGGGCCTTTTTATGAGAGGATTTGTCCTCAAGCGAAAATGGGGATGTATGGATTTAGATCTTGAGGCAACTACTTTAGCTAATCACGCCCTGGATGAATTGCATCCTCAATTGACGTTTGTGCCTGGAGAATCGCAAGTTCCCGTAACTGGAAAAGTTTTTGGTAGTGCCGAAATTCAATCTGCAATTAAAGCGAGTATGGCCTTTTGGTTGACTGCTGGACCTTACACAGAGACTTTTGAAGGTCGTTTTGCGAAAGAGGTTGGGATGCGCCATGCATATATGGTGAATTCGGGTTCTTCAGCCAATCTTGTGGCTGTTTCAGCTTTGATGAGCCCAAAACTCGGTGAGCAAGCATTGAAGCCAGGTGATGAAGTAATTACCGTCGCTGCAGGATTCCCAACAACAGTGACGCCAATTCTTCAGAATGGACTAATTCCAGTTTATGTAGACATCGATCTAGGGACGTACGTCGCTCATGAATCAGCTCTAGAAGCCGCGATTGGGCCAAAAACTCGTGCAATAGTTATGGCTCACACTCTTGGTAATCCCTTTAACCTTGATTTAGTCCAAAAGTTAGCGGAAAAACATAATCTTTGGATCATTGAGGATAGCTGCGACGCACTAGGTGGAACCTTTCGGGGGCGGAAGCTTGGAAGTTTCGGCGATTTCTCAACCTTTAGTTTTTATCCAGCTCATCACATAACAACTGGTGAAGGTGGCGCAGTATTAGTAAAGAAAGCTGCCCATAAAACCATTGTTGAATCAATTCGTGACTGGGGTAGAGACTGCTGGTGCCCACCAGGCTGTGACAATACTTGTCTCAAACGGTACGAGTGGACTTTAGGTGAACTCCCTGAGGGATATGACCACAAGTACACCTATTCACACTTGGGTTACAACCTAAAGTCTGGTGATATTCAGGCGGCAATCGGATTAGCTCAGTTAGATCGATTAGATAGTTTTATCGAACTCCGACGTAGAAATTGGAGTTATTTAAAAGCTGGATTAAAGGGCCTGGAAGAATTTCTTGCTCTTCCAGAGGCAGCCAAGAATAGTGACCCCTCGTGGTTTGGATTCGCCTTAACGGTAAAACCTGGCGGACCTAAAACCCGTAATCAAATCGTGCAAGAACTTAATGAGGCGAAAATTGCAACTCGATTGCTCTTTGGCGGCAACCTCCTACGCCAACCTGCCTTTATC